>JAABUS010000264.1_pt1 | contig 36966 bp, 32 predicted proteins | sample 5560161 | NCBI WGS metagenome assembly JAABUS01 (sample SAMN10711885, study PRJNA513376) | rock metagenome | isolation source: Antarctica rocks | place: Antarctica: Victoria Land, Trio Nunatak nord | collected 2016-01-04
GACTCCCATCAGCTGCGACTTGAACATGGCGCGCAGCTGCTGCTGGTCGTAGGAGTGGATCGTTGTCGTGATGAGCTTGGGCTCTTCGGAGGAGCCCATGGGGGCGGGCTCGACGTATTTGAGGGTGGTGAGATCTGAGGGGGGGAGAGTGGGTTAGTTTGATGTAGGGGGTGAGGAGGTTGAGGGGGAAAAGGACGAAGGGGGGAAAAACCTTTTTTGGAGTTGATCCTTGACTGGATGTAAAGGTACATGCCTATGATGATGAGGTTCGAGACGATGTATAGCCCGCGCACGCCCATTAGGACTTGAGGGTCTTCGAAAGGGATCTTTTTCGATACTTGCATCATCCCGAGGATGATGACCAAGTTGGTTCTGTAGCGTGGGCTTGTCAGCTTCCATTACAATGTCGTTTGCGCCTTGTTCGAGGCGCCAGCTTAAAGTTGGCTGGAAGCCACTTACATCTGTGGGTTGACCATGATAGCGACGGGACACTTGATGTCCGTATGCTGGGATGGAGTGAGGCGGGCGAAGAATTGCTTCGAGCAGAGCAAAGATTTGTTGCAATGAAGTTGGAGATGCGATGAGTACGTAGATTGCCAACCTGTCCAGGGTCAGCTACTAATGGAAAATTGTCTTGCCGAATAATTCGCCAAGACTGCCAAGACATTATTCTCTTGTCAGCCAATCAGAAATGACCTCGACATTATCTCAATGAGCTAAATGTACTTTATTCCGTAGGGCTGGCAACTCATCTCACGTCACATAATATCTCAGAGCCTACCTGATACGTTCTTCGATTGTGGGGAAGTCAGAAATTGACATCGTCAGCACTTGTTTCTACCGGTCTCTCTTCAAATCGAGATTGTATCATCTGGTCCGGACGGAACTACCCACCTTTCCCAAGGCTGGATTTATCATGTGAGGACGAAGATCTCATAAGATCGGAACGCATAGGTTTGGGTATGAACTGTCCTTTAAAATGTTCTGATGATCAGGTGCTTTAAGCGTTTGCCTTTCACTTGCTACTGGGTCGGCAAGAACGTTTTCGATTCACGAGGGCCCAAGAACGAGGGCCCTCGGGGTCATTCAATCGATTGTCATCCCAGAAGATACTCATTGATACGATGAGAGATTACTACTTTGCGAAAACTGACGGTCAATCACTGATTTCTTCAATCAGCACCGGCTTCCTCTTTGGCCCGTCAAGTATTCTTTGGTATGCGTCGCCTAACCTGTGATACAGAGGCTCTGTTAGCGCATATCTTTTTCGTGGTCTACAGCAAGAGGTAGGGATGATGGTACAGCAGGCTGCTTACACGGACAAAAGTCGACGCATCCCCTCCAATTTCTCCTTTCTTGCTTTGTCCCAGTCTTCCAATCTCGCTTCATGATATCGGATCACAGCCCTTCGCATCTCTTGTGCTTCTTCCCAGCATCTTTCCATCTTCTCTGGGATCTCCACATTGCTCTCCGCGGCCAATTCCGCCAGTACGACAATTTCTGCCTCCTGGTTCAGAACTGCATCTTCCGACATAGGGACACCAGTTGCTCCACCTTTCAGGCGAAGCCAGTCAATTATCACAACGGTTAGTGTTATGTAAGTGTCCTCCATGCGGATCATGTCTGTGGGCATGAGTTTCGATGCGTCAATCTCGCGGATCTGCGCCATTGCGTTGCCTGAGAGGGGAAGCTCCAGTGATGTTAATTCGTCATCTCTGTCAGATTCGTCTTCTTCCGGCTTAGAGTCTTGCTTGGATCTACTTGCTTTCTCTTCGGCCTTGTTGGGTCTGGGCTTTTTCGATGGTCCTTGGAGCACTTCTCGTAGGCTAGCCATCGCTCGAGACTCCATAATCTGTTGCTTCCAAAGCTGCTGCTTTTCCTGTTCGTAAGGCTTGGAATGAATGTGCAGTATGACTGTACTAAGATGAAGGCACAATAAGGGCTGACTCTTAAATACAACATGCGTCAACTCTGAGCTGGATTGCACTCGCTGGAAGCTTCCTGACAAACAACATTATGCTGACGCAGACGGAACGCTGTCAGGTACGTAAGTTTATTACAAAGTGTGACTACCATTGAGTTACGCTATGAAATTGACTGCGGCTCGGCGCGATCAGGTGCTCGTTTTATTTGTGGAGATCGTGGCTCATCGGGGTTCGACCCAACTGGATCTGATAACCGAAACTGGTTTGACTCGTGCGCTGGCTGGATAAGTTACTAGCAGCTGGCTAAGATGTCCTTGTCGTCTTGCTTGCGATTTCTCTATCTCGCACCCTCTGCAAGATGCTTCCCTCAATATTTGCGTTTCTCAAATCTCTGCCCCTTTCTTCAAATCATATTGGGCCACTGGTTCCGATATTATTGCGTAGACTGGATTGGACGCCTTCAGCGCAGATCATGTTGGATTGCGCCTAATTTCCCATCCCAGCAAGATCAGCAATCTAGTTTAGAGATGTATTCTGTTTTGCGCCTTGCCGCGATGCCAGCAGTGTCTGGACCATTTATGCGTCGGCTATGCGTTGTTGAGGATCACGCCGTGTGCTGTGCTGGCCGTAGTGGAAGGACTCATAAATTCGACTATCAAAACAATGATATACCTCAACACCGGTCTAACAACACAGCCAAAGCCTCCACAACGAGTACACCGAAAGTATCGCTGTGATCGAAGCGTTGACACTGGCCAATAATGTCTCATCCGCTGCCGGCAAGCCGCCAGAAAGACCCTACAGAAACCTATTCAAACGAGGCCCAAGGGTGGATTGTTGCACGTTACATACCTAAGGAATCTGAGAGCAGCCAACCACCTCAAAACGTGGACTTCCAGAGCTCCGAACTTCTACCGAATGGAGTCACGACTTTAGATGGTGCAAAGAACGTGCCTTTCGAATCTGACTTTTGGGCACTTTGTCGGTCACTTGAGACCAGCAAGATTGTCATTCTGGAATGGATGACCATGGTAGCTCAATCTTGCCCATCAGCATGTGTACGACGGAAACATTTAATGAAGCTAGCCGAGCATGTCGTGAAGAAGGGAGCAACTCCTCCACCAGAAGTGGTGGAAGCTGCCGTCAACCTTGAGAAGTGTGTGGAAGAGCTGCAACAGTACTCGCGATTGAATCTCAGCGCCGAGCAGATCAGTTCTTGCGAAGCATATTTCGAGAAGTGAGTATCTGGGCCAAAGGAGGGTCAGCGCTGATTTTGTTTGCTGGTCCGTACGGATTGATGGAAGCTTGGGAAGTCATCGCTAGGAGCCTCTTCGCTTGAGTAGCAGCACTTTGTGAGCAAGTATGTCCCAGATCTCGCCTGCGGTTTGGTGAATGTGATGTTCCGTATCTCTTGAATCATCCTTCATTGTTTCGAATATGCGGATCATTCATCCTCAAACGTCTTTCATTAGCAGATGAACAGACATTGTTCATTCTCGATGTTCTCGTTGAGGTTTACCTCCAAATTTGATTAGGAGAGAATTACACGAGCCTGACGTGTTTCCGTTTCAGCGCTTAGGGTGTTCCACCGTTCATTTCTTTGTCTTCCTGAACCCTACTCCCATAGTCGCTTACTTTTCTTTGGCTATGAAATCTCTACATAAAGAACTTTGCTCCTCATGATTTCTCTGCGTCTCACGCCCAACCTTCTCCCCCAATCGTCCTCGATTGTAGACCCTCAATTGTCGAAAGATTTCCCACCGATCCTCAAACATCCTCATACTTGCACGCGGCAGGCCCGCCTCGCTCTTAGAGCAATTATTTGAACACCTCTCCTAGTATGCTTTTCAAAGTCTTCCTACAGCTGGTCTTGACCGCTCTGTCTGTCCAAGCCCTCGACCCATTTTGCTCTCTCGCAAAGCAGAGCCGCGCCAACGATGAAGTTCCTACAGCCACAGCTATCATAGGCTCGACACACACCAACACGCTAGCAGAGCATACAACGCTCATTCAGCAGTCTCAGCGATCCGAAACTGCCCTCACAAGCGCCACCGTGGCCACAGCTTCCAACTTGAACCGCGATGTTAGAAGGGATCTTCAAAACACAGACATGAAACCTGAAGTCCAAATGAGAGGAGAAAAAGATCAGAACTCGGCGGTGGAGTCTGGATCAGGGGTGGGGAAACGCTTTGCTAGGAAAGCCGCAGAGCACCTCGACATCAGGGATACTACCTCTTCAAACACGGAAAGGAAAAACCGCTTGCCAGCTCAATCGCGCCGGGTCAGAATCAAGGCTCATATCAACGGCCGGAACACTGACGACAGCGCTAAATGCGACTGCTCGGGCAAAGTCAGTGGCACGTATAGAACCGCAACTATTGTCTTAGGCGTCATCATAGGGTTAGAAGTCTTATTCGCTCTGCTCTCGGTGTGTTTCGGATCACTTTTTAGGGTCTTGGTGGGCTTGTTCTTGGGATAGCGGTTCCAATATTCAATGAATCTTTCGATGCTGTTGTTCGCTATGGAAGCGCTTACCTTCTTGGCCGCTCTTGTCGGTGTAACATGGGCAGCGCTTCCTGTGCTGGATGCACAGAAGGCCTCACGTTCAGATGGACGAGGTGAGAAAGAAACGAGTACTGTTTGCAAAAACAAATCCTCTTTGAAAGTGCGTCACTTCCGACGAGTCAGGTTTAAAGATCGGGTTGAAAGAACGGCTCACCGTTTTGCCCTGGCCAATAGATCCAGACTCCTCAACCTACCATGCACCCACGTCGCGGCCACCTCTATACAAAACGGCCACAAGACTCCGGTAGCACAAGTGCATCACCTTTGCTTCACTCAGCGCGTTTCACTTGGTCGGGAGTCTTCATTGTCCATCTTCCTCGTTCCTTTGTTCACCACGATGTCTCACTAGCGCCAGCGGTTTCGAAACCCTGCCCCTATGAAGCGCATCTCCTTCGCATCTTTCCAGTACATAAGGTTCCGCTGCTCCCTCATTCTATGTCCAACTCTCTTCTCAGAGCTTCTTCAGTCCCGGTGGCTATATCTCAGTCTCCCACTCCATTTAGATTCCTCTTCGATCTGCCATTTTTGGCCCCGGCGGCTACCTCTCTCGCTCACTATCTCGCACCTCTTGAAGGAGAAGTTTGCAGAGCTGCAGGCAGCAGAGAAAACCACACTGCTGACCAACGCAACAACGCAATGCCCTCCCCCCTCTCCACGGCCATCCTCAGCATCATCCTCGCCACCTCTCTCTTCCTCCAGCCCAGCACCAGCACCATCGCAGCGCCAACCGATACCACTCCCTTACTCTCCCATACCAACCCCATCAGCCAGCACCACTCCGTCCCCGCACTCTCCCAGCGTCCACCCACGACTCCAGCTTCTGGCCTCCATAAAAAATCACAAGAGCCGCCTCTCCAAAGCACACCTCCAGAAGTTACAGTGGCTGCACTCCCAAACCGCAAGATCACAAAACGGGCAGACGCGAAGACGGCGCCCAATCCCAAGGCGACACGCGAGGCCTCACCACCCTCCACAACCACCCAAAAGCCCGGCAAGCGCTCAAGCGGCGATAACAACAATGAGAAAAGGACCATCAGCGGCACCCCCCCAGATAACGGAACCCCTGCCAACCCCACGCCAAAATGGCATTATGCGTTGGCGGCGGGTTTGGGCGTGGTTGTGCTGGCGGCGATGATCGGGTGTATGTATGCGGCTCAAAGAAATGGAGGGGGGTGTGGAGGGGGTTGTGATGGGGGTTGTGAGGGCTGTGGGGATTGTGGGGGGTGTGTTTGTTGATGGGGGAGGGCGGTGGTGGAGTTGTTGCCGCTGGCGGAGATGTTTTTGGGGGGGTTTTGTGGTGGTTTCTGTAGAGTTTTCGAGATTGCTGGAGCCGGGGCCGACAATTCCAGGTTGATGAAGTACCCCAAGCATCAAACTTACTTACTGCGAATAATACTGTGTGTTGGTCAGATAGGAATATCTAAAGGATGTACCATTATGCGTCCAGGATCTGTTCTTTAAAGCTATCTCTAGTGGAGAGGTCTTCGTGCTAAAGTCTATCGAACACTATAATCTATCCCATGATCTATGCTAAGCTGCGGGCGACTGATCGTAGCTTCCTATGGTGCAATTGCGTGACTATCAACAAGCGGCCTGGTAAGCTTCAGCGATGATGTCCGTAAGAGACACGTTTTCTCCACGTTTGAGAATTTGGGGCAGAACTATCCTCGACCAGGCGCCTCGATACATTTCGCTCCAGGCCTTTTCCAGGGTGCGACAGGACTGTACAAGAACATCCTTGATCAGGCAACATCGCGATGCGTTTCAACTCCGGACTCGTGTAGAGGACGACAGAACTTCCCAGCGAAAAGAGGTTTCGATCGATATCTGGTGGAGGAGACACTCATTAGCTCTCACAGCCTGGAGAATCTCAGGGGAGAAGCATCGCTCTCGCCAGATCCGGGGCTCATTGGGAGGGGTTCGCCAGGGATGTCAAATCCCGTTTAGATCGCGGATTTCGAGACTGTATCTCTTCGTCCGCCTTCTCACAAAGCTGATGTTGGCATTAGTCTTCAGGGGTCGCTGGGGTTTGTGTCTTTCGAAATAAGGGAGCTTCGCGAATCCGCACGCCTTGCATTTATTGCTGCAGGTTGGACGGCTGTGTTCGTCGTTTTCGTGGAGATCAAGTCGACCGCAGCAGAGACAGCAGATCGCTCGATACGCCGATACCCGTCTGTCTTTCAGGAGCTTTTGGTCGCCGTTTCCCAATTCGCCTTTTCGATCCTAGCTGTGTAGTCCAATAAGCTCGGTATTTACCGCCAGCAAAAGCGTGCGTCTGGACCACAAGCCTCCATCGAACATAGAGGTTCGACTCCATCTCCAGCGTCTCGGTTGCGCACTCCGAAAATTTCTTTTGGATGCGTTCGATTGCAATACTTGCAAGCTAAATGGTCTGGCAGAGAACCGCCTTTGTTCAGTAGGTCTTACTCGAGCAAAGTGAGCATCCTCCATTTGACGCACTTGGAAAATGTTTTCTCGTTTTTTCCTATGATGTCTCGGAACGGGCGTTGGTAGCTTTCAGACAGAGTAGAGATACTTCATCCAGCAAGCTCGACATGCGCAAGACCAAATTTTCTCCATGGGAAGGTAATGAAGCATAGGGCTCACTATCATCACGCGACAGGTATTCCTTGTTTTCGATTGATTGGCCTGACAGCAGGTACTCTTACAAGGCGCCGAATGAAGAAAGTGTATGCAATGCTGTACATTTCCGTAGGCCCATGGTAGATATGCGTTGGATCAGGTACTCCATTGTCAGGCGGAGTTTGCAGGAGATCCTATAGCCTCTTCGTAGCGATATCTGGGCAGATGTGATGGAGGCCTCAGATGACACTAGCCGTCATCCCATCTTCTCTGTTGATCGGGAACAGCAGGCGCTCTATTTGAAGATGGGAGTGGCCCGTTGGACAGCCCCAACGCCACGGCAAGGCCGGGCCGATGTCGAGGTTAAGGATACAGTAAGGATAGGTAATAAGGATACCGAAAGAATAGGTTTAAGCCAATAATGGCTGTCCTTCTGTTAGCCAGTGTTACTGGTATGGTTGCGAAGTTGGCGAGAGAGGACTTACCCACCGCTCCTCCTCACCCCACAGTTGGCACTACACCAGCTCCCTCTCAACCGCCCTCCCCCTTCTCACCCCCGCCCACATCCACGCCCCCACCCCCACCCACCACACCCACACGTCCACCCACCATCCCCTCCACCCCCCTACCTCCCTCCTCCGCCACTCCGCCCCCACCTCCAAAGCCCGCCGCGACCACCGTTCGGACTGCCGCTCCCCTAGTGGCCAGCCGTTGGGCGAAGGTGGCTTCTCCCACATCCTCGCCACTTGGGCAAGGCGAGCGAAAGTCGCCGCCTCCTCACGGAGCTCGTCCAGGGTAGGACGAGCCCAGCCGAGCCACCGGAGGAGCGCAGGAAGCCGCCAAAGGAAGAGGATGGTAGCAAAGACCGCGATAGTAGCCATAACGTCAAGCTGTTCTTTTGAATTGAATTTTGACTTGAAGCTGGTATGAGAGTAGGAAGATTCGGGCAGACGAGAGGATGTATATGAGATCTTGAATCACAGAAACAGAAGGTAGGACCTACGCAATATGGCAGGAACGAGTTGCAGATAATCTGTGAACCTTTTTGACAATGGACGCTCACTGGACAAGCAGTCAATCAGCATTTTCGCTTTTACGTTCTTTCGTTTTGTGCGATGATATTCACTTTGATTTTCCAAGCCAATCCCTGCTGAGATCTCAACGATTTATGGCGACTTGACCCTTCAATAATGGACTCTCTCTGGTCAATCAGTCAATCAGCATTCCCGCTTTTCCGTTATCTTATATGTGCAATGCTTGGCTGTCCCAAAAAAAGCATCCTGCTTGGGATGAGATGTTTGTTTTTGCGGCCTTTATAGTCTATCTGTTATCAGCTTTCTGTGCCAATCTCCGTTGAGAATTTTGAAGAATCGGACTTTCACTGGACAATCAATCAACCAGCACTTCCGCTTTTACGTTCTTTCATATGTGCAATAATGGTTGCTTGGCTGGCTAAAAGTATCGAACTGTTGGCGCATGGGATAAGATATGTTCTTTGCTGGTTCCTATTTTCTCTTCGTTCTGAGGTTTTCGAGTTAATTTCTTGAAGGAATTAAGAATCTTGAGAATCTTTTGAATACTTGAGCCTTCGATGATGGACTTCCACTGGACAACCAGTCATTCAGCACTTCCGCTTTTCCGTTCTTTCATCTGTGCAATGATGGTTGCTTGACTGAATTAAATAGAAAATTATCTTGCCGGCGCACTAGTCGACCCGTTATTGCGATTGTGTGTTCCTTGACCGGGAATTGCAAGCGCTTCGTTGAGAAGTTGATCGCCGCCAGGGCGGAAACGGAACGCCACGGAACGCCACGGAAAAGCCGTGCCAAGGTTGAGATAAAAAATGTACAACGATAAACATACGGAGATCAGACACCGGAAGAACATCTCTTACATGGTTGCTGTCGAAAAGTGATACTCATCCCAAAGGTACTCGTAATCCTCAATGACTCCCCCAACCATATCCAGCAACGGCTTTCCCTTCAACCGATCCGCAAACGCCTGTATCCACACCCTCGTAATATTCTCATAGAACGCTCCTCTCATACCCCACCAAGCCACCGACCACCCTCGCTTCGACCACTCCTCCTTTTCCACACCCGTCATAGCTCCCATACCACCCGGCTGCTGTCGCAGATCCTTCTTCGCTAGCTGCCTTGCTGCTACCTCCATCGCAAGACCCAGTGCCCAAGGCCGCCAGTCCCGCTTTTTGCCCTGGAAGCGCTGCATAGCCAGCGCATATATGACTGGTCGTAGTATATAAAGCGTTTCTGCCGCTTGCGCTTGGTAGGACGAAAGACTCCTCACTAGCAACGAAGCATGCTTGATACTATCCGGCGACACGATACGCGTGGACAGATACCCCGTTATCGATGCTCCACGCTCCGGAAGCGGCGAGAGCGTGTGCTGTGTCCGTGACATCTTCCACTGTTCTGTGGGCGGCCCGCCGTCCAACAATTCCTCTATCCCCGGTTCCTCGGATGCGCCAGCCTCCTCTTCGCTAGCGCGCTGATCAGGCACGGCGGGACTGATGCCCATTTTCCAGCCAGTGACTTTCAGCATTAAGGTGCGGCAGACGGCTTTGACGATCTCGAGGAAGACGACAAGGCGCCAGCGCAGGGCGTCGCCGCCGCGACGCTTGAAGAACATTTCGCAGAGGAGCTCGGTGTATTGGATTGTGCGGAGGAGGGTGGAGGACCGGGCGTAGAGGCGGGAGCGGACGCGGTGGTGGGTTGTGTAGCGGGTATGGGGGCTGGGGTGAGAGGGGGAGGGGAGAAGGGAGGTGTGGTAGGTGGAGAGGAGGTTGATTGTTGTGTGTACTATGCAAGATTGATGATCAGCCTGTGGTAAGACTCGCGAAGGTAAGCCTTCTCTGGATAGTAGATGTACGTGATTCGGATGCAAGTTCGGATTCATTGAAGCGGCCTTAATTGTTGTCAGCATGGAGCCCTTCATTAGCGCGTTGGGAGCGTATAGACCAGGGAGAATGTAAGTTAGCGATCGTAGCGCAGACTCGATCTGTGAGACCTGGCTTGCATTTTTCTGTACGAAGTCTTCATATGACCTTATCCAACTCCTTGGTATAGCGACGGTCATAGGGAGGTGGAAATGGGCTTGCTTGTAGAGATCGGTTACGGTCTTGGTCGAGCTGGCGATAGCCATGGCTTGCGACGCGCCGACTCGAAAATGTATAATAGAGTGGATTGTAATTCAAATCCATCGAAATCATCTCTTTCTGGTGACGGTTGGGACTCGCGGTCGTGACAGCCGAGGCTCAGCCCTATTAGCGGTTACAGGTCTATCTGGAATCCTTGGCGCTCAAAAACTGACATTCCCCTCTGTTACGAGCCTTGGAAGAAGGCTTGGCGAAACCATCCAAGTTCCAAGGTAACATGTGACTTGCTCAACTTCTCGATAGGGCCTTGACACTAGCGAACATAATGAGCAAGACACCTACTCGACAACTTATTGCTACTTAATCATAAATAAGAAGCAATAAGCAAGGCGAGCAAAAGAGATCTCTTTAGTATATAGATCTTTATAACACGACTCTCTTATAAATCGTGTTTAACTCATTTTAAGTTTTGACTTATTGTTACGACTACTTAAGCTGCAATCTTTGTTACCAAGTAATTGCTTGCATTGCTTGAAGACGTCTACAAATCTCTTCAACAATATTAATTTATTCTAATACTCTAGTCGCATAGATAGCAGCGTAACACTTTGAACACTCTAAGAATGTCTATATTAGGTCAACGCGCCTCTACCTTAAGCACTAGCTCATTAGCACTACGTCGATCCTTTATCGATAAAGATAACAAAATCAAGATTAATAAATCTAACATCTATTATGAAGATTGTATCGACTTGAAGAACTAACTTATGCAAATAGATATCTATTTTATTTTCTATTCTATTTTAGCGAACAAGAAGACGATTTTCGCATCAACATTTCTTAAAGAAAGAGTTTAGCATTAGCTTAAATTAAATTTACACAAATATCTAAAAAATTATGATTAAAACTCTCGTGTGATGTTTACGAACTTCGACAACTTTAAGAGAGAAATTCGAAAAATCTTTGAAACATCTAACGAGAAACAAATTGCGAAAAAAGTAATTTAATATTTAATTTAACGAATCTTTGCAACAAACTACGCAACTAAATTTTAAAAGTATGTCAATTTAATTAAGTGAAACAATGTCGCACTTATAATAATGTTTCGACGAAATCTAAAGAACAATCTAAAGAACGAAATTATACGTAATGAAAAACGCATCAACGACATGTTTGATCTTATTGAAGTAGTTATTGATTTTGACGACAAACTATATAAAAGAGCTATAAAAAAAAGATACGATCAATCTCGAAAAAGAGCAAGAATCTTTTTTGAATTAATAATCGAATATTAGCAAAAAGAATCTCGTTTTAATTAGAAATATAATAATCTTAATTATCGTAAATTTGCATCTATAAAACTAGATTTCACTTAACAACGTAAAAAGAAAAACTTTAGAAAAAAGCAAAATAACAAATTCTAGAAAACGTGTTATTTATGTGACAAATTAAGTCATTTCGCAAAAGATTGTTAATTACGAAACTTAATAAGTCGTCAACAAATTAATGCTATGTTAAGAAAGATACTTAATAGTTAGAACAATATCAAGAAGCAAATTAACACAAAGACGAACACCCTCAAAACTAAATCGAACGACGACTACTATCTAATAAAAAACCTAGATCAATTACAAAAAATCCTAGATAAAATATTATTAGACAAAACACTCGCATTTACGCAAAAAGTTAATTAAATACTTAATAAAACTATAAAAGCGAAACGATTAAAAACGTTATATTCTTATTTAACAACAAACTTAGACGACGAATACAACTAGAAAGACTTTCATAAATGTGTAAACAATATTACGAATTATGTTGACGCTTTAGCTAGTTTATTAAGGAAGAAAGAGATAAATTAAATCGTGAACAAATGCGAGAAAGCGCTAAAAAGCGACGTCACTATAAAAAAAGAAATTTTTAATAAAATCGAACGACAACTAAGCAATGTAAGTTTATTCTAAGAAAAAATAAAGAAAGCAAAGAAACACGCGATACTTAATTGAACAAAATACTATAACAACTTATGCTAAACTTATCTAGAAGACAAAGAAGAAGTTAATTAATTTTCTAGAAAGTTAAAGTCATTAATTTAGTATAAGAAGAAAGCTTAACGTAAACAAACGTTCGAAGCAAAAGTTGCAACATAAAAATAGAGAAAAGTTTAAATTCTTTAGTAAAGAGCATATTAAAGAAATGCAATATGTTAGTCTAATAGCAACAATTAAACTTAACAACATACGCACGATGTTTTATTACATTAATTAAGATTAATAATTATTGATTTACTACAATGATTAATTCTAATGCGACAAGTAATTTTATGATCAAAGCTTTTGTTAAAAGAAAAGAGTACTTTACTTAAAAGAAGCTTAACGCATACAACCTAATAATTGTAGATAGAAACTCATTACTTAACGAGAATGAAAAAGTGAATAAAAAAACAAAAATATTATCGATAGCTATTTAGCAACATTACGAGAAACTAATGTTTAATATAGTAAAAATAATCACTCATAATATTGTTTTAAAAATGCCTTGATTAAAGTAACACAATTTAGAATTTGACTAAAATATATAAGTACTTAGATTTGCGCAATGTAATTACGTAATTCACATTTAATCTACGCATCAACAACGTTTAATAATAAATAAAAGAACAAATCGAAAATTGATCGCAAGCAACGAATTTACATTTTCGCAAAAAAACGATTTAATAAAGTTTAACTTAATAGACATTAATAAAGATTAATTAAATTACAAAGTTAAAATAAATAAAGAAAATTACAAATTTTTTAGAAATCTTGAACTATTTAATATAGCGAAGAAATCGCTAAAATACGTATCACAAATATACAACAATTGGAAGCATCTATTTTAAGAAAAGAAAACGACAAAGATTCTCTCTAAACATTAATTGTGAAATTACGAAATTAAACTTAAATTAAGCAAACAATCTACGTTTGAACTTATATATGCTTTATTTAAGAAGAAGCTCGAAGTACTTCGCAAATATCTAGTAAAAAACGAAAAGAAAAAATTTATTAGAAAATCCTAATTATAGACAAAATACTTAATTCTCTTTGTATTAAAGAAGAATAAAATTCTTCGTCTATGTGTTGATTATTAGAAGCTAAATAATATTACGATCAAAAATCGATATTTACTACTTAATATTAGCGAACTTTAAAATTAACTATTTAGAGTCAAGTACTTTATTAAACTAGATTTACGAGAAGCGTACAATCAAATTAAAATAAAAATAAAAAAAGAGTAAAAAATAGCTTTTTATACACGATATAAATTATACAAATACACGATAATGTCGTTTGAGCTCACAAATCTCTCGACAACGTATTAAAAAATAATTAATAATGCATTACGACAATATTTGAATTAATTTGTCATAGTATATTTGAACAACATTATAATTTACTTAAAGATCTTAAAAGAACATGTTAGCTATGTTTTCAAAGTATTGAAATGTCTAAACATAAAAAACTTACATCTTAAGTCAAAGAAATGCGAATTTTATCGAAAAAAAATTAATTTTCTTAAATTTGTTGTTAAACGACATAAAATACGCATAAATCTTAAAAAGCTACGAGCAATTAAAGAATAAAAATTATCGATAAATGTTAAAGAAGTACAATTCTTTCTAGAGTTTATAAACTACAACAAGAAGTTTATTAAAAACTACTTAGTAAACGTAATATTATTGACGAATTTTACAAAAAAAAATACGTCATAATTATAAAAACTTGCAAAAGAGAAATTATTTTAGAATTTTAAGCTAGAATGCTTAAAAAAACTAATATTAAAAATGTACAATTTGCGATTATTAAGTAAAATTAAAATTAACGCATTAAATTTAGTTATCGATGTATGCTTTAATTAAAGATATAAAGATATATAACATCTAATAACATATCTTTTGAAAAAACCCTCATTAATTAAACAAAATTATAATATTCACAATAAAAAATTACTTGCTATAGTAGTCTTCTTGAAATTATGAAGAGTATACATCGAAGAATCGTCAAAATTTACGATTTTTACAAATCACAAAAATCTTGTGCACTTTATTACTACTAAACAATTTAATAGAAAACAAATATAATAATTAAAAAGACTTGAACAATACAAGTTTAAAATATAATATATTTTAGACAAAAATAATAATAAAGCAAACGCACTTAACAAAAGAAGTAATTATATAAAAACGAAGAAATCGTTCAATTATAACATATTTAAGATCAACAAAAATAAATTATTATTAGCAAACAAACACGAGCTAAATATAACATTACGAATATTTCAAAATAATACAAAAGAGTTTTTTATAAAGAAAGAAAAACTTCAAATATTTATTAATAAAATCGACGAATATATAAAAGAGCACTATAACGAATTATTGCAAAGACATTTAGAAGTGACTAAAATTCTTTAGCTTTTACGTTAGCATTATTAATTTTCATAGATAAGACAAGCTATTAAAATATACATTAAACGATATCTTAATTATTAACAAAACAAGCATGATATACATGCGAGCTATAACGAAATTTAATATTAGAAATTATCTAAATCGTTATAAGATAAAGTTACGATAAACTTTATTATTAAGTTGCTTAAATTAACAAATCTAGCAACTAAAAACAAATATAATTTGATACTAATAATAATTAATAAGCTTATTAAGTATTTACATATTATTGCATGCAAAAAGAAGTTTATCGCAAAACAACTAAAATATATTATATTAAATTAACTTATACAATATTACAATATATTTAAAAAACTAACTAATAACAAAGACAAACTCTTCACATCTAACTATTAAAAGACGTTTTTTCCAATATTAGATATAAGACTTTAAATGTCTATTGTTTATCACTTAATTACGAATAATTAAACAAAAAGAACAAATTAAAGTTTTAAACAATATTTAAGATATTACATCAATAATACTTATAACAATTAAATATTACTTTTATCTATAATATAACTAGCACTTAATGCAAAGATTTTAAATATCACTAAAATAACTTTATTCTTCGTCGACTATAACAAGAAATCAAACATCTTCGAAAAAGAGCGTATACATCTATTTGCGCAATTAGTTATTAAAAGAGTTGCGACATTAAAAAAGATACACGACAACATCTTAAGAATGCAAGAAAAATTAATCAAGTATTAAAACAAGAAACGAAAAACGACATCTCAATTAAAAAAGAGAGATAAAATATATCTTTTTACAAAAAATCTTAAAACAAGAAAGCTAAGCAAGAAATTAAATTATGTCAAAGTTAAATCGTTTCTCGTTAAGAAGACTAAGAAATTAATCAATTACGAACTCGATTTACTTAAAGACGCCAAAGTATTTTTAGTATTTTATATATCATTGTTGAAATCAATTGATCCCAATACGTCTATATAAGAAACATTTCATTATTAATTATAAGAAAACAACATATTTGAAGTCGAAAAAATACTAGAATAACAAAATTAACAATATCTTGTAAAGTAAAAACAATATTTTACATCGAAAAACATATAAAAACTAAAAAGAAATCTCACAAATTGTTCGAGTTTGTTGCGATAATTTCGTCGAACTTAAATCAATTAAGAATCTTAAACAACAAATTATTGATATTGACGAGTTCGTCTTAAGATGCTATAAAAGACAAAGTTCTCTTAATTATTATAGCAATTTCTAGATTCTTAAGACGTTCGAGCTTCTTTATATTAAATAATTCTTTATTAAACATCTTTTGTTCTCGCGCTCTAAGAAAGCGTCTCTATTTTCGTAATCGCTTTAGCTTAGCTTGCTAAATGCGAATCAATTCGATTGCTATTTTTTGTGTAGTCTTCGTTTTCAATTTTTCTTGTTTTAGTCTCGTTATGACGCGATTAATGACATCAAAATTTATTACTAGAATAGCAAGTTTACACTTTTTTTTAGCTCGTATGCACTTCGCACAATTCTTCGATAAAGAAGACAAACGACACTTCTTCTAATAAAGAGCACAATGAATACAAGTTATTATCGCAACAACGTTGTAAGAAGCTACGCGTTAAAAGAGTAACTAGCAACTTCTTAAGAGACGAAAAGACATAAATGCATAATAAATAAAAAATCTTTAAGAACGAAGATCAAGAAGAGAAAGATAGTGTTACGAGCTTTGAAAGAAGATTTGACGAAATTATTTAAGTTTCGAGATAACATATGATTTGCTCAATTTCTTAATAGAATCTTGATACTAGCGAACATAATGAGCAAGACATCTATTCGACAACTTATTATTGCTTGATCGTAAGTAAAAAGCAATAAGTAGAACGAGTAAAAGAAATCTCTTTAGTATATAGATCTTTATAACACGACTCTCTTATAAATCGTGTTCAATTTATCTTAAGTCTTGACTTATTATTACGATTACTTAAGTTGCAACTCTTGTTACCAAGTGATTGCTTGCATTGCCTGAAGACGTCTACAAATCTCTTTAACAATACTAATCTACTTTGATACTCTAGTCGCCTAGATAGCAGCGTAACACTCTTCTCCATCATATATATACTATTATCAATTGAGCGATAGAAGAATATTAAGGAGTCTAAAAGAAAGTTTATATATCAAGATAGCTATCGCTTGAATTTGAGCAAGTTTAAGTAAGCTTTATTGTGCTAGAGTTCATATAGAATATTCTCGAAAAGTGCCAAGATATCGCTAAGCATTGAGAATTACTTGAAGTCAACATAGAAACCTTAATGCTCTTTGAAAATGTCTTATATTTAAGGATTAGATAGATTCTTATCTGTAGTATATACATATCAATTTTCTAAGATCGAACTTCGTTTTCCTTGATGGTGTATATATGGTGGGGGGGAGGTGAAGAGCGCCAAGGATTCCACATAGACCTGTAACCGCTAATACCGTTACGGGAGGATCTGCAAACCTAAGTGCCCAGCTTGATCTTGGCATCATCGATGTTGTTGCGAATTCTTTGCCATATCTTAACTTCCTCCATCTTGTAGTCAAAGGATTTTGAAATCTTGCGCACATTTTCAAGAAAGTCCGTCCTCAGTAAGAGCCCAGGACAGGCCGAAAATGAGCACTGCAAGTGTTGGTTCTGAATATGCTCCAACTACAAGGCCTCTTTATCCGGGATATATCTGCGTCTCCCGGCTCGTCAAGCTGAGCTGGGGACTTGGACCAAAAAGTCACCCTGATTTGTTCATATCTGCATTCCTTAGGCTTGCCTGAGAACTGCCTTTCCATTGATTAGCACTCTCAGGTTTCAGTTGAAGATGCCGTTCAGCGTGTCCTTAGGTAGCTTCTCCGTCCAAAAACCACCTACTTGTGGGTCGATCGCTTGTCCGTTTGCTCTCTACAGTTGAGGCTTCACTGTTGTTGTTTTGACTCATGACTATTAAGTCTGTCGTGCCTTTGACTCCATGTTTGCTTGCAAGTCTAAGTGTTAGGTTCGAGCTGTGTCATGCCTCTCTTGTCACTGGAGCAAAGCTGGAGGACTGTAATGACTCCAAGCGAGCAATGATGGATCGATGTGCCATAAAATGCCTATCAGGTCCCTGTAAGTCTCTTTTCCTCACGTTACTCAAAGGTTCTCAAGGGCCTGGGAGATCCACATACTCTAAAAACCCTATCTTACTGGCTACTCTCACCACACGTTTGACAACCACCTGTCCCCTGTTCAGAACTTCGAGAGGTCAAAGTCTCTTCTACCGCGATGCCTCGTGACCGAGAATCCCGGAGACGTGAAGCCTCGTCTAGCGATGATGATTCTGACTCTGAATCCCCACCTCGTTCCTCCAAACGTGGAAAGACCAAGTCCCAGCGAAAGGAACAATCTTGCCGCGGAACCGACACACATGACCAGGAAAAGCCTCGGCGTCGGAAGATCAAACCTGACCAGAAAGACAGTGCACGCTCACAGCGCTCTGGCCGCGACGACACAGAAGACGAGGACAAGCCCACACGTCGGAAGTTAAAAGCTGATCAGGAAAAAATTGCACGCTCTCGGCGCTCTCGGCGCGATGCTGATACAGAAGACGAGGAGAAGTCCGCACGTCGGAAGGCCAAAGCTAAACAACGAGAAAAAGCCGATACAAAAGACGAGGATAAGCCAATACGTCGGAAGACCAATGCTAAACAATCAGAAAATGCTAATACAGAGGACGAGGAGAAGCTCTCACGTCAGAAGATCAAAGCTGAGCAGCCAGACAATGTACGATCCCAGCGCTCAAAACGCGATGCTAGTACGGACAACGAGGAGGGTCCTTCTGCCGCCCGTGGAAAGCCCAAATCTCAGCAGCAAGACGGTGCACGTCATCAGCGCTCGCGGCGTGATGCTACCGCTGACGGCGGAGAAGCGCCTGCACTCGAAGCTGACGATGAAATCGCAAAGGCAATGCAACTAAGCAAATCCGAAGGAAAGAAACCCAGCAAGCAGCCTGCGACCGAAGCTGACGACGACCTCACGAAAGCTTTGCAGCTAAGCAAAGCTGAAGCGAAGAAACCCGCCCCAAGGCAACAGGAGAATTTCGACGACGATCAACTTCGTCAAGCAGTCGAGTTAAGTAGCCAGGCAAGTCACGCTCTGGCCCGAGAGGCTGACGGCGATTCCGATGATGAGTTACGACGGGCGCTGGAGCTTAGCGAAAAAGCGCATCGCGAGCTGCAAGTGGCTCCAGAAAATGACGAGGAACTCGAGCAAATCATCGCAGAGAGTATGAGGGCGCACGAAGAACATCAAAAGCATTCAGCTCAGTATACAGACGACGCAGCAAAGATAGAAGAGATCATCAAGGAAAGCGAGAGGGCTGCGAAAGAAGATGAGGTGAAGAGAAAGGAACGGCGGAAACAGCGGAAGGCGGTGTTCAAGGCGGAATTAGAGCAGGCCGAATCGGAGAGCCAGGCCGAATGGAAGGCCAAAGCTGCGCAGAGGGCGAAGTTTCTTCTGCGCGAAAATCAGCGTCAAGTGGAGATAGCGACGGAGGAGGCCAAAGCTCAAAAAGAAGCGCGACGACAAGCAAGAATGAACGCGGCGGGGAGAACACTCCAAAATGATGATGATGAGGAGCTGCAAGCGCTTATACGACAGGTTCAGGCTCAAAGCTTAGGGGACGCGCCTGCGGCAGGGGGAGACAACGACATTCCCGATGTCGATCTTTTCCCGTATCGGCAAAGGAGGACAAAAGGCACGGAAGTGAAGGCCGATCCTTGGAAATACACTACAACATCACGATCTCCAAAGTCTCCAGGTGTTGGGACCGAAATCACAGATGCCATAAGAGAAGAGATGCGGGATAGAATCATCGAGATAGCCCAGATGCGTCACAAAGCAACGGAAGACCCGCAGGATCCATTTCCCCCATATTTCAAGAATGTCAAAGACGACCCCAGGTCCAAAGAGGGCAAAGCAGCTGGGAAGAAAGCAAAAACGTCGAAGGATCAAAACCGCCCGGCGTGGGACATGGCCACTGCAATCCATGGCGGAACCCGACAGCAGCTTACGACTGTGATTGAAGCCACGAGTGCTGGCGTGATGCCGGTGCGGGTGCAGCCTACCCAGCGACAGGCCATAGCAGATGTCGGATCGCCGTGGATGGCAATTTGGGCCCCTATACAGGACAGGATCAATCGCACAGATCGGAGATAGCCAGATAGGCCAAGGTCCTGCCAGCTGGAGAGGACTGTCTTGCAAGATGCCAGATAGTCCTGAAATCTTCTCTTTACTGATCATGTGCTTGCAGATCTAGCATTCGTACATCTCTCGCATCTGGTTCGTCCTCCAAGTAATATCTGGAGGAAAGGTTGGGTATCGTTCTACTGTTTTACTCTCTGTAAACCCGATATTCGCTCATCTACTGGGGACTGGTCGACCTTCAGGATCACGGCACGTAACCCTTGTATGGAGAGCTCGCAGATCATCTCAAATCTGTGCCAAATCTGTGCTTGCGACATTGCTGCAAGAAGCTTTTCTGTTGACAACGTGTACAGCAGCTACTCGTGTCCAAGTATCATCTGTCTACTCCTTTCTACCCACTTGTGAGCTGTATTTTCGTGAGGGCCTCGTCGTCTGAAGGTATTTCATGCCAAGATGACACTTTCCCAACCTAGTATGGTGTTGCTATCTTTGAGACTAACAACATTGTATAATCCATTTTAATGATATGCCTGAAATTCTCGAGTGCATATCTTACAAGTACCATCGATGTTGTTACATGAGCTGTCATAGTGACGGAAGAAATTCGGTGCCACTCTGTCCCAATCGCTGTCATTCATTCCCAGGCCTTCCGTTTCATACCAACTTGGCGTGTTCGTGTTTTTGTCTGTCTCAAATAGCGAGCTTCTTCGGGACCTTTCGCCTAGCCTGGACACTCAAATCATACAACGCATCCTTGAACGCAAACAGAAACGCCGCCGTAATCACGCTCTGCGTAATCTTTGGCCCGATCCCTACCGCAACCCCCACATTAGCCTCACCTCTACCCCTGCCAGTGGAAAACCAGACACGAACCTTTATACAACCCGCCCCACCCCTCTTCGCTGACACACCTCCTCAAGCGCCCCACCATCCCCTCCGCCTCCCCCTCCTTATTACTAGCGACATGCATCCTGCTTTTCACCGTAATATACGGATACGTAATCCCCGTCGCCAACAGCTTCCCCACCGCCCCCAGGAAGAACACATCCAGCGGCTGCACCTTCCTCCTTCTCTCCAGCATATTCCTCAACTGCTCGAAGATCGTATACTGCAGTATCGGGTTCACAACCAGCACCAGCGCCGGCAGCACGCCCGCAAAAAATGCCGTCGGGCCTTCGTCTCGAAGAAGCGAGAGGAAGGTCGCGATTGTAGTTGGTTTTTTCGGGGGAGGGGGGGTTTGGAATGTGGGGAGTTTCTCGTCTTCGGAGGAGGAGGGTGACGAACGGGCGGTCATGCGCGTGTTGACGACCCAGATGGGGTTGGTGATGAGCACGGTGGCGGAGCCGGCGAGGGCGCCGGCGAGCATGGATTCGAGGGTTGTGAGCTTTTTGGAGGGGCGGGCGGTTCGGATGGCGGCGCGCTCGAAGAAGGCGCGGGTGTATTCGTACCCTGGAGGGAGGGTTAGCTGGAGATGTTGATGGATGGAGGGGGGATGGGGGGGATACAGTAGTAGTAGACGAAGTTGGTGACGCTGATGCCGAAGAGGGCGGAGTCGAGCCCGGCGTAGAGGCCTGTGATGCCTTCGCGTTGGACGATGCGGCGGGCGGCGTCGAGGGTGGTGGAGCGGGCGCGTTTTGACTCGACTTGGGCGCGGGTGGAGAGGGTGATTAGGGGGTAGCTGGATGTGGAGGCTGGTCAATGAGGTGGGACAAAGTAGTGAGGTTGTAGACTTACGTGAGGGTCATGGAGAGGAGACCTCCCCCAGCGCCGGCGAGGGCATGGGCGATGTTGTCGCCTTGCTGGGCGCTGGGAGCTGCGACAACGGTTCCTCGGGGTTGATCGATTGGTTTGGACATGATGTGATATTGGCAAAGCACAGAAGAGCTTGGGTTGAGGGAAAGAAAGCTCAGCACGATGAGGTGAGTGGAATGCGGGGACCCACTTGGCCGTATAACCGAGGCTTAAAGACTCGTAGGGCTGATTGCATGTGGATTTCTGGCGCTAAACTCCTTTGTCCGGGCTCGCCGATGCAGCAATGTTCGAGTCTTTTAATTCTGTTTGCGCATATTGAGATCTGTCCGTCTTTGACAGCAGGTCGCGCAATTTCTGACAGTCTCAACTAACGGTTATCCCTGATGTTCTCAGGCCCATGACGACGACCAGCTCATCGCCCTTAGAGATAGCTCCGAGCTACTGAAAGTGGATCAGTAAAGTAGAGATCTGTTATAGATCTGGAGCTGTGGTCTCGCGCAACGTCGCTGTGGCTCCTGAACTGCCACTCGATTGAGTACGAGCACTACGGCCTTCGGTCGTTGAAATAGATATTTCCTATGTATTCATTGGCTGACAGTCAAACAATCGGCAATGGCGCCTCGCTCGATAACCTTAATTAGCGATTGACACGGAGTCCTGAGAACTAGGTTTTCCTTATCGTGTACAAGCCTCGATACAAGATGAGCTTTCTGGAGACACCTCGATGAGCGTCCGCCACCGCTTATGATGATCAATAAGACATCCACCGCTCAATGAAACAGCGTCATTGTCATCGAACCTATCGCTCGTAACGAAAGCCATGGCGATAACGAGGGTATTGCATTCATCACGGTTTGGACATGGCAATTTTGTAGCTGGTCAACGCAAGAGTAACACAGCCAAAGAATGATTTGGTCGACCAAGATTTCACATATTTCTGCCGGAGAAAGTGTGGCAAGCTCAAGAGGCGACTGCAGCTTTCACAAGAAGCTGGGTTGCAGGATCTACTATGCAACCACAGATAGTTCTCCAAAAGGCCTCATCGGTAAGGGGTCGCTCCTTCACGCACGTGTCACAAGTGCCGTCAATGATTATGCGCCTGAAGGAATCGCCTTTGTGGTCGAAACCGCAACAGTATCACCATTGACGGTGTTGATAAGCCAAAGTATGACAGCAAATTTACGATATGAGTCACAGCCGAGTGTTAGTCAATGATATTGTAGCATTATCTGTATTAAAACACGGCTGGTTGTGGACAGGTCGGGGATGGCGCCAAGCGCTGAGAAATATTTCGCATATGCCAAGCCTTCAATCCACGATCTTCAACGACATTGCCTTGATGCTCATATGAAATGGCTTACTTCCATATTGAGAGCTTATAATTCCCTCCAATCAGGCACAAAAACCTGTTCGAGACCGTACATCAGTCCGTTGTAGCCGATCGATGCAAGCGCCGCCGACCAAGCGCAAAGCGAATAATGACTTCTTCAAACCGTCTCCCAAGCGCTCAACAACCCATCCAAAGCTAGATACATCCAAGAATGACGACAACTCTACTCAACCAAATCATATATCAATTCCTGAAAGCACTTCCGTCTCAGGCTTGACTCTGCACCGTGACTTTGTTAGCTCAGCCGAGGAGCAAGAGATTCTTCACTTCCTCAACGACCCCTCACGATGCTCCTGGCGTACAGATCTCAGCCGGCGGACGATGCACTTCGGTGGCGTCTACTGCCTCATGCCTTCCAAAACCCAAAGCGGTGACCAAATCTCCAAGCCACCGGTCCTCCAAGCCCCGCCCATGCCCGTCGGACTAGGCTGGCTCATACAACGTATGGTTGATGCCCGCGTCTTTCCATCAAACAAACGTCCTCAGTACTGTATCGTTAACGAGTATATCGGCGCACAAGGTATTTCGGCACACACCGAGAACTTTCAATTCGGAGAACCAGTTGTTGGGTTGAGCTTGCTGTCGGCATGCCCGATACGGTTCATTGAGTTGACTAGACCTTTTGACGGGTCTGTCAGGAGTGGGAAGGCTGGAAAGGCGGACAAGACGGGGAAGAAGGTTGATGTGCAACTGCCAGGGAGAAGTTTGATGGTCATGAATGGGGACAGTAGGTGGAAGTGGCAGCATGAGATTTTGAGGAGCAAGAGAGGTAGGAGAGATGGTTGGAAAAGGGTCAGTCTGACTTTTAGGTATAAGGATGAGGAGAATGAGATGACAAGGAAGATACAAAGCCCACGAAAGACTATTGTAAGACAACAGCTGAAGGCCTGAAGTAGGGGAAACAGTTACCACGTGCACTGGCAGGGGCTCACCTCTCAAGGCTTCATCGAGTCGAATGTCTACATCCTGTTGGGTGTTCTCGTAGACTAAGGCAAGGACTTTGGTGGTCATCCTCTTTGACTCTGGGTCACCAGTTCATCAGTACATCGCCATTCAATCGATGCCTTCTCGATAAGTCTTAAGAAAGTATGGACCACTTCTTACCGGCGCATGGGGAATTCCATCGACAAACTGCCATATTCGGCGCTTGCTGTAGCAGATTGAGGGAAAAGCACAAGCAAGTCCTGCATACCGTGATCTATCCGATCTCACTACGAAGAGATATCCGCTGGGCGCAATTGAAGAGGATGCCATGTGAAATGGAGGTTCTCGAGGGTCACCTTTGATAGTATAGTTCATCAACAAGTAAGCACCATGAGGTTCGGCCACCGTCTGCTTTGATTCAATTGCAGGGAAGGGGAGAGCAAGGCTGTACATTTTCAAACGGGCTACCTGTGATGTACGTCAGCGGGTGAGAAAGCTTTCCGGCCAAAGGTATTCTGTTCCTGCACAGCCAACAGTAAGACGGGTTGTCGTGCTTTTTGCTCCTCCTCCAGCTGTAGGTAGTTGGAATCATCACACAGCAGTACAATCACCGAGCCCCGGGTGTATGGCAAAGTCGAAAACCAACACCGGCAGGACAATTCTATTGCCCTTGGATACGTCATCGAAGTGTTGACCACTTTCTTTGTCCCCAAATGTTGACAAATAGATCTGCCCCAACACTAGCGTCCTTTTCCACACACAAGAAGTCCTCACAATTGAAACCTTTCCTTCCACCGATAACTCATCTTGCTACGCTGTATTTACTTTACGGAAAGGCTTGAGCTGATCATGAATTTCATCTCACTACGCTGTATCGACGGGACTGCTTGAACCACCAACAACTCTATCTGCTACGCTGTGTCGACATGTTCGGAATCACTATAACCCCCAGCTACAGTGCTGCGGGGTCACCTACGACTGGATTACACCCCTCTGCAATCGTCCATATGGCCAGCTCCACGGTATTTTCGTCACCAGTATCGACCTCTCCGATGATGATCACTGGTCTACCTATCGGTATCGAAGACAATTCTCCAAACCATGCCCCATATGAGTTTGTACAAAGTAGGTGCATACTTACTTGCAGGCTTGATTCCGCTGACAGATTGACAGTGATCCTCGATAACCTCCCACTCTACTACGTATTCCTTGCTGTCGCCTTGTCCACTATTCTCATGTCCTGGTCCTTCTTTGACTACAAGACGATGATGAAAGGGTTTATGGCGAGCCGATCTCCATGCGGCTTTCTCCTCCGCAAGTGCCTGGATCTTCAGATGGCCATAATCGTACACTCACACGCGCCGATCGCGCCACAGTCCAAGGCAGATTCTTATCTCGCCCCGAGTAATTGTACATCTATCGATATCTCCGCTATGGTCTATTATGTCCTCGATCTTTTCGGTCAACTGCATTCCTGCATTCTAGCCTACGAGGAAATAGTCTGCCATCGGGATGAAGCAATCAAGGATCTTCGTGATGAGGTTGTGGCCCTGAAGCGGTCGATTACTACCAAAGACAAAGATCTCACAGAGTACAAGCGATCCCAGACAGCGACGAATGGTGTAAATACTCGTTTACAGACTGAGGTGACCAAGAAAGCCGAACGTATCGTCACTCTCAAAGATGAATTGGCCGAAGAAAAGACCAGATGCGAAGATCTTGAAGAAGAAACCGCGGACTTGCGCGGCGAAGCCTCTAAACGTGCCATGAAGAATAACGCCGAATTGCAAAAGAAGGACAAGATTATCTCTACAAGAGACAAGGAAATCAAAGATCTTACAAATCGGTTGAAAGATGCCGAAGCCTCGCACGCACAAGAACTCAAAATCGTCAAGGAAGAATCAGCGCAGCTGTCAAAGGCACTCAAAGACAAGCAGGCAGCTACTGAGAGTCACTGCCAACAAGTGCAAGCGGCGAAGAGCTGGTTGATTGAGTCGAGAAGAAACATCGCAGAAGTCTTCACCGCACAGGATGACGGAACTCAGCAGCTTATAGCGACTGTCCAACGCCTCAAGGAATTCATTCGTCAACAGCAAATCCAGCAGGGAAAGCGTGATGCTGTCATACCCTTAGCATGTAGTACTATTGTGGTACAGACAGACGTCGAGCCGAGCACGCCGGTTGTACCCTTAGGATTCAGTATCATCATGGTGCATGCGGATGTCGAACCGACCAACGATGTCTACGATATCACTCAAGTTGGAAATGCGGGTACTGTGGGCAGTAAGCTGGTTGTGCCGCCTGGAGAACAGAAGCCCAAAGGAAGCGGCAAGAAGAAACGGCGCCGAAGAAAGAGGTCCAATAAAGCAGAGAACGCTAATGACGACACCACTGCTGGAGATGAAAGGCTCGAAGAACCTTCTGATGACGAGACCGACAGTAATCCAGACCTCTCCACCGGCGAAGGGAACGCCACGAATGATCCATCCACTGGGACAGGAAATACTCCTGCCTTCGTGCCAGTCAATCCTGCTCAATTCCGGGCCGGTCCGGCCATTATCAACCGATCACCACCGCCCGTGAACGCGCCCACGGGGCCTAGAGGACATGCGCCCTTCAACGCACCGAGGGGGCCTCAAGCCGCGAGACCAACGACAGGTCCAAGCGGGGCAGGGGCGCAGGGCGCATTCATACAACCAAGTGAGTTCACTATGTCTCTATATGTGAATCAGAGCTGATTTGAAGTCACAAGTTCCGCGGCCAGAGAACAGCTATCGCGGCTCGCAACGGGGCGGCGAAGGTGGCAGGGGTTTCCCTGGTCCCGGCCGCGGTAGGGGACGTGGCTACCCCTACCAAGGGGGCTGTGGAAATTGAGAGAGACTGGGTTAGGCGAGAGGGGGAAGGGAAGGGGGAAAGAGAACGAGGGGGCTCATATGGAAAGGGCCATGGGGAGGAAAGGGGAGGAAGAGAAGGATTTGGGGAAGGGAATAGGGGAAGGGTATGTGGGGAGGAAAGGGGAGGAAGAGGAGGATTGTGGGCAGGGAATAGGGGAAGGGTATGTGGGGAGGAAAGGGGAGGAAAAGGAGGATTCTGGGAAGGGGATACGGGGGCTGAACGCAGAGCCACAGTGATTCGTCTGCTCTCGCTCGGCATCTCTCACGGTCGGCTACCTTCGAGCATGGGTTGTGTCAATTGCAGAGCTGCGATGACAGTCTTTCGCGCACGGCTTTCTGCTCTCGGTTATTTGTCTCAAAGGCTACGAAAAAGGGAATTCTCATTGGAGTTTACGGGTATACGATGGAATTTAAGGGTTTGCGATGGAGTTTACGGTGTTGCATGGAGTCTTCTAAGCCCATCAAGGGAAGAGCATTCTTTCTGTATTTGGTGAACGATTTGATAGCGTGGAAGAACATTAAGCGCTTATTCTGTTTATCCAAATCACCCTATATTCAAAGAGAAACCGACTTATATGTGTTTGCCGTTGTGGCTCGGTGAGTTCTCTCACGACATGTGGCACCCCTAATCAAAGTCGAGTATAGTTCGAGCAATTCACATCCTCTGAACTTGTCACCAGAGAACCCAACATGACTCCAAATTCAAGTATTGACCACGCTTGAGATGGATTCACTAATGAAGCTGAAGTCACCCATTATTCTCAGAACTGAAGCACAATGAATCTCTGAGACCTCCGATGGGCCTACTTGAGGCCTGTCTATTCTGCCACCCTCTCTCGTTCTCCTCCACATATACTTTTCCTCTCTGTATTCGACACATATATAATTATGAAACTCTGATTTATACTATATCGATTCTCCTACATCGCTTTGATGTTCCTTCAGCTTGAGGAGACCAACCGGCGTCTGACCGCACGACCGGACCAGCACAAAGAGTTGATAAGAAGGTGCAAGAGCTCACGGCGAAAGTAGTAGCTGTAGAGGCGGAAGAGGCTCGGAGCCAAGAAGAGTCCGAAGAAAAGCTGAAGGCCGCCAACGATCGCCAAACCCAGGCGAAGAGTGAATGCGACGAACGTATCAAGGGTATAAAGGCACGTTGCAAGGACCAATCCTCTCTCACCTCGCTACACGTGTCATCAAATATGCTATACCACTCCTGTCCTCCCATCGTTGATCACCTTCGGTACCAAGTCCAATTCTTCCTGCTGCTTAAGTCTCAAATTCACAAACAACCTCGAGCCCAACCTTTTTAAGGGAGATTCTTGCAATATCGAGAGTAGTCTTTGGCGACTAACGGCGCGAATACTCGTCTACAAGCCCAATCCTCCGATAAAGCTAATCGCATCGTCACTTGGAAAGATCAATTAGGCGAAGAAAAGACCAAAAGCAAGAACCTCGCAGAAGAAGACCAGGAGTTGCGAACCGGAGCAACTCAACGTACCAAAACAACCGAGGCCGAATTCCAAAAGAATGCAAGCAAGAATATCGGAAAGGAAGCACCAGCTGAAATGGGTGCTGAGAGCGAAGATTTCAACGCCGCGCACAGCTAGCCAACATCAAGATCGCATACAAGGCAAAGAGCTTGAGAGTGATTCCACTCGCAGGATGGGGACCAAGGACGCTGAGTCAGGAAGCCAATGATACTGCCCGATGATATTGCCCAAGAATCCGATACAATCTAAAGACGCTTGCGAATTTTGAGTAATCTCTCAAGGCTAGCTCGGGGAAGGCTAGTGAACAGACACCCTTGCAAATAGCCAAAGGCTCTGTTGCTATATCGATCCCACTGGGTATTAGATACTCGGACCCCGACGTCGCAACCCATGTCAAATGGCAACGGTATGCTCGCGAAGACGCCAGGGAGGATTTTGAGATCGAGAAGTTGAAAATGGCACACAACGACGATCTCAACAACGAGTCTGCTCAAGTCAACGTCCATACAGAGGACAAGATAAACAAGATGAGAGTCCCACATGTACAAGAAGCGATCATTTCCAATCCCACAAAGAGCGATAGGATTAAGAAATCTACAGTGCGAAGTCTCTTGACGGCACAGTTGTCACATTAGCTAGCATCATGAATATGTATCTTCGAAACTGGAATCGACCACAAGCTTGACAAGTGGACATTTTACAATCTTCGCATTGGGACTAATCAGGCGTAGAATCTGCTCAAGGTGTCAGCAACGAGGTTTCCAATGCGTACCCTTCCGGAGATCACCATGGGGGCTCTTTAGTCTCTGGACGAGCTTGGTCTACCGCTAAAAGCCGCGACATCGATATCTCAGGTAGAGAATTTCTAAGTTCTACACGATAAAGCAGCTCTGAATTATAATCCGCGTGGCTTCTAAAACTGAAGGGAAGCATGCGGTGATTGAGGCTCACTGCCAATAGATACAAGCAATGAAGAGATGGGTGAGTGAGACAAGAAGAAACATCGTAGAACTTTCTATGTCACAGGGTAAGGATAAACAGCAGCTCACCAAGCTGCGACCAAGGTGGCGTTCTCAAGCAGCGATTACGCTCAGCTACTGGAACTCGCGATTGGTACTACTAAAGTTCCAGAGATAAGTACTCTCGTGCCCTCGTCGTCTCAAAACGACAGTTACTATTGAACCCTACCGTCCAATTCATTCTCCGAATGTTCCACAGATAACGAAAAGACCATGCGTGGTTTTGAAAAGGAGATCCGATCTGAAGAAGTTCGTCTCTGAATCTCGGCCGATCCCAACCAAGCTCGTCGTCTTCTGGGTGGTCTCCCGTATAACGTGGAGGGGTGGTGCCGGTTGTGTGCTCTTAGAACCATCGAAGGAAAAGGGCTACATTTAAGTGTCTTGCGAGGGTGCAAATAATTACTTGCTTCTACTAGAGTGTAACACTTAACATACATATATCTTGAGAGCTTGGAGAGAATCAAAGCACAATGCTGTGCCAGAGTCATTACACTTGTGTCGATCATGCTTTTCGTCTCTTTGGTATTGCAGCTGAACAGCAATTTCGAAGCATCGGTTAGTACTGCCACAGAGCTCACGCAGACAATATTCACTTTAGACCAAAGGTGACTTACTTGGGATATCTCATCTCGAAAACCAGGGATCCGAGTCGCAAAGCCCGATGGGCTCTCACGACGATATACAATTGAATACGAGAGTCCTAAGAGTAGCGGTGTTGAAGATAGTGACACGGACGTAGAGGTCGAGAGTGGAAATGCAATTAGTAAGACTTTTGCATATGGAGATGCAGTTTGTTCTAACACGTACCAGTCAATGATAGGTGCAGCTGCATAGCCATGGTGCTCAGATAGTGAGCTATTGTGCTCTGATAGCGGGCAACCTGGAGAAACCGGCAAAGGAGCAGAAGAGTTGGCGCTCAGCATTAATGATACAGAAGACATATTTACATCAGATGAAGCTTCGTACGGCGCCGCGTCTTGTTTTTGTAAGCTAGCACGAGCCTCCGAGAACGAGGCGGAAGGATTGTCGCTCGCCGTCGGTGATGAAGAAGACCTTGTCTTCTCAGAGATTTTGGAATCCCCAGCTATTGGACCGAAGAAAACGAGCATGAAGCGGAAGGTTTGTCGCCCTTCTCTCTTTGAAATTGAAGATCTGACCACACCAGATTAAGCTTTGTACGGCCTGGTTGAAGTCAGGGAAGTAGCTTCTTTGGATGGAGCTGTCATAGGTATCGAAGAATTATGACCAGCACTTATTCCCAGGATGATCAATGATAAGGAAGACTTAAAAGACGCAAGATTACAACCAAAGACCTAGCAGTAAAGAAACCACATATGACTGATCGAGATACCCCTTTGGAAGACAGGCTTACCTTGTCGATTTGCAAAAGACTGAAATGTCAAAGGCAACTCGTAAGATGGGGGCCGGGTACGTAAGAAATCAGAAGAGTCATCCATATGAGGACTAAAGGAATTTATTCAGGGGACCTGGGGGATGAATATGGAGCATACTTTACTTATTGTCTGGAGAGGTACCGTTTGTCCCGAAGGGGTAGAATCTTGGCGTGGCTGTACCCACATGTGACAGAATGTAGGGCTGGAACGTGGACCCTAAGTCACCGGTGTTTCACATACGAGCAAACTTTCCCCCTGAAGAGTAAGATGCAGGTTGATATAAAACATCCTGTGATCACTGGAGGCCCAGAAATCCTCAACACAAGCAAAACACAAGCAGAACTCAATCGAGCTTTTAGTTTTCAGGCGGATCACCCTTTACCCAGGTGTTCCAGAGTCGTGCGTTCCACTCGACCGAGTGTTGGTGTTGAGGGATCAATCTATATGATTGAGACCACTTCAGGATCTACGTTCCCATTGAGAATATCGCGGTGATTGCCTTCTCTACAAGCCCTGCCTGTGAGAAGAGCCTTGTCTTCAAAGCTATGGATCCGCAGAGCTTGTACAATGACCCTCAGAAGCTTTTTGCTGCCATGACCGGTAGCAATCCAAACCTGCCGATGCCGAAATTCTTGGATCTGACCGAAACTCGACGGATGGCCAGATCTCGCTCCAACGCTATCTTTGCTGATCGGGATGCTCTGCTCAATATTCTTGAACGATACGAGGAGACATTGCGAAAGAGATGGGGAAAGAAGACGAGCGAGCAGCGCCGTAAAGTCCTGCTAAGAGCATATCCAGGCATGCCATCAATGCATCGCCCAGACTTCGAAGCACTCCGTCGAGAGTCTCCCGGCCAAATTAAAGCTGGAACGCAATTTTATGATTCCTTCCTGCTACCGTCACTCAACCTTGAAGATCTTCTTAAGCCCAGAACGCTCTTAATATTTCTGAATTCCCGCGGACGTCATGATCCGGATCTCTTCGCCAACACCGATTTCAACTCCATACATTTGGCACAAACCACCCAAGCGCTCAATCCTGCCTACATCTCTGGTTACACAATGTTGCTAATCGGGCAGAAGTCCGCCTCGAAATATGGTCGTCTCATATCCTGGGACGAGGACGTCAACGCCTTTGACATGATGTCGTCAGGTATCGGCATACAGCCTGGTGAAGGACTCCTTATCATGGAGATTCAGCAGAGGAAACTCAGCTTCCTTCGAAGCTGTGCGGAGACAATCCTACAGGACCTGCCTCTGCACGATACCACCGTTCCTGAGCAACCTTCCCCACCTGACCTTAGCATAGGCGGTAAGGGGCACTCCGAAGACTCGGAGTGGCCTTCGCTCACTAAAGAAATTTTGGAGGCTCCATATCGTATGCCAGATCAATTTGATATAGGACGTCTGCGATCCTTTGTGTCCGCCAAACGCGACGAAGCTGAGGATCATATCTGGTCATTACGAGAGGATCCCGCTTACTTTAAGAGCACTGTTCTGGAGTGGAGTGAACATCGCCAAGAGAAAATTCTCAGTGTCAATGGGAGTACGCATCCAGTTCTCCGGCGAGACACCTTTTGGGAGCGGGTTCTGGGTAACGTTGTCATTGACGCCTATCTGAGCTTTCTGTATTGGGATCAGCTCCAAACGTTCGTCGAGGAATTAGTCGCACTCAAGGACCGAAATGTTACTCGGATTTCGCCGAGTGCTCCTCTCCCTAAAAAGTACGATGAAGCCCTTTGCCACTTCTCCCATACTGTGGACCAAATGATCAAAGGGCCCATGCTTCTTTACAAGACGGGGATGCCTTCGTCACCCCCTCTTCGAAATCACTATGTTCGTCAACCGCAAGACCCTAACAGTACGAAGATTATTGTAACGTCGAAAAGTAGCTCATATCAGAGGAAAGACTATTGCCTTTGGCTTTTAGAGCAACTGCTCAAGGATGACCAGGTGTTTCTCTACGGTCTGGAGAACCTGCTTGATGAGATAGAGCGAATGCTCCGAGCGGATGCAAAAAGTCGAGAGCGTGTCTCTCCTTGGGTCGCCAGAGTACTCTCCGACCTTTCGCTCTTGGGCGAGTTCCGTCGACAGGTCGGACTGCTTCGACCAGGACCTCCGATGATTGAAGCGGTTTCGGAAGAGGATCAAAAAGCAGAGTTTACCAAACGCATGAAGCTGTTTGCTCGTGTCCACGAAACGTTCCAGAAGAACATGGTCTTATCGTCGACGGGCACACCGTTAAGCAAGTTCAATTATCCTTCTGACAAACGACTAAATGAGAATACCACAAAAGGCTTACAGGAGGCTGAGCAGAACCTAGACGTGTTCTGGACCGAGGTCGACAAGCAATATCTCGAAAACGGAGGCAAAAGCCTTGGAGATACGCTAGCGGGTGTGCTTGCTGACCGAGACGTACGTAGAATTTCAGACTGGAAGGAAGATGAGAGGACCCTGGACACCCACTTTCAGGATGTAGAGGGGCTGTCTGCCCAAGCGGCCCTGCTTGAGCTCCAGACACGCACTGAAAAGACAATCGCCTCCGAACCGCCGCAGCCTCGTTCAGAGAAGATCAAGACTCGCGGAGCAGCTGCTGAATCAGAGCATCCTCTAGAACCACCGACCGACCAGCCAGAGACCAAGATTCCCAAATTCACTGTAAGCAAGCGCGGCTTCAAAGTCTTTACTACCCTATTCCATACTGCAAGTGGTGAGGATCCTCCGGGAGAGGTACCATGGTCCGAATTCCTGTCCGCCATGGCTTCTGTTGGCTTCTCACTACGAAAACTGGACGGCTCCGCTTGGGTCTTCGAACCTGTTTCGGACCTTTTCCGTCGAAGCATTATTTTTCACGAGCCCCATCCCACAAATAAAATACCTTTCCAGATCGCAAGAAGATATGGTCGTCGTTTGGAGCGCGCTTACGGTTGGACTGGAGCAAGCTTCTCCCGTGCTTAGTCTATGAGGTGTTCCTGGAGACAATTGGATGTCTTAGCAGCTGGCCTGCACAAGTGGCTTTTGCTACTCGCCAAACGCCTCCATCTTTCGTTTCGAGCAAATGAGACGGTGTAGTAGTCACCGAGCCTCATCGTTGTTCTCCTAAATGTTCACTTGTGCTTTGCTTTGGCGTGTCAAAGAGGTAATCTCATATGTCTCTTATTATTTTACCGGCTGTTCGCTGAATAGCGTATAGCCTGAAAGTGTTTTTTGCCTCTTTATTTACTGTATGGCTCTTGCATTACAATTACATGCTCGCTGTCAGCCATGGTTGAAGCCGACAAAGTCAAAAACTAGTGGTGGTCAGTGGTCCTAAACTCAGAGACTTGCTCTCTGCGGATGTTTTTTGCTGCAATGTTGTACTCTAGGGGAATCATGGCATTATTGTGTGTTCGGCTTACTCTCTAGGTCTTTTCCTATTCATTGCTCAGCAAGCCATACCCCTCTCCGCGGTAGCACAGCTTTGCAGATTACGCTAAGGTAGTGTCGTGATCGATCCAATGACTGAAAGCAGTGATGGTTTACGTATTGTCGTGTTAGACGTTTTCGAAGTCACGTGTTTTGGAAGACCATCTACCCTTTCGGGTAATTTAAGCAAGCATACACTGACTCGCCCAGGTCCGAAGAATTCTTCACCAAGCATGATCCCCTCGATGAACAAGTCTTCTCTGCAAGCATGTACAGCGGTCTTTCGTCACCTATTGCAGGAAGTCTTGTCTTCCAATATGTTACAAGCACAATGCGCCTCTCCAGCTGAGAAGGCCTCACAAGGAATGCGGCGTCTACAGACGTCTCTCACCTACAGTACGCGCTGCGGTCGTCTTTCGCGTTCTGTAATTTTCTCATTTCATCTAGCAGCCCCGAGCTCGTAGAGTTCAGCATGAACACAGAGTCTTTGTCCCCTCTTAGGTATGTGACCAGCGGCCATTGTCTGCTATCGCAGCCCATCACATTGAACAAAGAGCCCCCGAGCTCTTTTTCCTCCTCGATCGTTTGTTTCCCTCAGACAATGGCATTGCTCCAGTTTCCATATCTTACCCTTTCCCCTCCACTCTCGTTCGATTCTACAACCGTCGGCACCGCTCCAGACTCAGAACCGACCAACCCCAATCTGTTCAGCCAAGCATATTCTACTCCACACCGTAAGTCCCCTCCTCAACAATGGGCCTCCTCTCCGCCCTCCTCTCCGCCTCTCACTCCCGCTACCACAGACTCTCCAGCTCCGACCCCCCCGACCACCGCCCGCGCCGCAACCACTGCACCGCCTCCCCCTGCACCAACCTTCGCCACCACCACCACCATCACCCCATGCCCAACCATAGGCGTCGCGTCCTCGAAATGGAGCGCCAGGACCGGCACGAAGCCCGCAAAGCAGACCGGCGCTACGAAGCCGCGCGCCAGCAAGGGATTGACGCCACAAGGGCGCAGAAGGCTGCGCGGGTGAAAGCGGTGAAAGAGGAGAGAAGGAGAGGAGAGGAGGAAAGAGAGAGGGAGGAAGAGGCGAGGAAAGTTATGGGGTTGAGGTTTCAGGCGGTTGAGGAGAAGAAGGAGAAGAATCGGAGGGAGGGGGAGTTGTGGAGGGGGAGGTATGCTGGGAAGAATTTGGAGGGGTATTGTTTGGCTGTTTGAGGGGTTGGGGTAGGTGAGGTGGGTTTCTGCTTTTTTGCTTACTTTGGGCTTCTGGTATGCTGGTTCGTTGTAGTTTTTGTTGGGTAGATTTGGGTAGGTGGGTCCCCTTCTCTGCTGTTGCGCCAATTTCTGGCCTGAGGTTATTTGGGCTTGTTGGATGATCAGGTGGGTGGGTTCTCCGTTCTCTTTGTTGCGGTAATAGCATCTCCGCCTTGTAAGGCAATAACATCGACGATTACCCTGCCCGATTTCCGCATTTCCTTACATATCTTATTTATACAAAAGGTCTCAGTCTGATACCACAAGCTCAGCAATTTTCAATCTCTTTGCCTGCGGTGGAATGTGACGAACGCATGTCGCGAAGGCCGAAATGTTGTAGCAGCAAGTTCTGTATGCTCTCGATCGCATCATACTTGATCAGACCTCTTGATTGCATTCTTAGCGCAATATCATTTGCAGTTCTTTTGAAGGAAATCCTTTCCCATGGCATCCGCCAGCAGAAATGTGAAGATTGGATTACCGCAAGCCCCAGGGAAGAGATATGGAGGAAACATAAAGAACGAACAGAATCATGCCGACAACGCCGATAGAGGAGACAGCCATTGTCGCATCATTGGATCTTAACCGAGTCGTTTCATTCATTCGAAACCTCCACTGGCATTCCTCAGACTAGGATGGACCGTCAAAGACTTTCCTATCGCGCTCAAGTGCCACCCCTTGACAACAACAAATCCCCACATCCGTTAACCCACAGCAAAAATCACCGATGCGTAACACCACCTACGAACCCATCATCACCACCACACACCAAGTCCCCTCCTCAATTTCCCACAAGCCCGAAGCCAAAGACATTCGTATACCAACGCCCTCGTCCACTATCGTATACTAAATCTCGATCGACATCGCTACACAACGCTCCGATAGTACACGGATTCATCGATTATACACTGGAGACCCACCCTCCGTTACCATACCAAAAGACCTTCGGAAAATACTTACTTAATCAGCTCGCGAAAATAATACAAGCACAGAGTGCGCAATGGCCACAATATCGAGATATGCGTACCATCCGATAGACGAAAAGAATCAAGTAAAACACGATACTTGTATAGCGGTTTCTACTCCGGAAATTAGTCCGGGGACCCAGTTGAGAGTGGTCGTCGGCGACTGCTCTTGAGGGTGTTGAAAGGGGCCCGATCACTGCTCCAGGGGCGATGGATATGGTAGTTTGATATATAAAGCTTATTCGTCTCCTCCGTAATTTCGTAGTGCGCTAAGAGGGTCCGAATACAAAAGTGGGAGATATTCAATGCATTGATTCAAGACCCGGCAGCTGTTACCAATCCCATCTTTCGTTGACACATCCTCCTGTTATTGGGAATCCACTTGAAAACATGCATTGAATCGCTCAGGTCTGCAAGCCCTGACTCTTCTGCCACTCCTTAAAATACGGCAACCCCGTCATCGGTCCCCTAAACTGCAACTCCCTCGGGCTTTTCGGCGGCGGCAGCCCCGTCTCCTGCAGACACCTAGCTTTCAGCTCCTCCCAAGTCCCGCCACGATTGAACACCTCCCCCTCCCCAGCATCTCCCTTTTCCTTGCGCATCTCCCCCCTC
>JAABUS010002275.1_pt1 | contig 36954 bp, 26 predicted proteins | sample 5560161 | NCBI WGS metagenome assembly JAABUS01 (sample SAMN10711885, study PRJNA513376) | rock metagenome | isolation source: Antarctica rocks | place: Antarctica: Victoria Land, Trio Nunatak nord | collected 2016-01-04
CGCCGTCTTCCGCGGGAAGGCGATGACCTACTACGGGCGATGGACGTACAAGTACGAGATCGCTTCGGAGAAGGGGGCCGCCGCCGCGATCCTCGTCCACGAGACGGGACCGGCGGGCTATCCCTATTCGGTCGTCGTCGGCAGCTGGGGGCGGGAGAATTTCGACATCGTCGAACCCGCCGGCGGCGCCCAGCCCCGGGTGACGGTCGAGGGGTGGGTGAGCCTGGAGACCGGCAAGAAGCTCTTCGCCGCCGGCGGGCAGGATTTCGACGCCCTCAAGCAGGCCGCCAGGAGCAAAGACTTCCGGCCCGTCCCGCTGAAGGCCAGGGCCCGGTTCACGATCAAGAACGCGATCCGTCAGGTCCAGTCCCGCAACGTCCTGGCACGGCTCGAGGGGACCGACCCGGCCCGCAAGGACGAGCAACTCGTGTACACCGCCCACTGGGACCACCTGGGCCGGAACCCCGCGCTCCAGGGCGACCAGATCTTCAACGGCGCCGCCGACAACGCCTCGGGGGTGGCCGCCTTGCTCGAGATCGCCCAGGCGTACACGCTCATCAAGCCCGCGCCGAAGCGATCGGTCCTCTTTTTGGCGGTGACCGCCGAGGAGACCGGCCTGCTCGGCGCGAAGTATTACGCGACGCATCCGCTCTACCCGCTCGAGAAGACGATGGCGAACATCAACATGGACGTCATCAACCTCTGGGGACCCACGAGCGATATCATCAGCATCGGCCTGGGCCAGACGACGCTCGATGACGTCCTCGTCGAATCCGCGAAGGCGCGCGGGCGTGTCGTCGCGGCCGACGCCGAGCCCGAGAAGGGCCTCTTCTACCGCTCCGATCACTTCGAGTTCGCCAAGCAGGGGGTCCCGGCCCTCGACCCCAAGGGGGGTATCTTGTACATCGGCAAGCCCGCCGACTACGGCAAGAAGAAGCGCGAAGAGTACACCGAGAACGATTACCATAAGGTCACCGACGAGGTGAAACCCGAATGGGACCTCTCGGGGGCCGTCGAGGACATCCGGCTGCTGATCGATGTCGGCCTGCGCGTCGTCCGCGGAGAGCACGACCCGGAGTGGAAGCCGGGGACGGAATTCAAGGCCCGACGCGAGGCGATGCTCAAGAAGGCCGGCCCCTGAAGTGGCGGCGTGGGCCGGGCTCACCGAGAGTAGCTGCTCCACGGATAGGGCACGAAGCGCTGCAAGACGCGGAGGGCCGGCTCCTTCGGCGCCCTCATCTCGATCCGGCTCCAGGGGTCGCGCATGCCCGCCACCGCGTAAACGCCCCCCACGACCATCAGCAGGACGAAGACGAGCGCCGCGAATCGGCTCCGCAACCGCGCGAGGCCGATGACGGCAAAGAGATAACAGGCCGGCGTGACGGCGAGCAGGTGCCTCGTCCCGAACGAATGGCCGGCGATGTCGGTCCGTCGGATGAACCAGATGTAGTAGATGAGGAGGACCCCAACCATCCCTCCGACGGCCCATGCGGTCGGGCGGAGGGGGTCGCCTCGGCGGGAGAGGACCTGGGCGAGTCCGATGGGTGCAAACGCGAGCACCGGCGTCACCGTCAGCCATCCCTGGGGTCCGATCAGGAACTCGAGCCCGAACTGCCAGCGAGGCCCCGGTTCCTTCCACTGCCCCTCCGGGCTCGCCCAGTAGGAGCCCGGATAGGCGAACGCCTCGGGATACATCTCGGCCGGGAGGGGCGTGCCGGTGACCATCGACTGGAGCCCGGCGTGCAGGAGGAGCGGCGGGAGGACGCCCGCCAGGAAGGCCAGCGGGACGGAGCGCGTCCGAAGCGTCAGCCAGATGGCGAGGGCGCCCAGCGCGACGCCACCCGCCGGGAGATCGATCGTGAAGGCGAGGGCGGCGAGGAGGCCCGCGAGCGCATGACGCCGCGTCGTACGCGCGCGGGCCGGCTCCTCGAGCTGCACGAGCGCCAACCCTCCGGTGATCAGCGCGGCCGCCACGGAGTGATTGTTGAACGTCACGGCGTAGGTGAGCAGGGGCGTGGCCAAGCCGAAGCCGAGGGTCAGCAGGTCCGCGGCCCAAGGGGGGACGGGGGCGGCCTGCAAGAGCTGGCGGAGCCAGACGAGGGTCAACCCCGAGGCGAGCCCCACGACTCCCCAGACGAGCACGAGGTTGGCCAGCACGAAATGCGATGGCGGGCCGCCGAAGCGCACCCCCGCGCCGGAGAGCGGGGCGTAGAGGACAGCGGCCAGGGCCGGGAGGACCGGCGGCTTGTCGGAGTAGAGGTGCGGGCCGAACCGGACCATGTCGGGCGAGCCGCTCCGCGCGAGCAGCGGGGAGGTCTCGATCGCCAGCGTCCCCCGCTCGACGATCCCTTCGGTCGTCATGTACCGCGAGAGCACGTTGCCGCTGTGCCTCGGCGCGATCGACATCGGCAGCAGCGCCGCCGCGTACAGTGCGCCCAGGAGCCACGGGCGGAGCCGATGCACGCGGCGCACGATGACGGCGGTCGTGGCCCCTCGCGGACCGGTCCCCGTTCCGATAGACTCGACCATGTCCCGATTTGTCCCTCCCCTTCGCGGCGACCCGCGGGCCGGTCGCCGATCGTACCACGACGCCGGCGCGGGGTACACCGTGAGCACGCTCGGTCTCTCGAAGGCCCCCCGGTGGTCCCGGATCGCCCTGCTGGCGATCCTCATCTTCGACGCCTGGCTCCGCGGCCACACCCTCGGGCCGACCGTCCGCGACCGCCTGGGATGGGCCCCCTGGCCGGTCGTCGTGGGCGAGGCCGAGCCGCTCGATTGCGACGAGTCGGTGTACGCCTACATGGGGCGTCGGATGCTCCGCGGCGACGTCCTGTATCGCGACCTGAGCGAGCCCAAGCCCCCCGGCGGATACTGGCTCTACACCCTGGCCGTCGCGCTCGGCGGGGCCAGTGAAGCGACGATCCGGGTCGTGCCGATCCCCCTGGTGCTCGCCACGATCGTCCTCATCTGGTGGCTCGGGCTCCGGCTCCGGGGACCCGGGGCGGCGTGCCTGGCGGCCCTGATCTTCGCGGTCGCCAGCACCGACCCGTATCTCTACGGCAACGGCGCCAACCTCGAGCACGCGATCAACTTGTTCTCGGTGGCGGCCCTGGCCCTGATGGTCTCTTCGTGGGGTCGTGCACGCCGCCTCCCGATCCTCGCCGCGGGGGCCTGCCTGGGCGCGGCGTGCCTGGTCAAGCAGGTCGCGATCGCCCACGTTCCGGTCTTCGCCGTCGCACTCCTTCTGCGCCGGACATGCACGAGCCCCGAGGGGACGGTGGTTCGCCCCTCCTCCGCCCGGACGCTCGACCTGCTCGCACTCATCGCCGGTTTCGCGGCGGTGTCATGCGTGGCCGCCGGCGTCCTGACGGCGCAGGGGGCGGGACGCGCGGCATTCGAGGATGTCATCGTCTACGGCTCGACGATGGCGGCGGAGACACCCCCGGATCCCCATGCCCCCCCGGGCTGGGTGCGCTGGGTCACCGGCAATGCCGACCCGAGTGGCCGTCTCCCCTGGCCGTTCGGCAAGACCGATTACCTGGTCTGGTGGGGGACCGGGACGTGGCCGCTCTGGTTGGCGAGCATCCCGGCGTTGGGCTGGCTCGCGTTTGGCCCTGCCACCACCGCCGGTCGGCGCCTGGTCGCGGCGTGGACCGCCTCGGCCTGGGTCCAGGTGGGGCTCCCCGGTCTCTTCTGGGCGCACTATTACCTCTTGCCCGTTCCCGGAATGGCGCTGGCGGTCGCGATCTTCCTGGCGGACGTGATCGTCGTCGCCGTCTCGGCGTGTCGGCGCATGGACCTGTCTCGAGGCGTACTGGGAGCGGCATGTGCCCTGGCCGTCCTCGCGTCCCTGATCCAGACGGCCCGGGTCCAGGTCCGCGACTACCTCATGGTCCCGTCCGAGGAGTTGACCAGGAGGTACAAGGGGGGCGGTCAGTGGATCGTCCATCGTGCGATCGGTCGAGACCTGGCCCGTCGCGCCGAGGTCTGGGCGAATCCGAAGCTCGCGATCTGGGGCTGGCAGAGCCCGCTCTACGTCTATTCCGGCCTCGATAACGTCACGCGTCACTTCTTCGGCGACCCGCTGATGAAGGCGTACATCATGGGCGACTTCCGGGGCGAGCACCCCCGGGTCGCGAGTCTGATCCGGCCCCGGCTCGAACGCATCCTGCGCGATTTCCGAGCGCGGCCTCCCGATCTGATCTTCGTGGGCGATCCGCCGTTCCCCGCCCTGCGCGCGTTCCTCGACGAGCGTTATCTCCCGTCGAGGCTGGTCATGCGCACCCCGGATGGGCGAGGACTCTGGGTCGAGCGCAAGAAATACGGCGAGTTCGAGTCGTTCGTAAGCCCGATAGGCCGCGGCCGTTGAGCCGCCTCGTCGAATCTCCCGAGTCGAGTCTGATCATCGCTTCGACCGGCCTTGGGCCCGGGCATCATCCCTCGCGCCGCGCGCCCTTCTTGCGGGCAGCGGCGTCAGCGGCCTTGCGGCCGGCGATGATCGCGGTGGCGTCGACTCTCCACCGGCCCTCGACTCTGTGGCAACGGGTCGGTATCGGCGCGCCTTCGGGCACGAGCACGGCGCGATCGGTGGTCACCTCCTCCGCCTTGACCACGATGTTCCGATTGCCCGGCAACGTGAACGTGTCGCCCGGCTTCAGGGCCTTGATCGACTGGTCGGCGAAATAGGCCTTAGCCGCCTCGACCTTGCCCGGCGGCGCGACCTGCCCTTTCAGGAGCCATGCGAAGTCATCGGTCGGCAAGGTGACGGCGCGGAGCGTCGCCTCGTCTTTCGTCAGTAGGGCGATCTGGAACGTCCGAAGCGCCCCCTCCGGCGAGGTCGCCGCGACGCCGGCATCGGCCTCCCCTCCCGGCTTCTCCCCGGACCCCGCGAGCCTGAGCGATCCGAGGAAGCGACCCGCCTCCTCGGGCAATGGCCGATCGCGGGCCGACATCACGGTCAGGAAGTAATACGCCCGGCCCACCAGGTAGAGCCGCGTCCGTGTCGTCACAACCCCGGATTCCCGCGGCGCGGGACCTTCGAGGGTGACCTCGCGGCCCGGGTGCTCATCGAGCTTGATCGCCTCCTCTCGCACGACCTTCCCCTTGTTGCTCCCGATATACGCTTTGAGCTCGCGGTCGAGCAGGGCTCCTTCCGCTCCTCTGGGGACGGGAGCCGGCAACAGGATCACCTGGGCCGTATAGAGGGCGCCGTCGAGGCGACAGAAATACGTCGTCTGCTTGATCGTGCCCTTCGGATTCGGCACGTCTCGCGTCATGGACTTCGCCCGGGCGGGCATCTCGACCGTGTGCGAGCCGTCCGTCAGGGCGACGGTCTCCCATGCGGGGACCGGCGCCTGGAAGCCGACTGTCAGGGTCACGAAGAGGATGAGCATCGACTGGGGCCCTCCAGAGCCGCGACGACCGGGGAGATTGCTTCAGGGAGGATCATACATCCCCTGCCCTGCTCCTGCATCTTTGCCGCCGCTCGGAGTTCCATTCGCCGGGGCGTGACAGCCTTCTCACTGATCCCCTCCTATCCGACCCAATACCAGTTGGCGAACTGGAGCGTCAGCAGCCCGAGGAAGAGGGCCGAGATGAAGACGATGGCCCGATCCACGTCGCGATGGGCGCCGAGCCTCGCCAGCGCGAGGAAGGCGGGGAAGGCCACCGCCTCGACCCTCATCATCGACTTGACGCTCCCGCTCGCGAGCGGGATGACGATCATGAGCAGGGAGTAGATCGGCAGCGAGACGTCGAACTTGCGGAACATGAGCAGGGGCAAGACCAGGAACGGGATCACGCTGACGGCATCCATGAGCGTGATCGTGTTCATCATGTCGCGCGGCAAGCTCCAGTCGGTCCGCGCGAGCGCCCTCGCGAGCGTCTGGTGCGGGAGAAGGAACGACCGCCCCCACGCCGCGTGGGCCTTGAGGAAGGCGAGCGGGTCGCCGACCTGGATGTACATGATCAGCATGACGCCCAGCGTCCCGCAGGGGATCAGCAGCAGCCAGAGGGCCGAGGCCCGGAACCGCGTGACGCGGGATCCGACGTTCCAGGCCTGACCGATCGCGAAGGCGACGAACAGCGCCAGCCCGGCGTGCCGGGTCATGCAGGCCAGGAATCCCCAGACCCCGCAACGGAGGAAGTCACCGCGCAGGTAGTGATAAAACGAGGCCGCGGTCACCAGCAGGAACAAGCCTTCGGTATAGAACGAGGACAGGAAGAACGACGTCGGGAAGCTGAGCAGGTAGACCAGGCTGCGCTTCGCCCCGTCCGGGTCGAGCGAGTGGAGCGCGATCCTCCTGAGGTAGAAGAGGGACACCAGCACGGAGGCATTCGAGACGATGAGGCCCGCGGCCCACGGGTTGCCGACGAGCTTCGAGACCGCGACGGTCGCGTACGGATAGAGGGGGAAGAAGGCCACATTGCTCTGGCCCCCCCGCTGGAGCCTGTAGCCGTGTTCCACGATCGTCATGTACCAGCCGGAATCCCACCGCGCCCATCCATCCCAGAAGTAAGAGCCCGGGAATGCCTGCCAGGCGAACGTGTCCGCATCCCGGTCGGGCCGCTCCCGGGTCATGGCGCCGCCGAGGAAGACGAAGCCGAACAGCAACACCCGCCAGGCCGTGAACAGCAGGACGACCGTCGCGACCTCACGGGCGTGCGGATTGGCGGATACCCGATCGAACCGCCCGCGTAAGGTCATCATCTCATCGCGATCCCTGGAGTGCCGCTGTCATGCGAGCCCCGGCACGATGACGGTCTGCCGCCGTCGGAAATCGTGCCCCGTCGCGAGGTCGCAGATGGCCCTGGCGATCTTCGCGCCACCCGTCGAGGAAGGCTCGATCGGATTGGCGTAATCCTCGTCGGCCGTGCAGATGGCACGGAGGTCGATCAGGGGGAACCCCGACCGGTGGGCTGCGCGGATGATGGCGTCGTTGAACAGGCAGAGCGCGGTGACGAGGACCCGCTGCGCCTCCGGCTCGGGATACCGAGGATTGTAGATCGTGCAGACCGCGGTGGGGAGTCCGCGTCCGGAAATGGCCGCCAGCAGGCGCGTGTATTCGCGATCGAAGCCTTCCCGGAGGTCGGCGAGGAGCCCCACCGCGTCGGCGACGCTCCCGGCGCGGGCGTTCAGGACCTCGGCATGGCCCAGGGCGTCGTTCCCGCCGACGCTGAGGACGAGGTGGCTGGCGTCGCCCGGCAACCCTTCCAGTTGCCCGTACACCCCCCTCGTCGTGTCCCCATCCACGGCGTTGAGCGATGCGTCCCACCCCTCGGGGAGCCCCCCCCGGACCTGATCGATCACGGCGGACATGCCCCCCACGTACGCCGCGTTGTCGAAGATCGAATCGCCGAGCAGGACGATGTGCCCCATGTTCCCCTCCGGCTCAACCGAGCGTGTTCGACGTGACCGATAGGGCCGTCGCGTCGCCGAGGACGCGCCGATAACGCTCGCGGAGCCCCCCCATGATCGCGTCCCAGGTCTGCGCCAGCGCATAAGAACGGGCCGCCTCGGCCATCCGTCGGCGCCCTTCGTGGTCGTCGACCAGGCGGATGAGCGCCTCGGCGAATCGGGCGGGGGGATCGTCCGAGTCGATCATGGCCCCGGTGACGCCCGGCTGCACGATCTCGCCCACCCCCCCCGCGCGGACCGCGACGACCGGGAGGCCCGACGCCATGGCTTCGAGGATCACGTTGCCGAACGTCTCGGTGAGGCTGGCGAAGGCGAAGACGTCGGCCGCCGCATAGTGGTCGGCCAGGTCCTCCCCCGCTCGATAGCCGACAAACTTCGCCATCGGACCCAACCGGCCCTCAATGTCGGCACGCGCCGGCCCGTCGCCCACGAAGAGGAACTTGACCTTCGGACGGGCCTCGGTCACGACCTCGAGCGCATCGGCCAGGAATCCCACGTTCTTCTCGGCCGCGATCCGGCTGACGTGTCCCACCACGACGTCGTCGGGCCCGAAGCCTAGCCTCTCGCGGATCCCGCCCCGCCCCGGCCGATCCGGGCGGAAGAGGTTTCCGTCCACCCCGCGCTTCCAGAGCACGAGCCGCCGGAACCCCCGCCCTTCCAGCTCGGCGATCGTCGTCCGCGAGGGGACGTAGATCTCGCGAGTGGCATTATGGAACCAGCGCAGGTAACGCCAGATCATCCCGTTGGCCCATCCGACCCGGTAGTGCTCGCTGTACTGATCGAAATTCGTGTGGAAGCTCGACACGGTCGGGATGCCCCGCTTGAGCGCGTGCCGCATGACGCTCAGCCCCAAAGTGGCCTCGGTGGCGACGTGGACCAGGTCGGGCCCGAACTCATCGAGCGCACGTCTCGCCCTGCCGAACGGGGGTAGGGGCAGATGCAGTTCCTTGTAGAACGGCAGGGCGAACGATCGGACGCGGTGGACGACGAGGCGCCCGTCACCGGGACCGTCCCGCTCGCCGTAGTCGGGGTGGATCACCTGGACGGCATCGCCCGAACTGGTCAGGTAGCGGACCAGATGTCCCAGGGTCCGCGAGACCCCGTTGACCTGGGGAGCGTAGGTCTCGGTGACGATGGTCACGCGCATCGGCCAATCCGCGCCTCAGTCGTGGCGATGGGGGATCGCCGAGCGTCGCGACCGGGCGAACCGCGCCGGTCCCGCCTGAAAGTAGCCATGAGACTCGCCACAATGCAAGACGGCAACGGAGTCGTCCAGGGCCGTTTCGTCCTTCGGAACGACCCTCACTCAGGTCCCCTCTCCCGGCGGGAGAGGGTGCCCGAAGGGCGGGTGAGGGGCTCCGGCTCCGACGAGGAAACATCCCTGCGGCGTCCTGCACATCATCAAGGACATCAACAAGCTGATCCTCGATGCCGTGCGTCGGATGCGGACGGCGATGGGCCGGCGAGGCCAGGCCGGACGCAAGAAGAAACGCGGCCGCAAAGGGGCCAAGGCCAAGGCCGCCGCGAGGCGTCGCGGCCTGACGGTCAAGGAGAAGGCGCACTTCGTGTTCAAGCATCGCTACCTGTTCACAAAGCGTCGGGAGGACTTGACCGAGATGGAAAGCGGCGACTTGAAGCAGATGCTGGAGTACCTGCCCGCATTGGCGACGCCGCGGCGATTCGCCGACCGGATTTACTGGATGTTTGAGAGGCTATCCGGTACTAATTTTTTTATTGGTACTTTATTCCTCCTGTCCATTTTAGTTGCCCTGTGAAACGATCTCGTTACCCGATCGCGTGCTGATGCCGTTCCAGATTCTCATCGTCGTGGAATCGCGGTAATACTGGGTGTGATTATCGTGAAACAATACATTGACACCCTTCGAATGATAACTGCTCGCCGGCCAATCGCCCTCATCTATGTTACCGCCGTAGTAACAGCTCAAGGAGTTCGGTGGGCTGTTAAAGTTCATGAGAGATGAGTTGTAAAACCCCTCTGACCACCATGCTTTCTTCGTCCAGTTGCCAAATTCAGTGGTCTGTCGATTCGAACTCTGACACCGTTCCACGAACGCTGAGTAACCTTCAGAATCCCTGACGGCGATTTTGAAGACCACCGCCGTGTCGTCGGATGAGTTGTAATGCCCGACCTTCCACTCCGTCATCGCGGCGGTATTGGAGAGACCATCGGTGATATCGGAGGGTTTGATGGTGCGCGAATTCCTCGTCGCCCCGCCCCCAAAACTTCCCACGAAATCCGTCGATTGGAGCCCATAGCCGCCATTCCATGCGTAGCTCGTGGTCGGTCTCATCACCCCGGCGTCCGGGTCGGATGGACAACAAAACACCGCCACCGTTGTCCTCCCAGCGGTTGAATTAACCTCTCCGTCGGACATGCTACCTCCAGGGTCCGCGACGTTGAAATTGAAGGAATTATAAAGGGCGGTTTGCTCCAGATGCGGGAGTAGCATCATCTGGGCCGACCAATGCTGTCCATTTATTCCCCGCGGGTAGACTTTGTGCGTTGCCTCGTAGTGACTCAGCGCCGTCCCGATTTGCTTCAGATTGTTGAGACATGAGGTCCTCCTCGAAGATTCGCGGGCGCTCTGGATCGCAGGAAGCAGGAGTGCGATCAATACGAGTACGACGAAGATGGCGACGAGCATTTCGATGAGCGTAAAACCTCGTCGACCGCGGATGGGATCATTTCTTGACATTCAATTTAACGCCTTTCATCGTCGTCCGGTGTGGCTCGAGCGCGACCTGCTTGCCATCCTTCACGTCGTACATCGCGTATTCTACTTCCGCGGTCAGTTCGTAAATTCCCGTCCTTGCGGGTGTTGTCAATTGACATGAATAAAAGTAATCGTGATTCTTTTTCGCATGCTCATGCATGAGATTTAAGGTATTGTAATGCTTGGTTGCGTGGCGTACTATCAGAAAGACAAACGTCGGAGGAATGTCGTGGTTTTCCGATTTCTCATCAAGGATCCTGACCCTCACGAGGGCCCGGAGCTCTTCCCCAGGTTTGGCGACCAGGGAAGGGTCGGGTTTGGGTTCGATCAGCGAGATTTCATATTTGGCAGGGGGCTGGCCGTTGAAGATGATGCCTGCCTTGAAGGCTTTCCGAGGCGCGTTCAAAGGTATCCAACCGACCGCCTCGTCACTGTCGGAGTCATGGTAGTAAAAAAACAACATCGCTCCGATGAACGTAGCGATTATTGTAAAGATGATTGTTTTTTTCATGTTTTACGAAACCCAACATGACCGAGTCATTCGGGACGTATTCCCACCGTGCTCCGGTGGCCAGGACAAATTCAATCCACCTGGACGACGACCCGGTGCCCGACACGAGGTGCCCGCCCTTGGGGCCGACGGGCTGCTCCAGCGGGTGGTTCTGAGCGACGGTGTCGAAGAACTCCTCCGGCATGCGGGCGTTGGCCACGAAAGTAGGCTTCTCCTGGGGTTCGGAGGGCTACCGCACCAAGGCGCAAACCTCATGCCGTGGAGTTTTGTCAGAGCTTGTTAGCTAACATGCGGTTTAGGGACCAGAAGGGTGCTCGGAAACAGGGTTTGTGCGTCAATCAGCCGGTCTTACCTGTCCATCTGGGGCCGCAGCTGACCCAAGGGACCCAGACCTTTATGCACTTGTGAACTGGTGTCCGTCAACTGCGTAACTCCTAATTTTCAACAAAATTCGAGACTTCGTGGTCACCGACGGCTCGAACTTGTACCCGAGCGTCCTGGCCGAACTCTGGCCCGACCCGGCCCATCAATTGTGCGGCTTCCATGCCCGGCAGAGCTGATGCCCGGCGGAACGCACTTCACCGGGTCCACCCTCCGCTGGCATAATCGGGACGTGCGGGCCGTCGACGGCAAGGCGGGGGTCGCTCCTGGCGCCGCGGTCTCGTTTCCCTGGATTCGGCAATGTGACGACCAGCCTTCCTCAATGGCCGGGAGGTCGAAGACCTGGTGAGGAAAAACCGATCGGAACCGCCGGCGCGGACGGACGGCCGGACTGATCCCATCCCGTTGGGCGAAGGAGTCCGCGCCCCGGCCCCTCCGCGCATTCCAGGGCGATGGAAAATCACCGCCGGCGCCGTCTCGATGGCCGTCGCGACCCTGGCCCTGATGCTCGCCACGTCACCCCGCCTGGCGATCGTCTGGGACGAGGGCTATACGCTCGGTCGCGAGGCGCGCATCCGAGCCTGGGTGCGAGCCCTCCAGGACCCGGCACGATTCGCCTCGACCTGGCGCCCGCCGTCCCCCGAGCTCGTCCAGAAAGACGGCACGAGGCCGCCGCATCCCGCCGAGATCGACACCCGCGCCGAGCTGTTCGGCCCCCGCGCCATGCGCTGGTTCTGGCCGTTCGGCCGGGAGGAGCCGCACGGACATCCCCCCTTCTACGCGATCCTGGGGCTGGCCGGCGACGTGCTTGCCCCGGGCTGGCAGGATTTGCCGCGTGCCCGAGTCGGTCCGATCCTCGCCTTCGCACTGGTCGCGGGCGTCCTGTATGCCTCCCTGGCCCGGCGGTTCGGCCCCTGGCCCGCCGCGTTCGGGGCGGGAGCCTGGGCGCTCCAGCCGCAACTCTTCGGCCACGGCCACTATGCAACGACCGACGGTCCGCTGGCGAGCCTCTGGGTCGGGGCGATCCTGGCCTTCGCCGAGGCGGCGATCCCCCCGACCGCGGCCCTGGGTAAGACCGGGGCGAGGCGGCACCATCCGCGCTGGAGATGGGTGGTTGTTTTCGGGGTCCTGGCCGGCTGGGCGGCCGACACCAAGCTCACCGGCTGGTTCTTGCCGGTCCCGCTGCTGGCGTGGACGGCCCTCTACCGGAGCCGTAGGGGGGCGTGGACCCTGGCCGTCGGGGGCGTGTTGGCCGTCGCGACTCTTTATGCCTTCAACCCGCCCTGGTGGTCGGACCCGGTCGGCGGGGTCGAGCGATTCCTGCGGTCGAACCTCACGAGAGGCCGGACCATCCCGATCCCGGTCCAGTTCTTCGGCCGGACGTACCTGACGCCGGTCGAATCGCTCCCCTGGTACAACTCGCTGGCCTGGACGGCGATCGCCACGCCGGTCGGATTCCTGACGCTGACGGTGGCGGGGCTGGCCCGCGCGGCCGGCCGGGCCCGGTCCGAGTCGCTGGGGGTCCTGTTCGTCCTGGGCTTTGCGGCCCCTCTGGTCCTTCGTGCCCTGCCCCACACGCCGGGCCACGACGGCGTCCGCCAATTGTTGCCCGCGCTGGGCGGACTCGCCCTGGTGGCGTCGCTGGGGGCGGCTTCCGCGATCGAACGTCTCGGCCGGTGGGGAAAGCTGGTCATCATCGCCGCCCTGGCCGAGGGGGCGGCGGGGGTCGCCCTGATGATGCCGGTCCCGCTCTCCTACTTCAGCCCGGCCGTCGGTGGCCTGCCCGGGGCGACCTCCCTGGGGATGGAGCCGACCTACTTCTGGGACGCCCTCTCCGACGACGCTCTCGACTGGCTGGACCTCAACACCCCTCCCGGCCAGAAGGTCAAATTCGCGACGGAGCCCACCTCGTGGCTGTACCTTCGCGATACCGGCAGGCTCCGGCCCGGGTTCCTGCCCTGGGAGCCGGGCCGATACGCCTGGTACGTCCTCCAGAACCGGCCAGGCGCCTTCTGGCCGTTCGACCGGGCCTTGATCGACGAGGTCGAGCCGGTTTTCGTCGTCCGGAAGTGGGGCGTGCCGCTGGTCTGGATCTTCCCGTATGGCGAGTTCGAGGTCCGGCAGCGACGCCCCTCCCCTTGACGGTCCAGGGAGCCCCTTGCCGACCGGTCGGGATCGTGGCACACTCGGCCGGTCGTTTCCGATCAAACGAGCGTCGGTCCAGGGCGTGGCACGAGAACGCCGAGTTCGAGGGGGGGAGCCTTGAAAGCCAATCCGGTCAAGCGAGCATTGCGGGCGGGCGAGCCACAGGTCGGGACGTGGCTCTCGCTGGGCAGCGTGGTCGCCGCGCGGTTCCTGGCGCGGGCCGGATTCCCCTGGCTGACGGTGGACATGGAGCATACGCACACCGACATCCAGACGGCCGCGATGATGTTCGGCGCCATCGCCGACGCCGGATGCGTCCCGCTGGCCCGCGTCTGGGCCGCGCGTCACGAGTACATCAAATCCGTCCTGGATTGCGGCGCGATGGGGATCGTCGTGCCCATGGTCATGGACGCCGACGAGGCCCGGATGGTCGTCGCGGCCGCCAAGTATCCCCCCGTGGGCAACCGCTCGCTGGGGGGAGGGCTGCACGCGATGAACTACGGCACGACGGCCGAGACCTACTACAAGCAGGCCGACGACGAGATCCTGGTCGTCATCCAGACCGAGCACATCGCGGCCGTCGACATCGCCGACGAGATCTACGCCGTGCCCGGCATCGACGCCATCTTCGTCGGCCCCCACGACCTCTCCGGCTCCCTCCGCGGCCCCGACGGCACGCCTCCCAGCAAGGAGCTGATGGAGCAGACCTTGACCCGGATCCGCGAGGCCGCGGCCCGCCACAAGGTCCCCTGCGGCCTGCACGTCAACACCGCCGCCGACGCCCATCGCCGGATCGCCGAGGGGTGGCAGTTCATCGCCGTCGGCAGCGAGCTGAAGCTGATGCTCGCAGGGGCGAGCGAGCTCGTTCGCCAGGTCCACCCCGAGTCCTCCGCCGGAGAGCTGGCGAAGTATTGAGAGACTTCCAACCACGCCATCAGAGGGCCATGGGGTTTGTTCGCACGAACTCGACGCGATGTACGGGAGCTGATTTTCTGCTCATGCACTCGACGGCGCCGCTGGCACGGAAGGTGCCACCCGGCGCCACCGCTGCTCGGTCGTAGGACGTGTGCTCCTCCGTGGTCCGTACGCCGCCACCGCCCCACTTAATCACCGTGTGCCATTCCGTCTCAGCCCGGCCGACGCCAAAAGGCGATGAATCCGGTCCGGCAAGGCCGGGCTGCGCGGGTCGGCCCCTCGGTGTCTCTCCAAGCCCGGTTCGCCGGGCCGGAGAGTGCACCGATTTCCGATTCGCTCCGCCGAGGTGTCGCGTCAGCTGGCTTGCCACCGCGAATGTTGTGGACGTGGATCGGTGGGGCGCGATCCGCGCGCCCTTCGGTCGGGTCGAGGGGCACACTCAGTAGGCGTCGGCGCTAAGGACCTCACCGCCGGCGCGGGTGCCCAGGCTCCACCAGATCCGCATGGCGACACTGTCCTTGATGAACTGCACGTGCCCGTCGGCCATGACCACGTTGACGCCGCCGGGGTGGTTGCTGGTGGCGTTGACGATGTGCGAGGCGTCGGCGCCGCAGCCATTGCAGTTCCAGCGACAGGAACTCCAGGGGTGGTCCTTGGAATTCGGCGTAACGATGGTGTTGAACATGGCGACTCCGGTGGTCCCCCAGCCCCACCGCTCGCCCCGGCGGTTGGTGTAGTAGCCGGTGCCGGAGTTCCAGTTCTTGTCGCACGCGGCGATGCCGGCCAGGACCGCGTTCTGGTTGTCGAAGACGCTAGCGACATTGCCCCCCGCCGGGGGGCCGTTGTGGTTGGGGGAATTGCGCCGCGACTTGTTATCTCGGATGGCGGCCCCGACCAGCGCCTCGGAGAACGCGACGGTGTTCGACGAACCGTCGGTGATGTCGCGGATTCCGATCGAGCTGAGGTTGACGAACACCCCGGAGGCGTTCGAGGAGATTGCATTGGTGGAGGCGCCGTAGCTGGCGTGGTAGCTGTTGATCTTCGTCAGGCCAGCCTCGCCGTCGGAGGGGCAGAGGAAGGTGGCGACGCGCATATTGTAGATCGTCGTGTTGACCACCGTCATCGGGCAGTCGCCGGGCCACACCGGGGCGACGCTGAAGTTGATCGCATTATAGATGGGCCCTTGCTCCACATAATTGAGCAAAAGGGTCTGCGCGCTCCAGTTGTTCCAAGTGGTGGTGTACCCGACGCTCCCGCCGCACGCGCCCAGCGTGGCCCCCATGGGGAAGGCGTCGTGGGTAGAGTGGTAGTTGTGAAGGGCCAGGCCCATCTGCTTGAGGTTGTTGACGCACTGGGAACGGCGGGCCGCCTCGCGCGCCGCCTGCACCGCCGGTAACAGTAACCCAATCAGGACTGCGATGATAGCAATGACGACCAGCAACTCGATCAGGGTGAAGCCCCGACGACCATACGAACGCATCGCTCACCTCCTCGGGCGAGAAAGAGTTAGGGGAAATCCGGCCCAGCGAACGTCGATTACCGATCGAGGGCGGGCGACAACTCAGTGCCCCTCTCCATCGAAGGCACGGGCGGGGGCCCGTCGGCATGTCCTCGCTCATCGACACCGCGGGAACCTCACTTGGCCTTACCCGCCTTACCCGGCATCTGACTCCGGTAAGCGGCTCCGGACTGCTCCATCTCCTTCTGATCTTCGGGCGACATTGCGGGGGCAAGGGTTCCCGACTGCTGCGCCTCGCCGCCGCAGCCGGTTATGAGCGCGGCGGCGCCGGAAAGCATGAGGAGACAGGCCGAACAACTCAAGATTCGGATGCGCATCGAGCCCTCCTCCGTGGGATAACGGGTGGGATATTCCATTTGTCGTCGCCGGGGTGGCGTGAATCGGTCGTTCATTATTAACCCCGCACCCATCCCGCCACAAGGAGGAGGTTGGAAATGCGCCTGACATCTCGCGTGGCGGTCGGGCCCTTGCGTGTGGGCGGGGGCGAGGTATCTTTGGAGCGGGGTTGACATGCCGCCGGCGCGATCGACGGGAGCCCAGTCCGCCGGGCAGCCGGGCGGCGGGCCGCGGAGGCGTCGCCGGGTTGCTCGCGCATCGACGAGAGATCATCGCCATGAACCCCCTCGAACCCGGGCCGATTTCCGCTCCACCCCCCGTCGCGGGCGCGCCGACCGATCCGCCCCAGTCCGCTCGCGACCCCGGATCGCCTCGACGAATCGTCGTCGCTGCCCTGGTGGCCGGGGTCACGGCCGGGTTGGCGGCCTGGCTCGGCGGCGAGGGCATCCACGGGGCCTTCAGTCCCACTGAGACGTATGCATTGCTGGCCTCGGGCAAGATGGATCAGTTGAACAACGCCGCCCGGAGTCGGGAGGCGACACTCGCCTTCGGCATGCTGGGCGGGGCCCTGGGCCTGGCGATGGGACTCGCCGGGGGCCTGGCGCGACGCTCCGCGCGGGCCGCCACCATCGCCGCCGCGGTCGGACTGCCCCTGGGGATCGCCGTCGGGGTCGTCCCGGCGCTGGTCCTGCTGCCGATCGCGGACGCGAACCGAGAGCAGCTCTCCGACGGCCTGGCCCTCCCCCTGCTCATCCACATCGGGCTCTGGTCGGCCATCGGCGCCGCGGGCGGATGGGTGCTCGGGTTCGGGGCGGGAGGTCGCGCCGTCCGCGCGGGGTTGGGCGGACTGCTGGGGGCCGGGGTCGCGATTCTGATCTATGAATTCGTCGGCGCCCTCGCGTTCCCGCTCGCCCAGACCGGCCGCCCCCTCGCGGCGACGTGGGGCACCCGGCTCCTCGCCCGGCTCGCGGTGGCGACCCTCGCCGCCGGTGGCGCGGCGTGGGCCACCGCGGGGGCGAGCCCAGGACCGCCCGTCACTGGGGCTCACGAGGCCCCTCGCTTCGGCCCTTAACAATCGATGGCCTTGGGGGTTCGATGCCGCGTGAGATGACCGGAAGCCTGTTCGACGAGCCGGATGAGGAGCCCGCGTCGAACCTGGACGCCCCCCTCGCGGAGCGGATGCGCCCGCGGTCGCTGGAGGAATACGTCGGCCAGGGACACCTGGTGGGCGAAGGACGACTCGTGCGGAAGCTGGTCGACGGGGGCGGGCCACTGCCGTCGCTGATCCTCTGGGGGGGACCCGGCACGGGGAAGACGACGCTGGCCCGCCTGCTCGCCCGTCGGGCCGGGACGCGGTTCACGCCGCTCTCGGCCGTCCTGTCGGGCGTCAAGGAGCTCCGGGAGGCGATCGCCGAGGCCCGCGAAGCCCGTCGGCGCGGCCGTCGAACGGTGCTGTTCATCGACGAGATCCACCGCTTCAACAAGGCGCAGCAGGACGCGATGCTCCCCTCCGTCGAGGACGGGACCGTCACCCTCATCGGGGCCACGACCGAGAATCCCTCGTTCGAGGTCAATGGCGCCTTGCTGTCGCGGGCGCGCATCCTGACGCTCAATCCTCTCACCGAGACAGACGTCGCGACCATCCTCCGCCGTGCCCTGGCCGACCCCGATCGCGGCCTGGCCGCGCTGCGGCCGGAGGTCTCCGAGGAGGACCTGGTCCACATCGCCCGCGCCGCGGCGGGGGACGCCCGCGTGGCGTTGACGGCCCTGGAATCCTCGGTCGCGGCGACGGGTCTCGATCCCGTGGGCGTGCGGCGCGTGGACCGGGAGACCCTGGTCGAGGCGCTGGGGCGGGCGCGATTCGCCTACGACAAGGGGGGCGAGGAGCACTACAACCTCGTCTCGGCCCTCATCAAGTCCCTCCGCAACTCCGACCCCAACGCCGGCCTCTACTGGCTCGCCCGGCTGATCGAGGGGGGGGCGGACCCCCTCTTCATCGCCCGACGGCTCTGCATCCTCGCCTCCGAGGACATCGGGCTCGCCGACCCCCAGGCGATGGTCCAGGCGGCCGCCGCCGCCCAGATCACGGGGCTGATCGGCCTGCCCGAGGGGCTCTATCCCCTCTCTCAAGCGACGATCTACCTCGCCCTTGCCCCGAAGTCCAATGCCGTGAAGCGCGGGTATTTCGCCGCCTCCGCCGACGCCATCGAGACGGCCCGGGAGCCCGTCCCCGCCCACCTCCGCAACGCCGTCACCCCGCTCATGAAGTCGATCGGCTACGGCCAGGGATATCGCTATGCCCATGACGACCCGGACGCGAAGGGCGAGATGACCTGCTTGCCCGAGTCCCTCGTCGGCCGCGTCTACTTCGAACCCGACCATCCCGGACGCCCCCACGAGGCGACGTAGTGCGGTTCGAGTGACAAACTCGAGGAATCACCGCGCCATCCGCGCCGAAATGTTGCCATTTGGCGCCGGCGAACCCCACATTCAGAGCAATTCAACGTGCCGGATGCGACCTGACTGATGAATTTTGAGATTTGCATGTCTTTGATTTCGTGTTGATTGTCCATCCGATACAATGACTTGCGTCATTTCCGGGAGGAACGCCGCCGTGAGCATCTCAGGTGGGTCGGAGGTGGGTGAAAGGTGGGTGAAAACCGCCCTGCGCGAGGAACGTCGATTTCTCCGTTCACATCGTTGCCACATTCACCCAAGGAAGAGACCCATAAGGATTGCCAATGTTCGATTAGGTACACATGACGCGCGGTGGGAGGTGGGTCATGTCGCGAGCCTTCGAGGGGGGACCATGATGGTGATCCCGCTGATCTCGTCGGAGCGACCCGTCACTGCAGGATACCCGGAGGGGGGCGGGGGGGGGGTCGAGATCAATGATGCGGCGCCAGGGCCAGCGAGAGTGAGGGACCTCCGGGTGCCGACAGGGACCCGTTCTTCGGTGTCCCTCGACTCGGCAAGCATCGGAGGGCGAGACACCGACGGAATCCGGTCGGGACGTGTCGGTGCGGCTTTCCGGGTCAGGATCGGGGCCTGGGCTCGTCCGCGGGCTGGAGGGAGTGGCCGCAGAGAGAGAGGCCGCCGTCGGAGACGATGACTTCTCCGTTGATGTTCGAGGCGGCGTCGCTGAGCAGGAATAGCGCGAGGTTGGCGATGTCGTCGATCCGGCCCATCCGGCGGATCGGGACGGCCCGGGCATACGCCTCGGCGGAGTCGCCGGGGAGCAGGCGACGCACCCCCTCGGTGTCGCCGATGGCGCCCGGGGCGATCGCGTTGACGCGGATGCCCTCCGGCCCCCACTCGACGGCGAGGTTGCGCGTCAGGGCGTCGACGCCCGCCTTGGCCGCCGAGACGTGGAGTTGCATCGGGGTGCCGCCGCGGTGGAGCGTCGCGCTGATGTTGAGGATGTGGCCGCCGTGGGCCCGCATCCAGGCGTGGTAGACCGCCCGGCTGACGTTCCAGGTCCCCTTGGTGTCGATGTCGATCACGGTGCCGAAGGCGTTGGGGCTGAGGTCGGCCGCCGGGCAGAGGAAGTTGCCCGCCGCGCCATTGATCAGGAAGTCAATCCTCCCCATCACGCCGATCGCCTGCGCGACGGCCTCCTCGACCTGCTCGGGGGCCCGGACGTCGGCGACGACCGCCAGCGAGGCCTGGCCCGTCCTGGCGATGATCTCGGCCGCCGTCGGCTCGAGGTGCTCGGCCTTGCGGCTGACGAGGACCGTGCGCGCCCCGTGCGCCGCGAGCGCCTCGGCGATCCCCCGGCAAATGCCCGTGCCCCCCCCGGTCACCAGCGCGACCTTCCCCCGGAAGAGATCGGTGCGGAAGATGCTCATGCGCAGGGCCCCTCATTTCGCCGCATTCAAGAACACAGGGGGGATTGGTCGCCACGAGACAATGATCCCCGATCCTGATGCCGGACACTTCCTTTCAAGAGGAGTGCAAGTCTACCCCGGCCATGAGGCCGGCGACGGACAGGTCCTCGTCCAGTTCCGGCCAATGCAGGCCGACACCGCCACCGCCGATCTCGTAGTGCGAGCGTTGTTCCATCGTGGCGTCGCGGAGCGACGGGAACCACGCCAGGGGCACGCCCAGGACGCGTCCGTCAGTGAACAGGACCCGCATCATCACCTCGTCGAACTCGACCGATTTCGCCAGCGCCGTCGTGGGGACGAATGCTCTAACGTGCCGAGGCTCACGACTCGCCGAGGTGCTCATTCCATGCCTCCGAAAATCCGAGCCGGTGCTGCTCCACGAGCTGAGCCATCTCGTTGAGCTCGCGTCCGTTGAAACCATGATTCGAGGCCAGCGTCACCGGATTGAGCCAGAACTTCGCCTGGTCGCCGCCCGCCTTGACGTGGATGTGTGGCGGCTCTCGCCCCTCGTTACTGTAGAAGAAGAAGCGGTAACGGCCTACCCGCAAAACAGTCGGCATCGGGTGGCACCTGCGTCTCGTCGGGCTCCCACTCGTGAAGTGGCCGACCCTGGGTGCATTCTAGTCGGGACGGATCGGAGATACAAACTCGAGTGGACCCAAGCAGAATCCCGCCCACGGCCTCGAAAAGGGCTGAAGGGGTGCAACTCGCCACTTACTTCGAGGCAGGATCGGCGGTCTCGGGATGCAGGACTTTCTCGGAGGTCACGTGCTTCATCAACTCGGACCGGTTGAGGTAGTAGGTCGGGGCCGCCTTCCCCTTGCTGAAAAGCTTTTCGGCCTGGTCGTCCCAGTGGCCGCTCTCCACGTGGTCGCTCTCGCCGAGCGGGATGACGGCGAAGGATTGGGGAGGGTCGGTCATGATCACGACCTGCGTCGAGGTCTGGCCGCCCCGGCCGATCCGGGTCTTGCCATCCGGCGAGGGGTCGAGGCTGATGGCGCGCGGGGTGGCCATCCCTTGATCCTTGACCGAGCCGCCGCCGACGGGCCAGGTGCGTTTGCCCCCCTCGCGGCCCACGCGGAAGTAGCGACCATAGGGCACTTTGACCTCGCCGAAGCTCGACTTGAGCCACTCGGCCCCCTCGCGGACCGCCTGGAGGACCCGATCGTCGCCGAGGTCCCCGGGGGGGTCCACCATGGCGCCCAGGTCGTTGCCGAGCCCCCGCTTGAAGGCGAAGTAGGCGAGGGCGCCGGCGGAATCGGGATCGCTCCGGCGATCCCAGCCGCCGATTAGCGCGACCACCTCGGCCGGGCCGCCCGCCCTGGCCGACGCGTCGGCCCCTTCCCACGCGGCCTTCAGCCGGGCCTGCCACAACTCGGCGTGATACACCTGCGGGTTGAAGGCGATGTCGATCGCCCGGTCGATCGTCACCCCGGTCGCCGCGTCGAGGAGTTCGTTCATCATCGCCGCGCGCTGGTGCGGCGGGACCCGCCCGTTGTTGTACAGGTAGGGATGTTCCTTGTAATCTTCGGGGACGAGCGGGCTGTCCTTCATCATCGCGAACGGGGAGACGTTGCAGTTCTGCATCCAGCCGGAGGGGGGGTTGGTGATCTGCACGAGGTCGGAGAACGGGTGAATCCCCCGCCACTCGGTGCTCGACGTATGGCCGGGGACCGGGCGGCTCGGGTCGACCCCCTGCGTACGGACGGGGACGCGGCCATTGCGGACGTAGTAGATGTCGCCGCCCGTCGTGGCGATCATCACGTTCTGGGCCATGAGCTGGAGGTGGCCCAGGGCCTTCTTGGCCTCGTCCAGGTTTCGCGCCATGGTCAATTCATAGGTCTGGTCGGCGAGACCGACCTCGTCCATGTACGGGATCGCGATCGCGTAGGCCTTGTTCCCCTCCCGCGCGACGACGGGCCCGTGGTGGGTGTACTCGATGTCGACCGCGCGAGGGGAGACCTTGTCGTCCTGCCTGACGCCGATCGTCTCGGTGCGGACCGTCATGTCACGCCAGGCGCCGTCGTAGCGGTACTGGCGGGGGTTCTCCGGGTTGATCTGCTCCTCGTAGACGTCGGAGGTATCCGGCCCCCCCGTCGTCATCGCCACGGAGCAGTAGCGGCCGTGTCCCAGGCTGGGGAGCGGGTTGCCCAGGATCGCCACGCCCGAGGCGTTGTACCCGTCCTTCTCGGCGTAGATCCGGACCTCATAGAAGCGGAACGGCCCGTACCAGCTCAGGTGCGGGTCGATGACCGAGATCGCCGCATTCATGGCGGTCCGGTCCGGGGCGATGAGCATCTCGTTCGAACCGCGATACGCCGGCGGGGTCAGCTCGATCCCCGCGTGGCGGAGCTCGCCCACCGCCTCTCCCAGGGGCCATCCCCAGATGATGTACCGGCTCAGGGCCACCGAGTCCCACGGGTGGAGCTCCTGCGCCCACGGGGGGACCTGCTCGGGGTGCTCCTTCATGAAGTGCTTCACGCCGTCCATGTAGCTCTGGAGGACCCCGCGGAGCTTCGGGCTGACCTCGTGGAAGCCTTCCCGGCTCACCTCGGCGTGTCTCCACATGCGCTGGGTCACGTCATCCTTGAAGTGATCCGGGCCGAACGCCTCGGCCATCGTGCCCGCCGCCCTCCGGTAATTCTTGAGCAGCTCTTCGAGCCGGTCCTCGGCCTGCGCATACCCGACGGCGAAGGACGCCGCCTCGAGCGTCGGGGCGAAGACGTGCGGGATGCCGAAATCGTCGCGATAGATCGTGGCCTCTTCGCCCGCCGTCGCGAAGCGCCAGGAGCCGGCCGCCGCCATCAGGCCGATCGCGAAGGAGAGCCGGGCGAATCGTCTCATCGAGGTCACTCCGGATGTCGGACTTCCGGGCGCCGAGCCGTCGCCGACTCGCCGGCAGGGAGATGACGGAATGAGCAAGGTACTCCAAGCGGATCCCCCTCGCAAGAAATGAGGAGTCGTGTGCGGGACGGCCCTCCGTGAATTCTCGACCATGCGGGGCCCCGGTTGCCGGTCCGGAGTCGGTCATTGTCCGCGATGAAGCCGGCGATTAGAGTGCATCGTGTACCCGTGGTCCGGGACCATACGCATCGTTCCCGGTCCGTTGCCTCACTGCCTTCCCCCACGGAGAGGTCCCATGCGAGGAGTCGCGGCTTTTGTGCTGAGCCTCTCGTTCACATTGGTCGGCGGACTGGCCCTGGGCCCCGCCCTCTCGGCAGCGGCCGATGCGCCCGACCTCGACGGCCGCTGGAAGCTCATCGCCCTGCCCTACGGCGACGACGAGTTCCTCATCTTCGACGTCAAGGCGACCGACGGCAAGCTCGCCGGCACCGTCACCAGCGCCCAGCCGATACTCGGGTCGCCCAAGTCGGCCGAGGTCACCGTCGAAGGCGATCGGGTGGAGCTCACCTTCCCCATGCCGGGCGAACCGCTACGCTTCCGCGGCACCCTGAGTCGGGACGGCAAGGCCCTCGGCATGGTCCGGTTCCGTGGCGCGAATCATCCGGCCCGGATCGAGAAGACCGAGGCCAAGGCGGTCGCCAAGCTCCAGCCCTCGCCCGCGCAGAAGAAACTGGGCCAGGCCCGGGCGACGACCGACGCCAAGGAGCGGATCGCCAAGACCCTGGACCTGATCCGGGAGAACCCCGGCCACCCGGTGAACGCCATGGCCTACGGCCAGATTCTCGCCTCGGCCGAGGACGCAGGGCTCGGGCCCGAGGAGGTCCGCGGGCATACCCAGGCGTGGGCCGACGAGGCCAAGGCCTACGGACCCGAGTGGTCGGCCGACGTCCAGTCCCGCGCCCTCAAGGCGCTCCAGGGCAAGAAGGCCTATGCCGAGCTGGCCACCGAACTCGCCCTGGCCGCGGACAAGGGGTCGACGGACGCCGTCTCGCTCGACGTGCGCGGCCAGATCCTGAACATGCTCGCGAGTTCGGCCAGGCTCGCCGGCAAGGAGGATATCGCCGCCGAGGCCGAAGGCCGCCTCAAGGCGATCGACGAGAAGCTCGACGCCGAATACCACGAGAAGGTCCCCCCGTTCAAGCCCGAGGCCTACGCGGGACGAGGTCCGGGCGAGGGCGAGCGGATCGTCCTCATGGAGATTTTCACCGGCGCCGAGTGCCCGCCCTGCGTCGCCGCGGACGTGGCCTTCGACGCCCTCTTGAAGACTTACAAGCCGACCGAGTTCATCGGCCTGCAGTATCACCTGCACATCCCCGGACCCGACCCGCTGACGAATCCCGACAGCATGGCCCGCGGGGAATATTACGGCAAGGACGTGCGAGGCACGCCCTCGACCTTCTTCAACGGCAAGACCGACGCCGGCGGTGGCGGGTCGATGGCAGGCGCCGAGGGCAAGCACAAGGAATACCGCGGCGTGATCGAGCCGTCGCTGGGCGGCGAGAAGCGGGCCGACATCGAGGTGAAGGCCAGCCGCGCGGGCGACGCGGTGAAGATCGTCGCCCGGGCGACCGCCAAGCCCGACGACGGCGAGGAGGCCAAGGACGCCAAGCCGAAGCTCCGGCTCGTCCTGGTCGAGGAGTCGGTCCGCTACCCGGGAGGCAACAAGCTCCGGTTCCACCATAACGTCGTCCGCGCCTTGCCGGGCGGCGTCGAGGGCAAGGCCCTGGAGGCGGGAAAGGGCGAGATCGACATCACCCTCAATCTCGCCGAGCTTCGCAAGGGCCAGGAGACCTATCTGGAGCAGTTTCCCAGCGGACCCCGTGGCCGCTCCTTCCCGCACCCGCTGCCGCCGATCGACCTTGACGACCTGGCCGTCGTCGCGATGGTGCAGGACGACGCCGACCACAGCGTCTGGCACGCGGTGCAAGTCCCGGTCGAGGGCGGGAAACCCTGATCGGTCGGGCCGAGATAGGCCGCAAACGGGACTGCCATCTCGGCCTTACGATCGCAGGCGGGAAAACGAACGATCTCCAATGTCCGCCAGCCCAAGAGTGCGCCTTCCGCGCGGCAGGCGCACCCGGATTCTTTGTTGCGCACCATGGCCGAAGCCGCGGTCCTGCATCGCGGCTTCTACCTCGACATCTGCATGATTCGCTTTCGGAATCGGTTGGGATGCCGTCATGCCGGATCGTGACCTTGCTCCCGATGCCGGCCAGTTCCCCTCCACCTGCTGGAGCCTCGTCCTCGCCGCCAGGAGCCAGGCGGAACCCCGGGCCCGCGAGGCCCTGGCCGCCCTCTGCCACGCCTACTGGTACCCCCTGTACGCCTACATCCGCCGCCGCGGCCACGCCCCGGACGAGGCCCAGGACCTGACCCAGGAGTTCTTCACCGGATTCCTGCGCGAGGGATTCCTGAATACCGTCGATCCGGACCGTGGCAAGTTCCGCGCCTTCCTGCTGGCCGCCTGCAAGCACTTCCTGGCCAACCGGCGAGCCCGGGACCATGCCCAGAAGCGTGGCGGCGGGCTCGGGCCCATCTCGATCGGCTCGACGGACGCGGAGGGCCGTTACGGCGGCGAGCCGATGCACGAGATGACGCCCGAGCGTCTCTACGACCGCCGATGGGCCCTGACGCTGCTGGGGCGCGTGCTCGACCGCCTGGCCGCGGAGATGGCCCGCGCCGGCAAGGGCCCGCTGTTCGCCCGCCTGGAGCCCACGCTCCTCGGCGAGCGGGGGGCCGGGCCCTACGCCCGCGTGGCGGAGGAGCTGGGCCTGAGCCCGGGGGCCGTCAAGGTGGCCGCCCACCGGCTACGCCGCCGCTACCGCGCCCTGCTGCGCGCGGAGATCGGCCGGACGGTCGACGACCCCGCCCGCGTCGACGACGAGATCCGCGACCTCTTCGCCGCCCTCGCGTGCCGCGAGCGGCCCGATCTGTTGTAACCTTTCCCGCCGTTCGCTTCTAATCCAGGTAGGGATATGCAACCCGGGAGGGCCGCCGATGACGTCCGACCACACGTGCCCTGAGTGCGGCGAGTGGCTGCCGGCCGACGCGCCGCGCGGGCACTGCCCGGCCTGCCTGCTCCGGGCCGGCCTGATCGACACGTCCTCTGCCGATGGCCTGTCGGAGTTGACGACCTCGTACGCCGGGTCGGGCCCGGGGATCGATGATGGGGGGCAGACCACGACGCTCCTCGGCGCGGTATCCGACCCGAACGCGACCGGGCCAACCGCGCCGCTTGCCGCCGGGCCGGGCAATTCGGCGGGCCCACCGCCGGGCACCGGCCGCGACTTCGGCGACTACGAGGTGCTGGAGGAGATCGCCCGCGGCGGCATGGGTGTCGTCTACCGCGCCCGCCAGGTCAGCCTCAACCGCATCGTGGCCCTCAAGGTGATCCGGGCCGGCCAGTTCGCCGACGAGGGTGACGTCCGCCGCTTCCGCCTGGAGGCCGAGGCCGCTGCGGCGCTGGACCACCCCGGCATCGTGCCCGTCTTCGAGGTCGGCCGCCACCTCGGCCAGGACTATTTCTCGATGGGCTACGTCGCGGGTCGGAGCCTGGCCCGAGAGCTGGCCTCGGGCCCGCTGCCGCCGCGCCGGGCCGCCGAGCTGATCAAGCACGTCGCCGAGGCGGTTGCGTATGCCCACGGTCGCGGCATCCTCCACCGCGACCTGAAGCCGGGGAACATCCTCCTGGACGGCGAGGGCCGGCCGCGGGTGACCGACTTCGGCCTGGCCAAGCGCGTCGAGGGCGACAGCGACCTGACGCACTCGGGCGCCATCCTGGGTACGCCCAGTTACATGCCGCCGGAGCAGGCCGAGGGGCGCCATGCCGAGGTCGGTCCGGCGTCCGACGTGTACGGGCTGGGTGCGACGCTGTATGCGATGCTCACGGGCCGGCCGCCATTCCAGGCGGCGACGGTGGCCGACACGCTGCGGCAGGTGGTGGAGCGCGAGCCGGTACCGCCGCGCCAACTCAACGTCGCCGTGCCGCGCGACCTGGAGACGATCTGCCTGAGGTGCCTGGAGAAGCCGGTTCCGCGGCGGTATGCCTCGGCGGGTGATCTGGCGGAGGACCTGGGCCGGTGGCTGGGCGGGGAGCCAATCCGGGCACGGCGGTCAGGGCCCGTCGAGCGGGCCGCCAAGTGGGCTCGGCGGCGCCCGGCGGCCGCGGCCCTGATCGCGGTCAGCATCGCGGCGTCCGCCGCCCTGCTCGCCGTCGGCCTCGCCTACAACCGGTGGCTGGAGGACACCAACCGGGATCTGTCGGCCGCCAAGGGCGGCCTGGAGACGGCCCTCGGGGAGGTCCGCTCTCAGAGGTCCGTGGCCGATGAGGCGCGGATGGACGCCGAGATTAACGCCCGCGAGAATCGGGACCGTCTGATCCGGGTCGAGGTCGCCAACGGCAGCCGCGCCATGCGCGAGGGAGACGCCTTGGGGGCCTTGCCCTGGCTCGCCGGCGCCGCGACGCGCGAGCCCGACCTCGCGGCGCAGAGCCTACATTCCATTCGGTTGGCCTCGGCGCTTCGGGCTGCCCCTCGGCTGGTGCGTCTCTGGCGGTTCGAGCGGACCGGCATGCACCCCAGCGCCGCTTTGAGCCCCGACGGCTTGCGTCTCCTTGCAGGTTGCATAAGCGCAGGTGTCCGCGTCCTCGACCTGCGCGATGGCCGCGATGCCTTCCCTCAGCTCGATCACCCCGGCGCCGTGGCACAATTCAGCCCCGACGGCCGGTCCATCCTCACGACGAGCCGCTCTCACAAGGGCTACTCGCGCATCTGGGACACCGACACAGGGCGGCCCCGCACCCCCCCTCTGAAGGCCGACTTCGAAGGCCGTAACTCGCTCGCCAGGTTCAGCACCGATGGCCGCCTCGTCCTCACCACATTCCAACGTGTGGTCGCGGGCGGCAGTTCCGGCACGGGCGTGGTGATCGTCTGGGACGCCGCCACCGACCGCCGCCTCGGGCCTCCCATCGAGCACGAACAACTGATCGTAGACGCGGCCATCCACCCTGATGGACTCCGCGTGGCGACCCTGGCTTGGGAGCAGCACGGCGATCACACCGAGAAGGTCGGTCGGATCTGGCGGATCGCGACGGGCGAGCACGTCGGCGAGCTCCGAGACTGTAAATCGTTCCCCTCCAGTATCCGCTTCACCCCCGACGGCCGGAGGCTCGTAGCCGACGGCGAGATGCTCTGGATCTGGGATACCGAGACAGGGCGGCGAATCCTCAAAGTGGGTGGACTCGACAATTCGAGGACCGGAGCAGCGCTGAGCCACGATGGACGCCGCGTCGTCGCCCGCGACCCGGACCATCATGGGTTCGAGGCCTGGGTGTGGGACACCGAAACCGGGCGGCGGGTCGCCGGTCCTCTGCGGCATCCCGGCATGCTTTCGGTCGCGTTCAGCCCCGATGGGCGGCGGGTCGCCACCTCGAGCTTCGACAACGTCCGGCTCTGGGACGCCACGACCGGAGAGCCATTAAGTCAGGTGCTGGTGGGCGGCAACCATCGTCGAATGAGTGAGCCGGGGATTATGGAATATGCTCGCAATAAAATCTGGCTTGCGTTCAGCCCTGACGGGCGGAAGCTGCTGTCGTCCACATTCGGAGGCCCGGCACTCGTCTGGGAGGTCCCGACCGGGCGGCTCCTTGCCAACATCTCCACTCCGTACGGTGGCTTATCCGATCACGAGGACGGGACCGACGTCAGGGCAAGGGGAGGGGGGGTGTTTACCTTGGACGGGATGCACGTCGTCATCGGCTACCGGCGCCCCGGCGCGCGTGACGTCGAGCTGCGAGTCTGGGCCCTGCCGCAGGACGACTTGCCCGAGCCGATCCCCTTCCCGGGAGGAGCGCCGGAGCAACTCGCCCAATCCACGACCCTGGCCAGTCCTGACGGCCGCCGGGTTGCTTTCTGCCGCCCGACCGAGAGCACGGTCCACCTGCTCGATTCCTCGGCCCCCTCGGGCTTGCGATGGTCGTCTCTAGAGGCTCCCGCTACCGTCGTCGCACTGTCCTTCAGCGGCGATGGCCGACGGTTGGCGACGCTGTGCAGCGACGCCGGCACCCACGGGCCGATCCGTGCCATCCGAGTTTGGGACACGCAGACCAGCCGGGCCGTCGGGGGCCGGATGACTCTGCCACGGGAGGAGAAGCTGCCCCCCCAAACCATGGGGGGCCTCGGCCCCGACGGCCGCACTTTGGTCCTGATCCCCCAGTGGAGTTTCAAGCCCAAGGCGCTCTACGCGTGGGACGTCGCGACGGGCCGGTCGCTCGGACCTCCGGCCGACGTCTTCCCGGCGAACTGGTATGTCGATACATCGGTTTTCGGCCCCGACGGCGACTCGCTCCTGATAGTGGCCAACGACCCGACGTCCAAGGAGTTTCGGATCATGGCCACGCTCTGGAACCTGAAGGTCTTCCGCCCCGTCCGGACGTTCGAGGCTCCTCCGCCCAATAATCTGTTAGAGCGATTTCGGGGCGATTCGGGTCGATATTACGCCGCGTTCGACCCCGAGGGCCGCTTTCTGGCCCTGGCAGGCCGCTCGCTCCCCGCCCAGGTCTTCGAGGTTGCCACCGGGCGAGCCGTCGGCCCGCCGATCCCTCCGACCGACAGCGTGGAGCAGGTGGCCTTCGGCCCGGGACGACGGCTGGCCACCGGCAGTGGACCCGTGGTGCGGGTCTGGCGAGCCGACACCGGCCGAGCGTTGACCCCAGAATTGCCGCAAATGCACGGGTTGCAATCGCCGCTCCGATTCGCCCTCGGGGGCCGTATCCTCATGACAACCAGCAGCAACGACTGGCTGTCCCTCTATGACGCGGACACAGGCGAGCCGCTCACTTATGACTGGAAGGTTCCGGGGATGAAGCAGGCCGTGATCGCCCCCGATGCGCGTCAGGTCCTGGTACTGACGGACCGGGCGGCTCTCGTGGTTCCTGTACCGATCTCAGAATACCCCGCCTCGGAGATTCTTAGCTTCGCGACGCTCCTGTCCGGCCGGCGGCGCGACACCGCGGGCGGCCTGGAGCTTGCACCGGATGTGGCGATCGCCGCCGCCTGGAGGACTCTGGGCGACCGGGCATACGGGGGGAACACGCTCTCGGCCGAGCGGCTGCGGCCCGCTCACCATAAGGAGGCGGACCAGGCCGCGGCGGAGCGCGAGTGGTTCACCGTCGCCTATCACCTCGATCGCATCCTGGACTGTGGCCCGGGTGAGGTCGCCGACCTAACTCTCCGCGCCCAGTCGAACGCCGAGCTTGGCCGCTGGGGCCGCGTCGTCGCCGATACTGTACAGCTCGTCGCCCGCGAGCCCGACGACGCGTCTCACCGCTATCGCCTCGCCCTGGCCCTGGCGGCGGCCGGTGATCGCGACGGCTATCGGAGAGCCTGTGCCGAGGCACTGGGGAGATTAAAGGACCCGACTCGGCCAGGAGATGCCCTCTGGATCTTCCGCGCCTGTTCGCTGATGCCCGGGGCGGTTGCCGACCTCCCCCGCCTCGTCGAACGCGCGGAACGTGACCTCGCGAGCAAAGAGGGACGTACTTTTTCACTATTACCTGTTTATATTTTCCCATTGCTAGATCTCTTGAGAAGCGATCGGGATGATTTCCTCAGACGCAGAGGAGTGTATGCGCCGGGGTTCGGATTGCCGAAAAACTTCTGGGGATATCCACCAACGGGAAACAATGATCCTCTCTTGCTGCCCTTGAACGCTCTGGCTCACCACCGCTTGGATCACCCCGAGGAGGCCCGTCGCTGGCTCGCCAAGGCCAGAGAATGGGCGGACCTGCTCCCGACGTTGATGAGCGTTGGGGATCAGGGGATGCTGAAATACACCGTCTGGAGCCGGGCGGAATTCCAGGTCCTGCTTCGGGAGGCGGAGTCGCTCATCGAACCGAAGTAGGACCATACGCACCTCAACCTCTGCGTGGTCTAGTCGTCCGAAGATTAGGCATATATTCACATAATTGATTTTGTTTATAGACACGCCCGCACCCACGTCGGCGAGTCGGACAGCCACGGCGAAGACTCGCCCGATGTCGGCAGTTGGACTTGTAACCTTTCGCGTCCTTCGCTTCTAAGACTCAATAGAGAGCGGAGGCGGGGAAACCTCCGATGACCATCGAGGGCAGGAGTTCGGTCATGTCGCGATTCCTTAGCATCGTGCTGTTTGCGGCCATGTCGGCCTTGATCGCCCCGCCGGCAACGCGCGCCGACGAGCCCCCGCCCGCCGAGACCCCGGCCGCCATCGAGAAGCCGGCCGAGGCGGTGCTCCGCGAGGCGGGCCTGACGCCGAACTTACCCTCCTACGTCCTGCAGGAGGAGATCGCGGCCATCGTCCTTGCTAACGAGATCCAGCAACTCGAGGCCGCCCAGGCGATTCGAAAGAATGAGTACCAGGCGCTCGAGCGGCGGTACAACTCCAAGAAGGGGGAAGCCAGCCGGCTGAGGAGCGAGGCCATCCAGTGGACTTCCGAGTACAACTCGGAGACGAAGCGCTATGAGCGGAAAGAAACCAGGGATGAATCCAAGCTTTCCCAAGCCCGGTCCATCGATGACGAAGCGGACCGGATCCAACGAGAAGCCCAAGCCGTCGAGTGGGAGGCCGCCGCGGGCCAGCGGGAGATTCGAGAAGGATTCCTCCGCCATCGCATGCTCGTGAGCCGGGCCATGAATCGGTACGCGGCGCTCGCCGCCAGGCCCGAGATCAAGGCCGCGCTGCGAGAGCTGAACCGGGGCACCCGCCCGAAGGTGGCGCTGGGGCCGATCGCGGCCTACCGGCAGAATGTGCTCAAGCAGTCGGTCGACACCCTGGCCGCGGTGGGCTACCGACGGGACGGCGACCTGTACTGGCTGCCCGAGGATGCCGAGTTCATCAAGCGAGGCGGCCAGGCCCGCCTGCTGTGGCGAGAGGTCGCCATGCACGAACGGCGACTGGCATCGCCCGGGTCGGCGGCTCCCGCCGCGGCGACCGGGTCCGCACCTCTCGGCCCGGAGAGGACGCGACCGGTCGCAACGCCGACCGTCCCGTCCCGGTCGCCGGTGGCCGTCGCTCCTGCGCCCGGCGCGGCACGGACCACTACGCCGCCCGTGGTCAAACCGTTGACCGCCGCCCAGGTCGCCGCCAAGCGGGCCGAGTTGGTCCGCCGCGTTCGCGAGCTACGCGAGCAGGCCGACGCCATCCAGGAGCGCCGCGAGGTCATTCGCACCGAGGGGGAGGCCGGCGATGCCCTGGACGAGATCAACAGGGCCAACCGCAAGGCGCGTCGGGCGAAACTCGGGACCAAGCCGGGGTGGTCGCCAGCCCTTCAGGAACTGGAAGACCTGGAGCGGGCCATCAGGACAGAGGAGATCCCCCTGACGCGAGACGGCGAACTGCTGAAGGTGGACGTCCGGCTCAATGGTAAGCCCGCCTCGCTGGTCGTCGATCCGGCGGCGGAATGGGTCAAGCTCCCCGATCAACTGGCCGCCGAGCTGGGCATTCAGCCCGCCCCCGACGCCCGGACGGTCTCCCTGAGCCTCGGCGACGGCCGGACCGTTCGGGCTCGACTGGCGAGAATCCCGTCTCTCCAGGTGGGCTCCATCACGGACGAAGGCGTCGCGTGCCTCATCCTGCCGCCCGGGTCCGGGGATGGGCCGCCGGTGCTGGGAGGTATCTCGCTGAACCGGGTCGTCGCCGAACTCGATGGCGAGTCGGCGACCTTGACCTTGACGCGGGTGGACCCGCCACCCACGGCGACGCCCGACCACTCGACTCAGAAGTCGGAGAGGGGCGGGAACGACGCCCTCCGATCCCCGGGGGATCCACCTGTCAGTCGACATCCGGGGCGCGATACACCTCGGCCTCGATCGGCTCCTTGACCTCGCCGAGCTTCACGAAGCGCCGACCGGAGGGGAGGCGGACGTTGAAGGCGGCGAACGTCTCGCGGGGTGACTGCCCGGGCGCGACGGCCGAGGGGGCGAGGACGTCTGCGTCGACCCACTCGGCCGCGGTCTCGTCGAGCATCTCGGGCGTGAGCCGGTCGTGGACGATCACCAGGCGGTCGCGGACGCGTTCCCATTCGGCCACGGAGAGCGAGGTCTCCTGACTGAACCGCTGGCGAAGCGTCACCTCGAGGTCGGCGAGCGCCTGCTCCTGCATCTGCCCTCGAGTCGCTTCGACCAGGGCGTCGTCCGCTTCGAACTGCGACTCGGTTGCGATGGCGCGGATTTCGCGTTCGGTGGGGCCGCCCCGGCCGTTCCGCCAGTCCATCTCGTCGGCGTAGGCCGTCTCGAAGACCGCGGCGAACTCGCCGGCGCGGACCGGGATCGCCGGGCGCGCGGGGCGCGCCGCGAGGAACTCCCGATAGAGGCCCCGGGGATCGAGCCCGGGCCGACGCTCGATGATGTGGCCCGGCTGGTGGTCCAGGCCTCCCCCCTGGACCGTGTTGGTGAACGTCACCCGCGTGCCGTCGTCGTAGCGCGAGATGAAGTCCATCCAGGCGCCGGCCGCGGGGTGCTCGTAGACCACGGCGACTACGGCCTGCTCCGGATTGACCCACGCATGCAACCGGAAGCCCGTCATCTCCCGGAACTCGTACAGGCCCGCGTCCTCGAAGCCGAGCCCCGGCAACGGCTCGACCAGTGCCTCGATCGCCTCCTCATCTTCCCAATCGATGGCATCGGCCGCCTGGAGATGGATACGCGGCGGGGTCGCGGCACTCGCGGCGTCCTGGGCCTGACCCTTGAGCTCGCGAAACAGTCGGCGGAACCTGGCGCGGACCGTCAGGACGAAGACGACCACCGCCAGGATCATCAAGAGGAACAACGCACCCAGGACTTGCAGGATTAGGCCCATCCCCTCGCTCCTTCGCTGCTCGAATACCGACGCCACTCCGACCGGGGGCCGTCCGATCGTCCGGTCGGCGGGGGCCATTATCCACAAGATTGCGCCGGCGGCCACAGTCGCGGGTCGTGCCCGATCACCGGCCTTACTGCCCATTCAGACAGCGATCTGGCGATGACCGGACGCGGGCCCACCGCCATTTTTCGGTTTGCGGCCTAACATTTCTCCGCCCGAGACGTCATCAGTAGGGGACGTATCCATCACTTACCGACGGGAGGGTGGGGTACGTGCCGGGGATCCGTGAGGGCCCCGGGAACCCCCGTCGAGACGAGGACGTCTACAGAGGTAGGCTCGCGTTCGCGGGCAGGTGTCGTCTCCGGGCGTCGATTTCGAGAGCCGCTTCCCCAGAGGAGGGGTACGCCATGAGGTTACGAGGTGGTCCATTCCTGTCCCTGGTCGCGCTGGCCGCGCTGTCGACGGGTCAACAGGCCCGGGCGCAGGGGTTCCTGATCGACCGCCGGCCGCATGTGCCGGTCGCGCGGTCGTATGAAATCCGCGAGGTGACGGTCGATGCGCGGGTCCGCGACCAGGTCGCCGAGGTGCAGGTCTCGCAGACCTTCCACAACCCCGGATCATTCGTCCTCGAATCGGAGTACCTGTTCCCACTGCCCGAGGAGGGGGCGATCCAGAACTTCGTGCTCATGGTCGACGGCAAGGAGATGCCCGGCCGGCTCTTGCCCAAGGACGAGGCGCGGCGGATTTACGAGGAGATCGTCAGGACCAAGCGCGACCCCGCGCTGCTCGAGTACATGGGACGTGGGATGTTCCGCACCAGCGTCTTCCCGATCCCGCCGGGGGCCGACCGCAAGGTCACGATGCGCTACACCCAGCTCTGCAAGCGGGAGCGCGACGTCGTCGAGTTCGCGTATCCCTTCGCCACCCAGAAGTTCACCGCCAAGCCGATCCGAAGGCTGGCGCTGGAGCTCCACATCCGGGCACGCGACGCGATCAAGTCGCTCTATTGCCCCTCGCACGACGCCCGGGTCGTCCGCGAGGGCGACCATGAGGCGCGCGTCACGCTCGAGCAACGCGACGTGGTCCCGTCGACCGATTTCCGGCTGCTCTACACGATGGCGGAGGGGACGGTCGGGGCCACGGTCCTCAGCGCACGGCCGAGCGAGGGCGACGACGGCTTCTTCCTGCTCCTGGCCAGCCCGGACGTCAAAGCGGCCGACGTCCCCCCCCGCGCCAAGACCGTGGTCTTCGTCCTCGACCGCTCGGGCTCGATGGCGGGCAAGAAGATCGAACAGGCGCGGCGGGCCCTCGTCAACTTGCTCAACAACCTCCGCGACGACGACATGTTTAACATCGTGGTCTACGATGACAGGGTCGAGAGCTACAAGCCCGAGCTCCAGCGCTACTCGTCGACTACGCGCGCCGAGGCCGTGCGGTTCGTCGAGAATATCCGCGAAGGGGGGAGCACCAACATCGACTCGGCTCTGACGACCGCCCTGGGGATGATCCAGGACGACTCGCGCCCCAACTACGTCCTCTTCTTCACGGACGGCCTGCCCACCGCGGGCGAGACCAAGGAGATGGCCATCTCCGAGAACAGCCGCAAGGCCAACTCCAGGCGCGCCCGGATCTTCGCCTTCGGCGTCGGGTTCGACGTCAACGCGCGGCTGCTCGACCGGATCAGCAGCGGCAACAGCGGCACCAGCGAATACGTCAAGCCCGACCAGGACATCGAGGCGAGCGTCGCCCGGTTCGGGGGCAAGCTGACCAGTCCCGTCCTGTCCGACATCCGGATCGAGCTGGCCCACACCGACGTCAACCGCACCTACCCCCGCGACCTCCCCGACCTCTTCGAGGGGGGGCAGATCGTCTGGGTGGGCCGCTACCGCCAGTCGGGCCCGACCACCATCCGCCTCTCCGGCAAGGTCGGCGGCGAGCGGAGGAGCTTCGAATTCCCCGCCGATCTCGCCGGTCCCGGCCGCGGGTCCGGATACGACTTCGTCGAGAAGCTCTGGGCCATGCGGCGGGTCGGGTCGATCATCGACCAGATCGACCTGCAAGGAGCCAACAAAGAGCTGACCGACGAGCTGGTCGCGCTCAGCACCAGGTACGGCATCCTCACCCCCTACACGTCGTTCCTGGCCGACGAGCGTGTCTCGTTGCACGCCTATCGCGAGAACTCCGCCGCCACCACGCGTTCGCTGCGTGCCCTGAACGAGGTCACGGGACTGTCCGGAGTCGCCCAGCGCAGCAAGAAGCAAGACTTCCTGAATGCCGACCGCGCGCCCGCGCCCGCTTCGCCCTCTGCCATGAGAGGGATGGGTGGCATGGGCGGCATGGGTGGGATGATAGCAGGTGCGGGAGGGGCGATGTCGAGCGGCCCGAGACGGCCCGTGACGGTGGGTCGCTTGGGAGAGTCTCCGACGCAGGGCTTCGTGGTGCAAGATGTCCAGGGGAAAGAGTCGGTCGTCACCTCCGTCCGCCAGGTGGGGGCGAAGACCTTCTATCGCAAGGCCGACCGCTGGGTCGATTCCTCAGTCCAGCCCGACCAGGACGCCAAGGCGACCGTGATCCGCCAGTTCAGCGACGAGTTCTTCGCGCTCGCCAACGGGCAGAAGAACGAGATGAATCAGTACTTGACCTTCGACGAGCCCGTGACGGTCAACTTCGACGGCCGCGTCTATCGGATCGAGCCGGCAACTCGGTAGCGGGAGGGGTCCGCCCTCGCGATTTCCAGGACGAGCGTCGTGCCCCACCTTCGGGGTCCGACGCTCGTTCCCTTTCTCTCGCGAAAGCCGATCGGATTCGGTTACACTCGGCCCACGGACGCTCCGCCGCAGGGATCCGAGGTGGCGTCCCGGTAGAGCGAGAACGGCGTTCGATGCAGACACGACGCGGATGGTTCGGGCGCCCGAAGAGTCCGGCCACGCCTTCGGCAGGCATTGAGACCCTCTGGCCGCTCGGCAAGGTGTTGCGGCTGGAGGGTGTCCAGGTCCGTCGCGGTGCGGTGGACATCCTGCGGGGGGTCGACCTGACGTTCGAGCCGGAGAGGCGGTATGTGCTGATCGGGGCGTCAGGTTCGGGCAAGAGCACCCTGCTGAGGCTCTTGAATCGCCTCGAAGACCCGAGCGCCGGCGGGATCGCCGTGGATTCGACCGCATTGAGCGCAATCCCGGTTCGGGCGGTTCGACAGGGGGTGGGCCTGGTTTTGCAGAATGCCCGCCCGTTGCCAGGGACGGTCGAGGCGAACCTGGCGTACCCGTTCCAGGTCCGTGGCCTGCTCGCGCCCGATCCCCGGCAAATGGCCGAGGCGCTCGTCGAGGTGGGGCTCGAGCCCCACTTCCTCGACCGCGATTCCGCCGGGCTCT
>JAABUS010002278.1_pt1 | contig 36933 bp, 27 predicted proteins | sample 5560161 | NCBI WGS metagenome assembly JAABUS01 (sample SAMN10711885, study PRJNA513376) | rock metagenome | isolation source: Antarctica rocks | place: Antarctica: Victoria Land, Trio Nunatak nord | collected 2016-01-04
ACCGGGGCCCGCTGGGAGGTCAAGAATGTCAACCAGATGGCCGAATTGTGCTGCCTGACCTACAGCGACCATTGGGACCTTTATTGGGCCTCACCCAACTAACCGCCAAGATCCGTTGGCGCACCCAACTCCTTCGTTAAAGTCGACACACTGGTCTTGGACCCCGCCTCGTTAGACGATGGGATAATAGCGGCTCGCCCAATTCGTCGGCTCAATAGAGATGAGGTCGACCTGCAATTTGTAGCGATTGTAACAATGATTCCGACAGGGGAAGAATTTTCTGTGCGAAGATTGGAAGCTAAATCCTCCCGCCTGGCGAATGACCCGTTCTTGAAATCACATCATTTTTCAGGCAATTCGCGTGATCTTGCAACGTTCTGGAGGCGCGAAATGGGAATCAAAAGGGACACATTCCGTAGAATGGCGCGCAGATTGCCTATGTCATCATTTCACTCCGAATTCTCCCCTCTTTTCCCGTGCACGGTTGGCGCCAACCTGTGTCACGAGGTCGCTCGACTCGGTGCCAATCCGGCCCGATCGCGAGGGGGTGGAAGTGCTGGAATCCAGCCCGGTCGGGTTGGAAGGCTCGGAGAGGTAAGGGGCAGGATCGTTGAACAGGAGGTTCGCGATGTCCGCCGTGAAGTCCTTCGCCTTGGGCACGATCGTCTGGGCCTGCGTCATCATGCCCGCCCGGGCCGATCCGATCACGTCGAATCCGTGGAAGTGGACCACTTGGTCCCAAGGCGGCGGCAAGATTGCCGACGATTTCTCGGTCGGGGTCCCAGCCCCGTCCACGCCCGCTCCTCCCGCTCAACCCATTGTCGCGCCGCCGGTCGAGATGCGCGATCACGGCGGTCCGGCCGCGAGCACGATGCCCATCGCAACTCTGTCGTCGAGCGGCCGAATCACCAGGGCCGATGCGTTCGTGGACATGGGCGCTCCACCTTTCGAAGAAGAGCAAGTCCTCACGCAGGGAGGGGCCCAGCCCTGGTACCTGAGCCCCGTCGTGACCGACGTCTTCGGAGGCCGGCCCACCATCGATCAGCAGGCCGAGTTCTCGCGGCAGGTGCTCGAACGGGTCGAGCACACCTATAGGCTCAGTGGACTGAAACCGGCATTGACCCTCGACCCGACCGTACCGACTTCGCACACGCTCAGCGTCGTCTCGAACACCGCTTACGGCGCCAATCGCGAGGCCATCGGCATCGCCGATGTCGGCGGTAACGGGTTCAGCTTCATCGACAAGCTCGCCGGTGCGAAGACGGTCGACGAGCTCTCGTGGGCCGTGGCGCATAACGTGGCGCACGAGCTGCTGCACGCGTGGGGGATGGGGGACCACCCCGACAAGACCGGCGCCTTCCTCGACTCGGCGACGGCTTCCTGGTCGCTCCTGCTGGACCCGGATGCGACATTCAGTCCCGGCGCAGTCCAGGCATTCCTGGCGGGGGATTCCGAGCTTGCCGAGAGATATGCGATGGGCGCAGCCGCCCAGTTGCTCGCCGGCGACGGCCCGATCTCGCCGCAGCCGGTCCCGGAGCCGACGACGCTCGCCTTCTGGTCATGTGCCGCAATCGCCGTCGTCCTCCAGCGTCGCTGGCCGGCCAACTGAGACGAGACCGGGCAGATGGGGCGGCCCCGATTCCGGGGCGAGAAATCCCGACACTTGACGTGCCACGCGCCCTTGCGTTATCGATGCCATGGACGGAGCACCACGCCGTCGGGACGATTGTGTCGCGCCTCCCGAGGGAAATCGGGCGGACTTGCGAGCAGGATGGCCTACCGCAGAGTCCATTGCATGAACCCTTGGGTCTTGCCCCTCCTGTCGACCCTGATCTTGTTGCTGCCCTGGGTCCTGATCCCGTCACACGGCACGACGCCCGAGATTCACGGCGTGATCCGCGTGCTCTGGTGGCTCAACCTCTGGTATTGCCACGTCGCTCATCGCCTGCAATCGGCGGGCCCCGCCCCGCTGCCCGCACGTGGAGCGGCGATCCTGATCGCTAACCATACCTGCGGGATCGACCACATGCTCTTGCAGGCCGGGAGCCGGCGCCTGCTCGGGTTCATGATCGCCAAGGAATTCTACGAGTTCTGGGCCTGTCGGCCGTTCTGCCGGATGATCGGATGCATCCCCGTCCGACGCGACGGCCGCGACCTCGCCGCCCTCCGGGCCGCCCTCCGGGCCCTGGAGGAAGGACGGGTCGTCCCCATCTTCCCCGAGGGGAAAATCCTCCCCACGTCGGGCCGGGAACTGGGCGTGGGGAAGTCGGGGGTGGCATTCATCGCGCTTCATGCGCGGGTGCCGGTCGTCCCGGCCTACATCCGCGGGACGCCCGAGACCAAGAACGTCTGGAAGGCCCTGATCAGCCCCTCGCGGGCCCGGATCGTCTTCGGCGCACCGATCGACCTCTCCGAGTTCCCCCCCAGCCTGTCGATCGACCGGCCGACACTCGCCGCGGTCACGGAACGCTTGATGGACGCGATTCGCGACCTGCGCCTGGCGAGTCTCGGGAGCGAGGACTCGAGAGGCGGACGGGTCGCCTCCGTCTCCTCCGCGGAGACGCATCGTGATCTCCGACGACTGGAATGTGGTCCTGTTGAGCTACCCGGCGATCGTCCGGCCCACCTCGGCGCCTGAGCCGCTGGGCAACGCCGGGGGGGGCAGCGGGGCACGGCTCTGGCGGTTCGCGTCGGGACGAGGCGCTCTGGTCGCGCGTGCCTGGCCCCCGGATGGCCCCGGTCGCACGGAGCTGGAGCGGATCCATCGCTGGCTGGCCGAAACCAGGGACCTGAGTTTCGTCCCGGTCCCGATCTCGGCGATGGACGGCCGGACGCTCCGGGAGCATGCGGGCCTGCTCTGGGAGGTATGCCCCTGGCACTCGGGGCGGGCCGACATGAGTTGTCCACCACCGAGGCCGCGGCTCCGGGCGGGATTCACCGCCCTCGCGGCGTTCCATCAGGTCCTGGCGCGGCATCAGGTTCGAGGACCGAGCCCCGGACTTCGGGCACGGCTCCACGAGCTCAACTCGCTGACGCTGGGCGGGTTCGATGTCATGGAATCAGCCATCGATCGGGCACCCGCCGGATCCGGCCGGGCACCGGCACGGTACTGGCTCAATCTCGCACGGCGGGCCGCCCCCCGGGTCATCACTCCCCTTCGACGGGCGTCGGCACGCGTCGTGGCGCTCCAACCGTGCCTGCGCGATGCACGCCCCGAGCACCTCCTGTTCACAGGCGATCGGGTGACCGGCCTGGTCGATTTCGGGGCGATGGCGATCGAGAGCGTCGCGGCCGACCTCTCACGACTGCTGGCCGACTGGGTGGACGGAGAACGCCCGGCACGGGCCGACGCCCTGGATGCGTATTCCGCCGTCCGATCCCTGGACGACGCCGAGTCGGACCTGCTCAGGGTCTTCGAAGACTCGGCCGACCTGCTCGGCGGGGGCCATTGGGTCCGCTGGCACTTCGTCGAGGGACGCGTCTTCAACGATCCCGAAGCCGTCCTCAAGGGCCTGGAACGAGGCGCCGATCGGGCGGCCCGCTTGTCGTGACACAGTCGGTCGGCCACCGGAACGGGCGGTTGCCATTTCGCTGAGTTGGCCGCGTGGGCGGCTTCTGATAGATTCGATGGGAGAACGCCCCTCATGGTCTCCCTGGTAACGGTGAGTCCCGGCGTCTGGCCAGGCCCCTCGCTGGCGTCCGCCCGTCGAAGACCCGAAGGCTCGTCCGCTCGTCGTCAAATCGACCGGACTCGCGCCCAGGGAGAGTGAGACTCGCCCCGCAGCCCAACTCCTCCACCACGTGACGATACATCTTGAGTAGGAGAGGAAGATGAGGCACAGGACGGCCACGCGGCGTATCGCGTCATTCGAACCCATGGAGGAACGCCTTTGCCTTGCCGGTAGCGTCGGATGGGACGGCCCCGGCAGGGGCGTCGCATCGCTCTCGTATTTCATCGGGGGCGCACCGGGATCGTTGTCCCAGGCGGCGGTGGACGTCGCGGTAAAGACCGCGCTCGACGTGTGGGCGGCCGTCGCCGACATCTCGTTCGCGCAGACATCGCTGCCGAATCGGTTGAATTCGATCGACATCACGTTCCGGACGCTGGACGGCCCGGGACGGACCCTCGCCGAGGGCTACTACCCGGACGACGTCAATCCCGCTCGGATTGCCGGGGACATCCAGTTCGATGCGGCGGAAGTCTGGGAGGTCGGCAACGCCCTCGGGGGCGACGCCATGGATCTCGTCCTCACCGCCGTGCACGAGATCGGGCATGCCCTGGGCCTCGACCACTCCGACGTGGCCGGTTCCCTGATGGCCCCCACGATCTCCGCGGATGGAGAATTCACCGGCCTGCCCCAGACCGACGCGGATGCCATGCTCACGCTGTATGCCCCGGCCGGTTCCTCGTCGAGTCCGACCACCCCGGTTTCCATCCAGTCCACCTCGACTCTTGCTCCGTCGAACCCGGAAGTCACCCCGGCCAATCCGCCCGCGCCGAGGGGGAACAGGTTCCCGAGACGCTGGCGCCGAGGGTTCCCGCGCCCGCGCATGCGGATGAACCTCGCCGAGGCACGAGGGGAGACACCGGCACCCGGCCGGCCCGACATCGGGAGCAGCCCCCGGTATGCTCCCGAGTGACGGTGGGCGGAGTCGATGGATCGCCCCGGGTGCCGCGAGGCAGACATTCGGGCGGTCCGGCAGAGAGGGTAGGACGGGAGAATCGGCATTTCGTATGGTGGCAAGCGACCCGATGATCGCGCATCTCCTCACGAGGGAAAGACGATGAGCCGAATCGTTGCAGTCCCCGGCCGCCGAACCTTCCTGGGCGCGATGACGCTCGGGGCTGCGGCCTTCGCGACCCGCGGAGCCTTCGCCGACGAACTGGTCCGCACCCCTCCCCAGACCGAGGGGCCGTTCTATCCCGACAAGCTCCCGCTCGACACCGACAACGACCTGCTGATCATCAACGACGCCCTCACGCCGGCGGTCGGCGAGGTGACCCACCTGGGCGGACGCATCCTCGACGCCAAAGGCGACCCCGTGCGCAACGCGCTCGTGGAAATCTGGCAGGTGGACAACAACGGGGCTTACATCCACAGTCGAGACCCCAACCGCGGCAAGCACGGCGGGAACTTCCAGGGCTTCGGCCGATTCCTGACCGGATCGAGCGGCGAGTACTACTTCCGGACGGTCAAGCCCGTACCTTACCCCGGTCGGGCGCCGCACATCCATTACAAGGTCCTCAAGGGGAGCAAAGAGCTGCTGACGACCCAGTGCTACGTCAAGGGCCACCCCGGCAACGAGCGCGACGGCATCTACCGGAGCCTTCGCGACCCGAAGGCGCGCCAGGCCATCACCGTGGACTTCTCCCCGGTCGAGGGCTCGCGCGTCGGCGAGCTCGCCGCCCGATTCGACATTGTCCTCGGCTCGACCCCGGGGACCTGAGCTCGAAGTGGCCCACGACGAGCCAGGCCACGGGGAGGACGATCAGGGCGGGGATTCCGTCAAGAGACGCTGGGTCTCCGCCGCGTCGATGGAGACCCGACGGATGGCCAGGGCGTGTCCCGAGGTCGAATCGACCTCGACCAGGGCCCCGTTGAGCCGGGGGTCGCCCGTCGCGACTTCGAAGTAATGGGGGACGAAGGTCAAGGTCGTGGCCAGCACGCGATCGTACCGGCGCCCCAGGATCGAGTCGTGCGGCCCGGTCATGCCGACGTCGGTCTGATACGCGGTCCCGCGAGGCATGATCTTCTCGTCGGCCGTGGCGACGTGCGTGTGCGTCCCCAGCACGGCGGAGACGCGGCCGTCCAGGTAGCGCCCGAGCAGTTGCTTGTCGCTGGTCGCCTCGGCGTGGATGTCCACCATGATGACCTTGACGTCGGGTCGGATCTGCTCCAGGACGCGGTCCGCCGCGCGGAAGGGGCAGTCCACCGGCCTCATGTAGGTGCGCCCGAGCAGGGTGAAGACCCCCACGAGGGTCCCGTCCCTGGCCTCGGCCAGTGCGAACGTCCCGCCGGGCGAGTCGGGGGGGAAGTTGGCCGGCCGGAGCAGTCGATCGGTCCTCTCGAAGAGGTCGAAGACCTCGTCCTTCCGATAGACGTGATCGCCGAGCGTGAAGACGTCGACCCCCGCCTCGACTAGCTCCTCGTGGCAACGGACGGTCAGGCCCGAGCCCCCGGCGGCGTTCTCGGCGTTGCAGACGACGAGCCCGAGGTCCCACCGGCGGATCAGTCGCGGCAAGACCTGGCTGACGGTCTTCCGGCCGGGAGAGCCGACGACGTCGCCGATGAAAAGGATATTCAGGGCCATGGCGAGGTCTACCGCGGGACGAATCGGTCGGACGGACGGGAGAGGGCCAGCGATCCATCCCGGGGGGCGGAGCGGGGCGAGAGGCGGCTGGCTCAGCGCGCGAACTCGACGCTCCTCGACTCGCGGAGTACGGTCACCTTGACCTCGCCGGGATAGGTGAGCTGCTCCTGGACGGCTCGGGCGATGTCGCGGCAGAGCTTGGCCGCGGCCTCGTCATCGAGCTGGTGGCTGTCGGCGATGACCCGGATCTCGCGGCCGGCCTGGATGGCATAGGCCTGGTCGACGCCGGGGAAGCCGCAGGCCAGGGTCTCGAGCTCCTCGAGGCGCCGGACGTACTTTTCCAGGGTCTCGCGGCGGGCCCCGGGACGACTGGCGCTGATGGCGTCCGCGGCGGCGACGAGGACGGTGTACGGGGTATCGGCCCGCAAGTCGTCGTGGTGGCCCAGCGCCGCGTGGACGACCTCCCTGACTTCGCCGTAGCGTTTCGTCAACTCGGCGCCGACGGCGGGGTGCCCCCCTTCCATCTCGTGATCGGCCGCCTTGCCGATGTCGTGCAAGAGCCCGCAGCGCCGTCCCAGGGGCCCGTCCAGGCCGATCTCCTCGGCCATCATCCCCGTCAGGTAGGCGACCTCCAGCGAGTGCTGGAGCACGTTCTGCGAGTAGCTCGTCCGGAACTTGAGCCGGCCCAGGAGATCGAGCAGTTTCTCGTGCAGGCCGGGCACGTTCGCCTCCTGGGCGGCGGAGCGGCCGAGCTGGCGGATGTGCTCTTCCATCTCCTCCTGCGTCTGCTTGACCAGTTCCTCGATCCGCGTCGGGTGGATGCGACCGTCCTGGATCAGCTTCTCGAGCGCGAGCTTGGCGGTCTCGCGCCGGATGTTGTCGAAGCCCGTCACGATCACGATGCCCGGCGTGTCGTCGACGATGACGTCGACCCCCGTCGCCTTCTCGAAGGCGCGGATGTTGCGCCCTTCCCGGCCGATGATCCGCCCCTTCATGTCGTCGGTCGGGATGTCGACCGTGCTCACGGTGGTCTCGGCGGTGTGTGCGGCCGCATACCGCTGGATCGCCGTGGCGAGGACCTCGCGCGTCCGACGCTGGCAGGTCTCCTTGAGGATCTGCTCGTGCTTCAGGATGAGCCCGCCGACCTCGTGGCGCAGGTCGTCCTCGAGGCGGCCGAGCAGCAGCTCGCGAGCCTCGTCGGTGCCGAGCTGGGCGAGCCGGTGCAGTTGCGCACGCTGATCGCTCAGGACCGCGAGGACCTCGGCATCGCGGCGGACCAACGCGTCTTGCTGTTCGGCCAAACGGAGCTTGATGGCATCGAACTCGCGTTCTCGCCGATGGATCAGCTCGAGCTTCTCATCGAGCAGGTCGGCCCGCTTGTCGAGCCGTTTCTCTTGCTCTCGGAGCGTCTTGCGGCCGTCTTCCGCCTCGGCCTCGATCGCCTCGCGGCGGCGAAACATCTCGTCCTTCGACCGTAATTCGGCCTCCTTCTGGATCGTCTCGGCCTTCAGCCTCGCCTCGTCCAAGATTTCCTCGGACAGGCCGCGCGCCGACCGAGAACGTAGCCAGGTCATCCCGAAGACGCCGGCCAGGCCGCTCGCGATCCCCGCCGTCAACAGTCCGATGGAGCTTGCCAGAAATGCCCCGTCCACGTCGGCGTCTTCCCTTTCCTCGTTAGCTACTCGGGCGACGCCGGGCCGTTACCCGGCCGGGCGCAACCGCACGATCCCGAGGAACATCGCCGAGACACCCCGGAAGGGGAGCGCCGTGGATATCGGAGAGCGGAAGGGTTGAGAAACGACCGGCACCGGCGCCGCCAACGATCCACACTTCCGGCAAAGAGCCTCGTCCCCCCCGTCTCGCCGTGAACGGGCCGCCGGCGCGGGAGGAACAGTCAATGTATCACAACGGCTCGGAGGGTCAACCGCCCGCCAGACTTCCCGAGTCCGTCGAGGAGTCCGCTTCCGCCGCGTACGACCGCTCGGAGGCATGTCGGGGGGGGTCGTGTGTGAAGTAGCCCTTGTCACGCTCTTCCCACTCGCGATAGCCGAGCAGGTCATACAGGTCGGCGCGCGACTGCATGCGATCGAGGAGGCCGCCCTGCGTGCCGAGGTCGAGCAGTTGCGTCAACGCCGCTTCGGCCGCGTGCATCGCCGCGCGGAAGGCCGTCAAGGGATACAGGACGGCGCGATAGCCGAGGGCGGCCAGGTCCTCGAAGGGGAGCAGGGGGCTCCGGCCGAACTCGGTCATGTTGGCCAGCTTGGGACCTTCCACGGCCTCGGCGAAGCGGGCGAACTCCTCGGCCGATTCCAGGGCCTCGGGGAAGATCATGTCGGCCCCCGCCGCAACGTAGCTCCGGGCCCGCGCCACCGCCGCGTCGAAACCTTCCACCGATCGGGCGTCGGTCCGGGCGACGATCACGAAGTCGCGGTCGCGCCGCGCCGACGTGGCGGCGCGAATCTTGGTGACCATCGTGTCCGGGCCGACCAGCCCCTTTCCCGAAAGGTGGCCGCACCGCTTGGGCAGAATCTGATCCTCCAGGTGCAGGCCGGCCGCCCCGGCATCCTCGAAAAGCCTGACGGTCCGCTCGACGTGGATCGCCTCGCCGAACCCGGTGTCGGCGTCGCAGAGCAATGGGAGCGTCGTGGCCCGTGCGAGGATGGCGGCCTGCTCGGCGAACTCCGTGCAGGTGAGGAGCCCGATATCGGGGACCCCCGCCCAGCCGGCCGACAGCGCCCCGCCGGAGAGGTAGACCGCCGCGAAGCCGAGCCGCTCGGCCAGCTTCGCCGTCAGCGCATTGAAGGCGCCGGGGATCATGATCGGACGGTCGGCCCAGGCACCTCGCAGTCGCGCACCGGGAGAGGCCATGGCGTGTCCTCCGCGGGAGTGGTGCCTCCCGCTTCCACCCTCCTCAGGCCGTGCGCATGTAATGCGTCGGCTCGGAGCGCCCTTCGTGGCCGGCCCCACCGTCGGCGTCGCGCCCGGCCGCGTCGAAGACCGGGAGGCGGTCGGCGGAGATCTCCTTCAAGCGGACGCCCGCCAGGTCCTTCGGCGACAGGATCGGCTCGGCGATCGGCCAGTCGATGCCCAGGTCGGGGTCGTTCCAGAGGACGGTCCCCTCGTCCTGGGGCCGATAGAGATTGGTGCACTTGTAGGAGAAGAGCGCCGAGTCGCTCGTGACCATGAACCCGTGCGCGAACCCCTCGGGGACGTAGATCTGGCGCTGATTGTCGCCGGAGAGGACCACGCCGACCCACTGCCCGAAGTTCGGAGAGCCGCGTCGGATGTCGACGGCGACGTCGTAGATCTCGCCCCGGAGGACTTGCAAGAGCTTCCCCTGGGCCGCGGGGTACTGGTAGTGCAGCCCCCGGAGGACCCCCCGGCGCGATTCGGAGAGGTTGTCCTGGACGAAAGCCCCGGGCAAGCCCTCGTCGGCGTACCGCTCCTGGTTCCAGGTCTCCATGAAGAACCCGCGCGGGTCGCGATACACCCGCGGGCTCAGGACCACGACGCCCGGCAAACCCGTCTGCTCGATATTCATGTGTGGAACTCGACCTTGAGTATGTTCCTGAGATACGCCCCGTACTCGTTCTTCAGGGGAGCGGCCAACCGCTCCAGGTCGTCGGCGGTGATGAACTTCATATGGTACGCGATCTCCTCCACGCAGGCGATCTTCAGGCCGTGGCGTTGCTCGACGATCTGGATGAACTGCGAGGCCTGCTGGAGCGAGTCGTGGGTCCCGGTGTCGAGCCAGGCGTATCCCCTGCCGAGGATCTCCACCCGCAGTTGATCCCGCGCGAGGTAGGCGAGGTTGACGTCGGTGATCTCCAGCTCGCCCCGCGGCGACGGTTTGAGTTCGCGGGCGATGTCGAGCACCTGATTGTCGTACAGGTAGAGGCCCGTGACCGCATACGACGACTTCGGCCGCGAGGGCTTCTCCTCGATGCCCACCACGCGGCCCTGGCGGTCGAACTCGACGACGCCATAACGATCGGGATCCTTGACGAAGTAGCCGAAGACCGTCGCCCCGCTCGACTGGAGCGAGGCGCGCTGCAAGGTCTCGCTGAATTCGTGCCCGTAGAAGATGTTGTCGCCCAGGACCAGGGCCACCGACTCGGAGCCCACGAACGATCGGCCGATGACGAACGCTTGCGCGAGCCCCTCGGGCCGCGGTTGCTCGGCGTAGGTGAGGCGGATGCCCCACTGCGAGCCGTCGCCGAGCAGCTCGATGAACCTCGGCAGGTCGGTGGGCGTCGAGATCAGGAGGATGTCGCGGATCCCGGCCAGCATCAGGGTGCTGAGCGGGTAGTAGATCATCGGCTTGTCGTAGATGGGCAGCAGTTGCTTGCTGATGACCTTGGTGACCGGGTAGAGCCGGGTCCCCATGCCGCCGGCGAGGATGATTCCCTTCATGCGAGTACTCCCAGGCCGAGCCGCTCTCCCCGGTAGGCGCCGGAACGGACCCGATCGCACCAGCCGGCGTTCTCCAGGTACCAGGCCACGGTCTTGCGCAGGCCCGATTCGAAGTCCTCACGCGGGCCCCAACCCAGCTCGCGACCGACCTTGGCGGCGTCGATGGCGTAGCGACGATCGTGCCCCGGGCGGTCGCGGACGAAGGCGATCAGCGAGGCGTGGGGGACGTGCGGGGAATCCGGGCGCAGCTCGTCCATGAGGGCGCAGAGGGCGTGGATGACCTCCAGGTTGGTCTTCTCGTTGTGCCCGCCGATGTTGTAGGTCTGGCCGGGTTGCCCCTCGGCCAGGACCTCGCGGAGGGCACGGGCGTGGTCCTCGACGTAGAGCCAATCCCGGACGTTGTCGCCGGCGCCGTAGACCGGCAGCGGCTTGCCCTCGAGGGCGTTGAAGAGGAACAGCGGGATCAACTTCTCGGGGAATTGGTAGGGGCCGTAATTGTTCGAGCAGTTCGTCACCAGCGTCGGCAATCCGTACGTATGGTGCCATGCCCGGACGAGGTGGTCCGACCCGGCCTTGCTTGCCGAGTAGGGTGAGTTGGGCCGGTACGGCGTCTCCTCGGTGAAGTAGCCCTGCGGGCCGAGCGAGCCGAAGACCTCGTCGGTGGAGACGTGGAGAAAGCGGAAGTCGCAGCGGAGCTCGTCGCCCGCCGCTTTCCAGTACTCCGTCGCGGCGTGGAGCAGGGTGAACGTCCCGACGACGTTGGTCCGGATGAATTCGCCGGGCCCGTCGATCGAGCGATCGACGTGCGACTCGGCCGCCAGGTGGATCACCGCGGAGGGCTGATACTGCTCGAAGACCCTTCGTACCGCCGAGGCGTCGACGATGTCCACGCGCTCGAAGTCGTGGCGTGGGCTCTCCGCCGCTTCGGCCAGCGAATCGAGGTTGCCGGCATACGTCAGCTTGTCGACATTGACCACATCCGCATCGGTTTCTCGGATCAGCTGGCGGACCAATGCCGAGCCGATGAAACCCGCGCCGCCGGTCACCAGGATTCTCATGGAACGTCCTCCAGGCCCCGCCGGAAATCTGCACCCAAGGCGGCCACACGGATGGCCATCCTTCCGCCTTCCTCCTCCGAGGTGGGTGCCGCGATGGGTGGGATGTCCGCCTGCCTAGGATAAGGAACCGGATGCCGACGTCCAGACCAACTGCACCGAGAAGTTCCGGGGGAGGACGCCGGACGAGAGCCGACCGGCGCCGCCGATCCTGGCCGCCACCCGATCCCTGCTCGACGACGACCGAGATATCACCACCGAATCGGTCAGCACGGGCCATCGAGCCGGAAGTGGAACGGCTCCGTGAAGACAACCGAGGTGCTGGCCTGGCGCGACTTCGAGTACGGCTTCCTTCGTCGGCGGGCCTCGCCCGAGATTCCGGCAATCGGTCCTGTAATAAATCCGACTTTTGCTGCCGGTCTGCCAATCGGACAAATGAGACTGAAAAAAATCTCAACTTCTGAGGCCCATCTGTCCGACGAGTGATTTCAACGGCCTCGACGGATCGGGGGCGACAGGTGCTGAAGAGGAACAGGATCATGACGTCCAAGCCGCCCGCACAAAGGCTCGATGCCCTCACGTCGCTGCGGTTCGTCGCGGCGGCCGGGATTGTCTTGCTTCACTGCAGGGGTTTCTTCGGACTCCCCGCCGACATGGCATTCGGCGAACGGGTTCCGCTCTGGCTCGGGGTCAGCTTCTTCTTCGTCCTCTCGGGCTTCATCCTGACCCACGTCTATCCGCGGCTCGATTCTCCCGCCGTCTGCGGTCGGTTCCTCCTCGCCCGTTTCGCCCGCATCTGGCCTTGCCACGTCCTCGCCCTCGTCTTGTTCTGCCTGGCGAACGGTGACACATTCGGCTCGATTCGCCAGAGGGGGGCGGCCGGCCCACACTTGGCTGTCGTGGCGATGGTGCACTCCTGGATACCTATGGAATCCTTCTTCCTCGCGGGCAACCCCCCGTCCTGGACGATCGCGACGGAATTTGGCTTCTACCTCCTCTTCCCTCTGCTCATCTGGCGACTCGACGTGACGTGGCATTTCAAACTCGCCGGGTGCCTCCTGCTCTCGGCGGGCATGATCGCGGCCTGCCATCTCGGCCGCGTGACCGCGGAAACCGCGAATGGCCTGCTCTACATCAACCCGCTCGCTCGCCTGCTCGAGTTCTCGGTGGGCATGGCGACTGCTCACCTCTTCCGGGTCTTCGGCCCGCGCATCCGGCTCGATCGAGTCGGCGGGACGCTCGCCGAGCTGGCGGCAGTGGCCCTCGTCGCGGTGACTTTGTACGTCTCTCCCGACCTGGTCAACGGGGTGATCACGCGGAGCGGGTTGTCCCCCGACGTGCGGATATGGTTTTTCCACGCGCTCTCCTGCCCCAGCTTCGCCGTGCTCATCTTCGTGGCAGGGCTCGGGCGGGGGTGGATGACACGCGCCCTCGCCTGGCCGGCGTTTATCTTCTTGGGCGAGATTTCCTACTCGGTTTATCTCCTCCATATACCCCTCCTCCGGTACTTCCATACTCGGGAGTGGGCGGAGATCGGTGCGACGAACTGGCCGTCCTTCGCATGCTATTGGCTTCTCCTGCTGGCCCTCTCTCACATCAGTTGGGTGCTGGTGGAAACACCGGTCCGAAAATTCCTCATCGGCCTCTGGCCTCGGCCCGCCTATGGGACTCGGGACGATCGTCCGGCGACCACCGCGAGGAGAGGCCGGCGCGCCTCGCTGCCGACCCGGCTCATCGTCGCCGCGGAGTTGCTCCTGGTCGCGTCATTCGTCTACTTGACCGAGCAGAGGCGGCCCTATCAGGTCCTCGCGAACGAGAGGGCCATCGCCCTCCGGGAAAAGGGCCGCCCCGAGGTACACGACATCCAGTTCGGCAACCGGTATCTGCTCCGGAATGTCTTCGTGAGGCCGACCAAGCAAGGGCTGAGGGTAGGACTGATGTGGCAGAGTCGGCGCAAACAGCGCCTGGACTGCTACGTCGCGCTCCACCTCTGCGATCCCGAAGGGAACGTGCTCGAAGATTTCAGCTATAACCAGGATCCTCGCCGACATACCGTCTCGGAGGGGATGATCTGGCTAGAGAAGCGCGTCATTCCGTACCGGCACATATCGGGGGGGGCAGGCCGGGGGGAAATGAGCCTTGCCATCGGCATCGGACGGATATCCCAGGATCTGATTCCCCTCTCCCATTCCGACCACGTCCCCCGAGACGAGGGTAACCGGAGGGTCCTCTTGAAGCTGGACTTACTCGAGGATTACGACCTCGGCCGCCAAGGGCTACCCGAGGGTACGGCCCACTCCGGATAATATCCGGCCGATCTCAACCTGCGGGATCGGGTCCGACACCTCCCCCGGTATCATATCGGACCTGCCCTCCGTGTTTACCCCGAGCGCATCAGAGGCTGATTCGTCATGGCGTCAACCTTTCGGCCCACCTCCAGGCGATCTGCTCGAGAGTCGGGCGGCGTCGTGGAAGACGAGGTTGACGCACAACCGGGGAAACCCTATTGTCCGCCACAGTGAGGGGATTCGCCGCCTGTCGATGTCGTCGACGGGCAATCCATGTCCGGGGTCGGCCGTCGATCACCCCCAGCCTCCGCTCGGTCGGGCCGACGTGAGCCCGTCCCCCCAGATCGTGTCCCGCCCCGGCGGGACGTTCATCCCGCGATGCGGCAGCCCGACGGTTGCCGGCGTCCCTTTCGGAGAGGTTGCCGATGTCTCTACTGACCTTAGGCCGGGCCCGGATGTCCAAGCAGGCCGACGCCCTGGACAAGAAGCAGCTCCAGTCCTTCCACGAGAACGGGTACGTCGTCCTGCCGAAGTTCTTCAGTGATGACGAGCTGGCAATGGTCCAGCACGCGATGGACAGGGCGTGGGGGGACTCCTCCATCTACAACAACCTGACCGTCTCGGCCTACACCGGTACCCCTCAGTATACCGAGACGTACCTTAGGAACGTCGACCGGGATGCCCGGAACTACCAGTACAAGCTGAACCACCTGTACTTGTACGACGCCCGGGTGCTCGGGCTGCTCATGTCGGACAAGCTCCAGAAGGTCCTCGGCCGGCTGCTGGACGGCACGCCGCTCATGTTCAACGGGCTGAACTTCGAGAAGGGGAGCGAGCAGCGATTCCACTTCGATACCTTCTACATGCCGCCGAAGACGTACGGGAAGATGGTCGCCACCTGGATCGCCCTGGAGGACATCCACCCGGACAGCGGCCCGCTGAACTACTACCCCAAGAGCAACCAGATCCCGGCCTACCGGTTCGGCCACGGCGGCATCTGGGCGGTCCCGTCCGAGATGCCGGAGTTCGACAAGTACGTCGACCGCGAGATCGCCGAGCGGGGGCTCAGGCCCGAAGGCTTCAGCCCAAAGAAGGGTGACATGTTCATCTGGCACGCACAGCTCTACCACGGGGGGGGTAAGATCAACGACCGGTCGCGCACCCGGAAGAGCATGGTGAACCACTTCTGGACGGTCGAAGACGACAGGGAGAGGGCCCTGGAGGTCGCCCCGGGCAAGTTCATGCTGCGCAATCAAGATATTTTCGTTTCGCCGATCTTCAAGCCGGTCATCTGACCCGGTGCGAAATCCGGCCTGGCCCGGCGCGCCTACGCCGGGCCCGCCTTCCCGGGGGGACTCGATCACTCGGGTTCACGCCTAGCGGATATCGTTCCCCACCGCGCCCCGATCAACGAACAGATTGCCTTGGCGGTTCGATCCGTAGGCGGTCGACAGGATGAAGTTGCGGGAGGCACCCGAGAGGAGGACGATCCCGTATCCGCCGTTCGCGATCCATACGCCTACCCCGTTCCGGCCGACGTAGTTCCCGTTGAGGTAATTCGACTCGGAGTTCGCCATGAATATCCCATGGCTGACGTGCCCCGCCACGACGTTACTCTCGATCACGTTGCGGTTCGAGGCGAATGCGATGCCGATGCCGATATCCTGCCTACCGCTGGGGGCGCTCTGGCCGCCGTTCAGCCCGATGATGTTGTACTGGACATAGTTGGCCGAGGAGCCCCCGAAAGAACTCGTCCCCAGCGAGATGCCGCCGAGCGAGTTGCCGGAGATGAGATTCCCGCCGAAGGGGCCACCCACGGCATTGCCGCTCGCGCCGTTGGCGAGGAGGACGCCAAGCTCGCCGTTGCCGATCGAGGCATTCCCCGACCTGTCGGTCCCGATCTTGTTCCGGAAGATGACGTTTCCCGTGTTGGTCGAGTGCAGCAGTTCAACCCCGGCGGAAGCATTCCCCGAGAGGACGTTGTCGGGGCCGAGGAAGTTGCGCCGGGAGCCCGAACCGAGGAAGATGCCGTCCGACTGGTTGCCATAACGCACGGACGTCGTGCCCGACGGGTCGGTGCCGATGTTGTTCCCCTGGATCGAGTTGGTCACGTAATCGGTGGCCGTCGGACTCGTACCCACGCCCATGATGATGCCGTTGTAGACCCCGGAGATGGTATTCCCCCGAATCGTGTTGAAGCTGGACTGGATGCCGACGCCGGCGGGGAACGTGGAAGCGAAGGTCGACGTCGTCAGGTAGGGGCCATTCCCGTTCGTCGCATCCAGATAAAACCCCATCCAGTTGGCCTGGATGAAGTTCCCCGTCGAGCTTGCGAAGATGGTGACGGCATTGGCCGTATAGGCGTACATCCCGAGGCCCTGCACGGTCGATCCCGAACTGTTCGTGCCCTGCGACGGGTCGTTCTGGAGGACGAACAGGCTCGGCGTGGCCGCGCTTCCCTGCACGTAGATGAGCGGGCTGCCGTTGTAACCGGGCTGCGAGGTGCCGTCGATCACCACCTGTTCGTTCAGGTACAGGGAGCTGTTGAGGATGATGGGATGCACGCCGCCGCCGGGGATGTTGAACGTGATGTAATCCAGCCCTCGCGACGTATAATTCGACTGGTTGACGGCCCAGGGTAGCGACCCGCGTACGTTCAGGTCTGCCGATTGATTCGTCACCGTGAAGGTAGAGAGCATCTCGCGCGTTTCCAAGGACTCGATCTGCGGCGCCGTCGCACGCGACCGGACATTCGGGGTCTCGCATCCCGCCCGCTTCCCGAGAACACGTGCTATTAATGACATAACATAAGCCTCATAAAGATGAATTTGCCCAGCGAGTCTTACGCGGGACCCGACGAAGAATACGCCCGCCCAGAAGTCGTGTCAACTCAGTAGTCTAACAAGGATTTCTGGCTGCGACAATACGTTTAATAAGGACACGAGAGAGGTGTTCCGCCTCCTGGTTGATCGCCCGCACTCGATGGAGATGAGCGACCGCGGCAATCGGTCCTGTCGACTCTCCTGAAACGTGCGGAGCCGATGTCCCGCCAGCGATCCGGACCCCTCCGGGATCGGCCGCGTCTTCCTCGGGCGGCACGGACTTGCGGCCGCCGTGGGCCCAGGGCCCAACTGCAACTCATCTCGTCATCTCGCTCGACCGCGCGGCAGACATGTGATTCCGGGCTTGCGTGGCGGGTGTCACCCGCAGATTCGAGAGACCGTCACCCGGGCGTCATCGGGTCGAGCCCCAAGTCCGGGGCGAACTGCCCGTTCGAAGGCGTCAGCTAGATGAGGTCGAGGCACAACGTCCGGATCCGCAACCGGGGTGATGTCCGGCGAAGACGGGCCCACGCAGGTCGTCGATCCGATCGCAGCGACCGTGGCCATGGTCGCGTTGCCGTTCGAACAGGGTATCGACCCCGGCCGTCCCCACGCTCTCGGTAGGATCTCGATGAGAGCTCGGCACACCGTCGACCGATCGCACCCGTCCGGACGCCCCAGATATTGCTTATGAGGGACTGGATGTCGAGCCATGTCGGGCATCACGGCTAGCCTGCGCGCTCTGCCGCATGGAACCATCCCGTGGGCCGAATGTTCTCCTTCGAGAGGACCTCGTTGCGATCCCGCGAGCAGCGGGCGGACCGTCCCGGAGAGGGGGGGGGTAATGAGAAGGGCCCTGGTCGGTCGACGCGGGACGGACGTTCCCCTTCCCACTTGGTCGATCGAATAAGGAACCCCGAATCAACGCCCGTCGATCGGAGCTTTCAAGCTGTCGAGTCCCGGCACCCTCGATTTCGGCACGTACGTGCCGAAATCGGGTGGCTCCAAATCGGCAGCCGGGAGCCCCGGGCATCGGGCCGCGGCCGGGGCTAGAATGCACGACCAGATGCTTAACTGAACACGTTGCCCACCGCGTTCGGATCCTGGAAGAGATTGCCACGGCGGTTCAACCCGTAGGCGGTGGACAAGATGAAGGTGCGGGAAGCGCCGTTCCCGAGATAAACCCCGAAACCGCCGTTGGCAATCGAGATGCCGTCACCGTTCTGGCCGACATAATTACCCGATATGTAGTTCTCCTCGGAAGCCTCGACGTAGATTCCGTTGTTGGATTGACCCGCCACGATGTTACCTTCGATCACGTTGCGGATCGAACGGTTGATGATGTACAGGCCGACGGGCTGCGCCCTGCCGACGCTGCTGAAGTCGCCGGTCCGGCTGCCGTTCAGCCCGATGATATTATACTGGACATAGGTGCCGGAGGCGCCGCCCCCGGAAGCGCTCGTCCCCAGCGAGACGCCGCCGGCGGCATTGCCGGAGATGACGTTGCCGCCGAACGGGCCGCCCACGGCATTCCCATTCGGGCCGCCGTTGGCGAGGAGGACGCCCCACCCCCCATTGCCGATCGCCGCATTCCCTGACGCATCCGTCCCGATCTTGCTCGCGAAGATGACGTTTCCCGTGTTGGTGGAGTGCTGCAGATTGATCCCGTTGGCCGCGTTGCCCGAGATGACATTGACGGGGCCGAGGAAGTTGAGCCTCGCTCCATCACCGAGGCGGATGCCATCCGCCAGGTTGCCATACCTCGCAGACGTCGAGCCCGACGGGTCGGTGCCGATGTTGTTCCGCTGGATCGAGTTGGTCACGGAGTCGGTCGCTGCCGGCCCTGCGATCGAGCCCAGCACGACACCGTTGCGGACACCGGAGATGGTGTTATCGCGTATCGTGTTGAAGTTGGACCGGATTGCGAGACCGTCCGCGGAGGGGAATCCCCCGGACGTCAAGAACGGGCTGTTCGTCCCGGCCTGGAAGAACCCGATCCAGTTGTTCTGGATGAAGTTGCCGGTCGAACCGGCGGCGATGGTCACCGCACTCTGCGGGAACGCATACATCCCCAGTCCCTGGATGGTCGAACTCGAACTGGTCGTCGCTCCCAGGGGCCCATTGGGATTATCCTGGAGGGTGAAAAGGGTCGGCGTCGCATTGATCCCAGCCTGTACATAGATGAGCGGTTGTCCGTTATAGCCGGGCTGCGAGGTGGCGTCGATCACCACCTGATCATTCAAGAACAGCTGCGCACCGAGGACGATGGGATGCACGCCGGCGCCGGGGATGTTGAACTGGATGTAATCCAGCCCCTTTGTCGTGAAGTTGGCTTGCGTGACAGCCCACCGGAGCGAGCCCACGTCAGTCACCCCGTCCAAAGTATTCGTCACGGTGTAGGTGGCAAGCAAGGCGCGCGTTTCCAGCATTTCGAGGCGCGGGGCCGTGATATGCCGCCGAACCTTTGGAATTCCGTGCCCCACCTGCTTCTTAAAAATACGAGCAATTAGCGACATTGAAAACGCCTTAGTAAGTAAAACCTGGTGTCATCGATCGGCGGATAGCTGAACCGATGGTAATGGCGGTTCGAGCGACGTGTCAACGTGACTTGCGAGGTCTCGGTCGGATGTGGCCGAAACACATCGTCTCCCCGGGCGCCGCGCCCGGGACATCCGGCAGACTAAGGATCGCCCTCAGGAGCATTTTTAAAAATCACTGTGATAATTCATATTAACGTCTTATGCTTAATCAAAGTGAACCCTTTGTGCGAGGGGGAGCGCCTCGATGCGTGAGGGGATCACCGGCGGGATGGCGTGAGTCCGCCGCGCGACGAGGGTCGATCCGGTCCGGGGGAGGTGCAGCTTCCTCGCCACGAGGCCCGGGCAACCGCATCGGCAGCGTGAGAGCCCCGGTGGCTGGCGAGATGCTTACCCCTCGGTGTTTATGCACCCCGCATCACCGGCCTCGCCACAACTTTGGATAAGAGGTCAAATGAAAGAGGTCGCCATGTCCAATACATGGCGACCTCTCACGGTTTCGAGCAACCGAGGCCGACGGGGCCTCAAGATGGGCAAGTTGGGGTCCGGCGCCGGTGGGACTCGGTCGGATCGGGCTTGGCGGCATCGAGCTGGAAGCCTGCGGAGAATCGCTTCTGGACCTCCTGGGGGAGTTGCCGCAGGGCGTCCCAGAGGGGGTGCGACCGACTCCCCGCGTCCTCCCAGCCCGATTGCCAGAACGCGAGCGAGCTGGACGCCAGGCGTTCCCGGGCCTCGGGCCCCTGCGCGGTCTCGACGGCCCGGAGGATTTCCGACGCCAGCCAGCCCAGGACATGCGCCGGCTGGAAGTTCTCGGAGACCGACACCGAGGCGATGTCGAACGCCTCGAACCACTTGCGCAGGCCGTACTCGGTCACGTTGTAGTAGTGATGGGGCGGCTCGTGGACGGGCTGCAGGAACGCCGTATGCAGGATCAGTCGCCCGCCCGGCTTCAGGACGCGGGAGATCTCGGCGGCGGCCGCCTTCGGGTCGTAGAGGTGCTCGAAGGTGTTGAAGCTCACGACGGCGTCGAAGGCCGCGTCGGCGAACGGCAGGTGATGGGCGTCGGTGACCACGTCGGTATTGCGGAAGATCGAGTATTCCGCCTCGACGCAGTTCTCCAGCTTGAGCTTCGTCCCCCCCGCCCCGACGTTCAGGACCCAGCCGTCGAACCAGGTTAGCCAGTCGAGGACGAACCCCGGTGGTTGATTGCTGATGTGCTCGATCGGCATGACCCGCGGGGTCGGGTCGGGGCCCGGCAGGAAGACGGGGCGACCCGCGTGGATCGGGTAGCGGGCCGGACAACCGGAGCACTGGAGTGACGGGCCCGCCATCCGAAGCTCCCCTCGACAGGCCGGGCAGGCGAGTAACGGCAACAGCGTCTGCAGGCGGCTCGCGGTCGTCTTCGTCGTCATGCTTCCTCCTTGGTCGGGCCGTCGGGCGGGGAAGGGGTGGACCTCGGCCCGAACCGATGCCGGGCAAGCCCCGCGACGGTTCGCCTCATCGGATCAGGGTCGTGCTCTTGCGGAGGACTCGCTTCGAGAGTCGCCAGGACTTGCCCACGACCCCCGGGGCCAGCTTGCGACGGACCCCCGTGACCACCCGCTTCGAGAGCCGCCAGGACTTGCCCACGACCCCCGGGGCCAGCTTGCGGCGGAACCTCGCGCGGAGCGTGTCGGGCGGTGGGAGGGTCATGCAGGCGGGCGCAGCCACCGGCTCGATCTCTGCCGGAGCCGTCCACTTCGGCTCGTGTTGCTCGGCCATCAGGGCCTGCGAGGATGGGTGGGACTTCAGGACTTCGAGATCGATCTGGGCGGCCCGCAACTCGGCCAGGTTGACCGCCCGGAGCAGGTCGAGGAACTTGTAGTTTCCCGTGTAGAGGTTCTGGATCCGCACGAGGATGTCGGCGACATGCGGATGGTCGTGCCGGGCCACCACACCGAGTTGGCTGGCCGCGAGCACCTCCCCGAGCTCTCGGAGCAACCAGAGCCGCCTCCCGGAGTCCATCGCACAGAGCCGGATCAAGGATTCGAGCGCGGGACACTCGCCCACGCGGCCCATCCCGAGGAGGAGCACCAGGGCGTCGGGTTGTTCATAGAGCCAGAGGCGGATGGATTCCGCCAGCCCCGCCGGACCTCCGCCACCGAGGTGGACCAGGATCACGGCCTGGGGAAGGTCGGGCAGGAGGGCCGGGAGATCATCCGCCGGGACGACATCAAGGGGTGCGAGCTTCGAGGCCGGACTGCGGCTGAACTCGCGGAGCACCGAGACGACCCGCCCCGAGTTCGCCGACTCACCCTCCGCCCCCGTGACGGCCACCACGCGCCGGACATGCGGGTGGGTCAGGCCGACCACGCTACTCGCCCCGCCCGTGGCCTCGGCCGCCAGGTCGACCAGCACGGGGCGGTTGGGTGCCATGTCGAGCACGAGATGCATCAGGAGTGCGTCGAAGGGATCCAACATCCGCTCCGGGTCCGGACCGAAGGACTTCGCCAGCCCGAAGGAAGACCAGTATTCCTCGATCGGTCGGTAGATGCCCAGGATGGAGGGCCGTTGCGGACGCTTATTCTGGACCATCGAGCTCATCGGATTCCCCTTCACAATCACGCGACTGGCACCACGGACGCCGACCTCGAGGAGAGGTATGGCGGTTGGGCAACGTGCCGACTCACAGGTGGCCGATCGCGGGGTGATATTTCATATTCAGGGAATTCATCCTCGTCGATTTCCTGACGCTCATCTGGTCGAAGATGCGCTTGATCCGCATCTCGAGGGACTTGTGGTTCTCGAAGTCCTGGGACATGGAGGAGGGGAGGATATAGTAGTACCCGAGGACCACGGGCACGAAGACGACCCGATGGCCGTTGGTGATCAGGTGGAGCCACAGTTCATAGTCTTCCCAGGCGGGGCAGCTCGCCTCGTAGCCGCCGGCGTCCAGGAGATGGAGGCGGTCGAGGACGGCCAAAGCATCGACATAATTGCCGTTGAAAATCTTTCTCTGGATGCTCTCGTTGTTCAGGACGTTGTGGGCGTGGTGCGCCGAAGGGGAGCGGATCAGCAGGTTGCCGTACGCGGCCGTCGCCTTCGTCTGCTCCAGGGCCTCCACCAGGGTGTGGAGGTTCTCCGGGATCAGCTCATTATCGGCGTCCAGGAAGTTGATGTATCGGTACCGGGCGTGGATCAGCGCCTGGTTACGGCTCGCCACCAGGCCGGCGTTGGCCCCGTAGGCGAGGAGCCGGAACCCATCCTTGTGGTACATGGCCTCGAGTTGACGCAAGAGCGTCCCCGACCCGTCCCGGGAGAAGTCGTCGATCACCAGGACTTCCCCGGGCACCCCCCGCTCGCGGAGCAGGGCCACCGCCCGAAGCGCGGACAGGACCGACCTGGGCAGCAACACTTCGTGGTTCCAATTCGGGATCGCGATGGTGACGCCCGCCTGTGACCGCATCATCCCTACCTCCGTGGTGACGGTTTCGCCGATCGCCGCACGACCCGACCGTCGCGGGCTCTGTCCCTGGCTTCGCGAGCGCAGCTCGCGCGTTTCCGGATGCCGTTTCGGGTCTGGTCGTCGTGCCGATACCCGACGCCACGAGCTTAATTCATCTTTCGATGCGGGGTCCGGCTCGTGGGCCGAGTCACTTCTCGGCCTCGGTCCACGCGATGCATATGCCCCGTCCAGTACGACGTGGCCTCTTCCTCGACGGTTTCTCGGGCAGGGACGAGGTCTTTCGGGAGGATGCCGGCCTCATTGAGGAATCGCGCGAGCTCTTCGCTCAGCGTCGGGAATTGCAGCCATTCCCGGCAGAACCGGCGACGAATCTGGTTGAAGACGCCGGGAGTCAGGCGCCCGCCGACCTCTCCTGCTTCCATCATCAGGTAGGCAAGCGGGGCCGTCTTGGGGATCGCCCTGCGCGAATTGACGACCTTGATGGGAATCCCGCCCGTCAGCAGCGAGGTCCGGAATCGCTCGGGTTCCATGTAGAAATGCGGGTGGTGCGAACACCAGATCTGGTAGCGGGTATGACGCAATACCGTTTCGAACTGCTCTTGGTTCAGGTGGGGCGACCCGGTCTCTGCGTAGACGGACAGCGTCGGCATGTAGACGAAGCCGCGGGGGTCGACCGTCTGGATCAGGTGATCGACCAGGGCGGCCCGATGGGGTGTATTATGGCCCACGAAGGCCCACGGGATGGCGCGTTCGGCGTCCTCGTCCAGGTCCCTCAGCAGACGTTTTTCGGTCGGGGTGAGCCCCGAGAAGACGAACCGGTACATCGAGCGATGTCCTGCCCCGAGGGCGTGGCGTTGGTCGTGCAAGCCCAGGTCGAGGATCGTCTCCACGCCCGCGCGGGCGGTCATCTCGTGGAGGCGGTGGTACCAGGGCGTGGCCACGCAATCGATCCCGCAACTGGTCATCGCCCCGCACCGCCGCCGGAGCTCGCGAATCTTGCCGAGGCCAGCGGCCTCGTCTCCGTAGCCGAACAGGATTTCCGTGATGCTGGAGAGGACGCACAACGTGTAGTCGCCCCCGGGAAGTCCCCCGAGGGTGCTCACGTCGACCTCGAAACCCAGCTCCCGCAAGGAGTCGGCGATCCGATGTCCGCTCTGGTTGTAGAAATAATTGACCGTCCCCGGGATGACGACGAGGGCTCGACGAGTGGGAGTGGAATCCGCATCGGAATTCATGGTCATCCTCGTATCTTTCACCCCGCTCGCGGGCGGATGCGCCGTCCCGTGTACGCGGGGCGGACCGACGTCCTCGGGTCGTGCCTTCGGGCTTGACGCGTCGACCGCCCACCCGGGGGTGGAGATCGCCCGTCCCGGCGAGCGGCGGCAATTTAGCGTTGTTAAGAAAAGCGGTCAACACACCTTTCGATCGGACGCCCGCGAGTCGAGGCCGTGATCTCCGGCCGCGCCGGCCAATGCCGGAGCCGTCATCGCGAGGGTCGGGACGGACGAGGACCGTGATACATGGGGGTGGAAGAATGGGTCGCCAGCGGCGAGGATCGGCTCGCATCGCGCCCGAAGGCGGTCGAACTCGGGGCTGCGCCAGTCGTTCGCGGCGGCGGCCGGACCAAGGTGCCAGAGCTTCGCGTACGGCGTGTAGACGACGCGACGCCCGTGCTCCCAGACGCGGAGGCAGAGGTCCACGTCCGCCCCGAGGCCCGGATACTGTTCGTCGAAACCGCCGATTACGCCGAAGAGGTCGCGGGGAACAAGGAGGCAATCCCCCGAGACGGCGAGGTAGTTCCGATACCAGTCGGTATGCCCCAGGATGCCCGGATATCCGTCGGGGGCTCCGGCGTAGGGGCGGCCGATCAGCCCGTCGAGGCCGACGACGAGCCCCGCGTGGTGGAGCGTGCCGTCGACCTGGAGCAGCTTGGCCCCGACGGCCCCGATGGCCGGCCTCTCGAGCAGATGCGCCATCTCGCTCAGCCAGTCCTGCGAATCGACCACGAGCCGCTCGGAGAGGAACAGCAGGGCGTCGCCCGTCGCCTGGCGTGCGGCGAGATTGAGCAACACCGGCGACCCCGCGGCGCCCGGCTCGGCCAGAACGCGAACCCTCGGGTCGCGGGCGACCGTCGCCCTGCCGAGGCCATTCCGACGGCCTTGAGGCCCTCCCGCGTGGCCCTCGATGACGATCACCTCGAGGTCGTCGAACCGGGTCCGCGCCAGGAGGCGTCCGACGCAACGGGGCCAGAGGCCCGTCCCGCGATCGGCCGCGATGATGATTGAGACCCGGCGAGGGGACCCTTCCCCGGCTCGAATGCGAGCGAACCCGGTCGGCAGACACTCCACGTCGCCCGAAATCCCCTGCCTCTTGTAATGCGACTCCAACGTCCGACGTTGGGCCTCCTGCGCATACGGCTTGGCCGCGACCCCCGTGGCCGTCGATCGGCTCCAGTAGCGCCAGTGATAGAGCACCTTGGGGATGTGGAAGATGCGCCGCGATCGTTCGATCAGACGGAGGAAGAGATCCCAGTCCTGCGCGCCGTCGGTGGCGGGGTCGAAACCGCCCACCTCACGCGCCAGTTGGGTCCGGAACACGCAGAGATGGGTCAAATAGTTGGCCGTGAGCATGACCTCCGGCGACCAATCCGGTTTGAAGAAGGGCAAAAACCTCCTCGTCCCGTCCTCCGAGATGAGGTCGCGGTCGGAATAGAGGAAGTCGGCCTCGGGATGCCGATTCAGCAGGCTCGCGTTCTCGAAGAGGGCCGGGGGGGCCAGGAGGTCGTCGTGATCCAGGAGCGCCACGAACTCGCCCCGTGCCATCGCCAGGGCGGCATTCGAATTGCCCGAGATCCCCCGATTCTCCGCGAGGAACTCGACCCGGATGCGAGGGTCGCGCCCCTCCCAGGCGCGAAGCGCCTCCCGGACGCAGGGGTCGGTCGAGTGGCCGTCGGCCAGGCACAATTCCCAATGGTCGTAGGTCTGCCCGAGGACGGAGCGGATGGTGGCGTCCAGGATGGGGACGGGCGTGTTATAGACGGGCGTGATGATGCTGAAAAGTGGGCGGTACGTGAGGCTGGCGGCCTGCCCGCGCTGACGCCCGAGTTCGAGGGCGTCGGGCTCATTCCGCTCGATCCAGTCCCTGTACTCCGGATCGTCTTGCATGTCATGTCGAGGGCTTCGCCCGGTGGCCAGGCGAAAGACCTTGCGGCCCGTCTTGAAGATCAGCCCCGACATCCCCTCGCGTTGCCAGGTGGCCAGGCCGCGCAGGGCGAGCCGTTCCGCCCGATCGCGCCGAGATCCGGGGGGGATGAAGCTCCTGCGCAGGATCAGGAGCTCGCGGATCAGGTGGTCTCTCCAGAGCCACGCAGACGGCCGGTCGGTTTCGGCCGCGTCGCGTCGCGATGCACGACGGCCCCTACGGGCCCGGGGCCCGTTCGAGACCGATGAGGAATCGGAAACCTCTGGTGTTCGTCGAGACTCGATCATCGGCTGGACTTCTCCGCGTCCCTGCCTGCGAGCCGCATGATTCCCGATCCATCGGAAAACCTTCAGGCGCCTCCTCGGCATGCCCGACCCGCCGGTGGAGTCGCGACTGTGGTCGGTCCATCCGGCGGAAAGGTAACGTCCGTTGCGATATCCGTCAATCGCGACCGTACGTCCGTCGGCGATAGGACCGTTTGTGCCGGGGCCCTCCGGCACCCAAGTCGGCTTGTCGGTCGACCGCCCTTCTGTAGACTTTCGGACGTGGGGGGATTCTCCTCCAATTTCTCACTCGGCGGATTGACGCAGAGGGGTGGGCTTGTGACCTCCTTCATGGACATGGGCCCGGAAGAAATCCGATTCGTGGAGGCCGTGCCGTGGAAGATCGACGGCCTCCTCCAACCTCCGAATCCGTTGCTTCGGGTGCTGGCAAACGAGGCCCAACGGTTCTCCGAGTGGCCCGATCCGGTCCTCGTCACCCTCGTCGCGACGCTTCAGGATTCCGACCCGCGTCACCTCGAAGAGCTGATCCTATCGGTCCGATGCCAGTCGTGGGGATGCTGGGAATTGCTGCTGGTCCACGCCGGCGGCCGATCGGCGCCCTGCCGGGAAGTCGTCCGGAGATGGGCCAAACTCGACGGGAGAATCCGGCTCGTGCTCCCCGAACGGGCATGCGGGCCGAGCGAGGCCAAGAACTTCGCCATCGACCAGTCCCGGGGGGATTTCGTCGGCATCCTGGAACACGACGACCTGCTCCATCCCCAGGCGCTGGGAATCCTCGCCCGACGGGCGCACCTGACGCCTCGTTGCAATCTCTTTTTCGCCAATGAGGCCCACCTCAATGAATCGTCGCCACGCGTCGGCCCTTTCGTGCGCAAGCCCCCGTTCGACCTCTTCACGCTCTGGCGTAACGACTGCATCGGGCGGTTCGCGGCGGCCCGGCGCGAGTTGATGGACGTGGTACGCCGGGACGGGGAGGTCTTCCGCCCCGAGCACGACGGCGTGGAGGACCACGACCTTTTCCTGCGGCTGGCTCTGACGGGTCGGGTCCTGGCGCACCACGAGCCCCTCTTTCTTTCCTACCGACGGTCCGGGGAGCGCGATCATGAGGTCGAGACGAAGCGAGTGCGGATGGTCGCAGAGCTCTTGCCGCGAGGATTTCCAGGGGCCCGGGTCGAGGTCTCGCCTCCTTCGACGGCGGGAGCCCATTTCCCCAGCGTTCGACTCGATGTCCCGGGGGGCGATCGTGCCCCGTCGCTACTCGTCGTGATTTCATTCAAGGATCATGCGGGGATGACGGTCGCTTGCCTGGAGGCACTCGAGCGCCAGGAGCACATGCTGGACGTCGACGTGATCCTGGTGGATAACCGCTCGACCGACCCCGCCACGCTCCCCGCGCTGAGGGGCTGGACGGGCGCCTCGCGGCGGAACCGCTACACGATCGTGCACGACGACGGCCCGTTCAACTTCGCGAGGATCAACAACGCGGCCTTCGCATCCCACGGCGCGGGGAAGGATTTGCTCCTCTTCCTGAACAACGACGTCGAGCTGGAATCCCCCGATCTTCTCCAGACGCTGGCCGCGCACCTCATGCGCGACGAAGGCTGTGCGTTCGTCGGCATCCGGCTGGTCTACCCGGGCGATCGCGCGATCCAGCATGCGGGGATCGTCGTCGGCGAGGCATTGACCGGCTCGGGGTACCACGTTGTGACGCACGCCCCCGCGACGCGGGGCTTTCCCGAGGACGAGCACGTCACCTTCGCGGTCACGTTCGCCTGCGCGATGACGCGGTGCCGGACCTACCGGGAGCTCGGCCTCCTGGAGGAAGTCCGCTGGCCCAACGGCTTCGGCGACATTGAAATCTGCGCCCGGGCCCTGGAGCAGGGTTACCGCAATCACTATTTCGGGACGTTGGTCGCGATCCATCACGAGTCGCGGACCCGTGGCCGTTGCGTCGAGGAGTTCGAATTGACGTCGCTCTACGAGCGGCACGCGGGGACACTCGCCCACTGGCGTCTTCGCACCCTCTCCGTCGACGACGAGCCGGCCTGGCCCGTGGTACTACCGCTTCGCTACAAGGTCGCCGATCGCATCGGCCGGATCTGGAGATGCCTCGCCGGGCCGACACATGACCCATTACTTCGGCTCGCCTGGGCACTTTACAGCCGGCTCCGCGCCCTGCGCGCGTCGCGGCGGAAGATGCCCCAGAGTCCAGCCTCATTCGATCGCGATCACCGCCGTCTCTCCGCGCACTCCCCGCCCCTGATGCCTCGGGGACCGGCGCGTTCCCGTCACTCCGGCCAGACTTCCGGACATCAGGGGCGTGAGTCGCGATGGCACCAAGAACCGGCGTAAGCCCCGGAGTCCGTGTCAATTAGGGTACACCATAACTGGCATAGCGTTTCTCAGGCTGACCGGGTTGCGTAGGATTGGATTGGACTGATGGGACGAGGCGGGACGCCAAGGTTGTTTTCCAGGCATATTTTTATGTCTGCAATTGTGCAACAGGTAGAGGAGTGAGTCGCCGATGTCACGCCGAAACCGCCTTTGGCTCTGTCTACCGCCGCTCGTAATGGCCCCACTCGATTTGGGCATGACGCTCCTGGGACAGCCGCCGAAGTATTGGGGCGGTTACCACATTATTCGCGAGGGCAACCCTCTCGCGGCGGAACTTCTCATCCTCCACCCCGCAGCGTTCATCGCCGCCGGTGTTGCCTGGCTCGCATTTGTGATGGGTTTGGTCACGTATATTCCCCGTCCGGCGGCACTCACTATCTCAGTGGCCGTCTCCCAAGCCCATGCCTGGGCGGCGGGAGGCTGGGTTCCGGTCCTGCTGCCCTACCCCTTTACATTCCTGTCAGTTCTCTTCATGGCGAATGCTGCCTTGATAGTGCTTGCGTGCGAGCGTTCGCGGGGACAGGCCGGAGGGTAGCCTAACCTCGGCCCGCCGCGTCAATGAGCGTCCAGACTCCTTGTGCCGGTTTCCTGTTCCAGGGCAACGCAGACCCCTATCAGGCGAGGAGAACGATGGCCTCGTGCGGCCTCGGGTCGTGCTCCAGGCGCGACAGCCGCAGCCAGAGGGCCTTCGCCTTCTCGTCACCCAGGACCGGCTCGACGAGGCCGAGGAACTTGCCGAGGAGCTGTTCGTCGGTGAGCGGATTCTTGTCGTGTCCCGGCGGGAAGGCGACTTCCAACTCCTCGACCGTCCCGTCGTCGAGCGTCACCCGGACGCGGTTGGGGATCCCGGCGGGATAGCCCGCCGTCAGGGCGGGATCCTCCACGACGGTCGTCCGCGAGACCAGGTCGAGCAGGGCGGGATCCGCGAGCCGCTCGGGGGTGAACTGCGCGGCCGAGACGTCGCCGTCGACGAGGGCGACGGCCGTGCAGTAGGGGAGGCTATGGTCGGCCGTCTCGCGCGTCCGGGGACGCCACTTCTCGGGGTCCTGGCCGATGATCTCGACGGCCGTCCGGAAGGTGGCGATCTCGATCGAGCGGATGCGCGACGGGTCGCCGATCCGGACGCGCAGCGCGAACGCGGCCGAGATCGCCGACTGGCTGTGGTACTCGGCCGGGACGAACTTGATCGAGGTCTTCGGGAGCATCCAGTCTCCGGCGCCGGGCCCCCCGAGCTTCGGGAGCTCGAACGTCCCGGAAACCTGCTGCCAGAATCCCATGTCCCCCTCGAAAAGCGGCGCGGGGCCGGTCATCCCCTCGCGCGCCATCAGGGCGGCGAAGACGCCGTTGCGTGCGGCGTGGGCGAAGGCGCAGCCCTTCCACATCGAGAGCTCCCCCGCCCGGGTCAGCCGCAGGGCCGTCCCGGTCGTGCCGGCGATCCCCAGCGCGTGGACGGCCTGGTCGTGCGAGAGGCCCAGGAGCGTCGAGGCCGCCAGGGCCGAAGACATCGAGCCGTAGGTCGTGTGGTCCCACCCCCGGGCCCGGATGCTCGCGGCGTCGCAGAGCCGGCACTGCACCTCGTAGGCGACCGCCGCCGCGACGATCCAGGCGCGGCCGTCGGCCCCGGCTTGCTCGCCCGCCGCCATGACCGAGGCCCAGTTGTCGCTCGGGTGCGCCGGCTCCAGCGACAGGTACGTGTCATTGCAGTCGAGGTAGCGGATGTGGACCCCGTTTGCGAACGCGGCCCAGTCGGCCGAAGACCGCCCGCCACCCATCAGCGCGGCCCCGGGCTCGCCCCGGACCGTCGATGCGACCCGACGTGCGATCGAAGGCGCCGGCTCTCCCAGAGCACCGACCGCGCAGGCGAAGGCATCGAGCAGGCGTCGTCGGGCCTCGGCCACCACGACCTCGGGGAGGTCTCCGAATCGCGTGGAGAGGGCGAACGCCGCCATCCGATCGGCCAAGGTCTCGGTCATCGCCAATCCATCGAGGGGGGGGGATCGATCACGACGCTCCGCCGCGGAAGCGTCCGAGTCGAGATTGTAATGGCCGAAACCGATCGTCACCAGGGGAGGGTGCACGACTCATGTCGAGGCTCTCACCGCCTCGCGTCCCGATCTAGAAGCGGATCTGGCATCGCAACAGGAAGAGATCGCTCGTCAGCTGCCTGGCTCCCGGGCGGTAGAGGACCGGACTGCCGAACTCGGCGTGCTCCCAGAAGATCGCCACCTTGAGGTACTGGGTCAGGTACCAGTTCAGCCCGAGGTCGAAGGTGGCGACGCGGTCCGTCCAGAGGTCGGGATCGGAGAGGCCGCGGGTAAAGACCTCGTCGCCCAACCCGAGCCAGTTGTAGCGCCCGCCCACCTCCCAGGCCCCGAGGCCGATCCTTCCCCTGCGCAGGTCGAACGGCCGGAGAGGCTTGACCACACCCCTGGAGGCGACCGTCTCGCCCGTCAGGAAATACCCGGCCGCGAGGAAGAAGCTCCGGACCGGGAGGCGAGTCCGAGGAGCGTCACCGATCGCGTACTCCTGGAAGCCGCCATCCCACTCGCCGATCAGCGAGAGGTGACGGTAGTAGTAGGCCATATGGAGCGACCAGAGCGCCCGCATGCCGGACTCGCGGACATCGGGGTTGAACGTCAGGAACGGGACGCCGATCGTCGCATTCCCCGGGATGGATACGACCGTCCGCAGCGTCCGCGGGATGGGGCCATTCTGCTCGTTGCCGGCTTCGACCGACCCTCCGACGTTGAGGTTCTGCAGGGCCGGGATGCCGGACTCGCCGAAGGGCTTCGCGTTCAGGAATCCGATGAAGTCCTTCGCATCGTTGGTGTCGACCAGCGAGTTGCGCGTCCCGTTGAAGATGCCCGCGGCATAGTCGATCCGCTTCCGATCCAGTTGCCCCCAGGCCATCACGCCGAGTTCGCGGTTGGGCGCGAAGTTGTTGAAGAACAGGGACCACTCGGGCGTGATCAGGGCATGGATCGGCAGGACATAGGGCTCGAACGGGAAGGGGACGAAAAATCGTCCGACCTTGATCTGGAGACGGTCGTCGAAGTGGAGGTTCAGGAAGACGTCGAGGATGCTCACCGCCTCGAAGCCGTGCGCGAGGGAGACGAAGTATTCGTAGGGCTTCGTCAGGCGACCGCTGACCATGAACCACTGCCTGGGGATGGCGAAGGTGTCACGCACCGGGACCTGGCCGCCCTGCTCGAAGAAGCGCCCGTCGAACTGGGTGAGGTTGTGAAACTGGCACTCGTATTCACCGTCGGCGCTCTTCAGGGCGAAGCCGGGCCCGAAGCTCGCCGTGAGCGGGAGGCGCGTGATGGGTGGAGGCACGTCGGACGGGGGTGCGGACGGCGCCCGCAGAATGGCCGATCCTTCAGCGGTCGCGGGGCGAGGCGCGCGTGACGGCAAGCGGTCGATCTGTCGCGAGAGCGCGGCGACCTTCGCTTCGAGCTGGCGGACCTTCGCCTCCAGCCTCGCCTCTCGCTCGAGATCGGCCTGCGGCACACTCGCGAAGGAAGGCGGTTGCGGGGAGAGGAAGGACGGGGCGGGAACGGGCGGGCTGGCCCCGAGGCAGACGGCCACCAGCAGGAACCCGCCGGGCAGACGTCCCGCTTGCCGGACATGCATCCGTTCGGACCTTTCGCTGTGGCTGGATATCTGGAGGCGATGACATGCCCAAGAAAGGCAGAGAGCCACGATCGAGATCGGCCGCGGCGAAGGGTGACTGGAGAGATGGCGAGAGAAGTGCCGAATCTGGCGGAGCTATCGATTACGCGGATGCATTGGATCGGGTCACCCGTCATCGCCTCGTGGGCGGGGCGTCCACGGTAACTTCCTCGTCCGCGGGCCGAGAGGTGCGGAAGCCGAGATGTTCCAGGAGGATGCGGTGCACCTCGTTGATCGCCTTGGAATTCTGCTGGACGCCGTGGTCGGAGCGGACCTTCACCTCGGAGGCCACGCCGTCGAGGTGGGCGCTGCGGTAGGGGACGACCCCGTCGGAAGATTGCGCCACCGGGCCCGGACGCTCCGAGCCGATGATCGAATGGAAGATCACGCCCTGGCGTGGCTTCATCGCGAGCAGGGCCATGAGGACTTCGGAATCGGTGTCGAGCGTCTCGATGCTCGTGGGCATCCGGCGGAACTTCTTGACGTCGAAGGCATCGTCGTTGGCCTTGATCAGATGGGCCAGGAGATCGCTGATCTGGTCGGGCTCGGAGATCAGCCCCGCACCGAGCCTCCCCACGAAGCGACGCGAATAGTCCGAGCCGCGGTGCGGGGTCGCCAGGAAGACCACCCGACTCACGAAAGGGAGCGCCTTGAAGAACATGTAACGCTTCAACTCATCCAGGACCTTCGGCGGGCCGAGGATGTCGTCGAACGGGCGGTCCGAGTTCAGCTCCCAGAAGCGGTCGCCGCTCTCGACGGCCATGGCGTGGCTGAGGAGGCCCCCCATGCTGTGCCCGAGCAGGACCATCCGTTGGAACGCGGGGTCGCGTCCCTCGGGGCTGTACATCCCCTCCAGCTCGCGCAAGGAGTCGCGCAGGCCGGCGGCCGCGACCGGGATCGGCACGCCGGTCGGGTACATGTAGAGCAGGAACTGGTAGCGATCCTGGAGGTTCGGGTCGCGTAGCAGCTCGTTCAGCATGGGGACCCAGGCCAGCGGGCTGGATATCAGGCCGTGGACCATCACGACGGGGATCTTCCCGGGCTCGTAGGGGCGCAGGAGCATCAGGTTGGCGCGTCCGAGCGCATCGCCCGGCCGGAGCAGGCCAGTCCATCGGTAGCGATCCAGGTCGGTCCTCGACCACATATAGGCCAGCGGCGTGGTCAGGTCGGCCTCGACGGGCATCACGGCGGGTTTCGTCCCCACCATGTGGTTGCGGACCGGATCGACCAGCTCGAGTGTGCATTCCCGCGCGTCCTTGCCGTCGACCTTGGAGTCGCGCAACTTCGAGATCGGGCGGAGGAAGGCCGTCAGCGGGAAGGCCATTTCGGGGGGGAAGAAGCGGTCCGGGCCCGGCTTGCCGGGGTCCTCGGTCTTGCGGACGCCGATCAGCGGCACGCCCAGGCCGTACTGCGCATAGCTCCGCGTGTTCAGGCCCTGGACCTCGTAATCCGACGCCAGGATGACCTGGTCGATATCGGTCGGCTTCCAGGGGGAGTTCGGCAGGCCCACCCGGAGGATTTGCTCGCCCCCGTGGACCTTCAACCCGACGGTCCCTTCGGGCTGGATCTTGCCATTCGCCTGGGCGGCGCGGATGAGCCGGTCGAGGCCGCCGTTGTACAGCTCGCAAGCGAGTCGGAAGCGAGGGTCCGTCGGCTGCCGGCCGTCCGCGAGGTCGGGGTCGAACAGGAAGTCGTAGGCATAGGCGACCGAGTCGAGGTAGCGGTCGAGGGCCTCGGCCTTTCGCCGGCGATCGAGCTTCTTGCCCTCGATCCACGACAGCTCGGCCAGCGCGTAGACGACCTCCGCCGCGGGCCGGGACTTCGCGATCTTCTCGAGGCTGGCCAGGGCGGACGAGACGTCGCGGCCGTAGCGCTTCTCGAGGTCGTGCCGCTTCAGCGTCTCGAGCGTGCGCTCGCTCGGCCGATCGAGGGCCGCCAGGGCGCGAGCGGAGGGCGAGGTGGCGCGGTCTCCTCGGGTGGGCTTGACGCTAAAGGCCTGCCCGGTCAGGAGGGCCGAGGCGAGGATCGTCGCGGAGAGGAAAGTCATGGGAAGGGCCACTCCATCGACCCGTGGGAAGGGCGCTCACGCCTCGTGCGGGCGGGGCCTGAGCCGGGCGGCAACATCATACGGCGGCCCTGGAATCGGTCAAGGTCGCGCCGAGGGGCCCAACTGGGCCGTTTCCTGCTCAAAGGCGGCAGCCCCTCACCCGCCCTCCAGGCACCCGCTCCCGGGGGAGAGGCGACCCGGGAACCGCCGGGCCCGATCGCGCCGGTTCAGGCCGGCTCCGCGACGGCGATGTCTTCGAGGTAGCGGTCGATGACGTCGTCGATCGGGCCGTCGCCGACGAGCTGCCCTTGTCTCATCCAGAGGCCCCGGGTGCAGATCTCGCGCAGCGAGTCCATGTCGTGCGAGACGACCACGACGGCGTGCGATCGTTCGAGCAGCCCGCGGATACGCGCCTTGGCCTTGTCGACGAAGGCCGCGTCGCCGGACCCGAGGGCCTCGTCGATCAGGAGGATCTCGGGATCGACCTCCGTCGCGATGGCGAACGCCAGGCGCATGTACATGCCGCTGGAATAGTACTTCAGCGGGAGGTCGGCGAACTCCCGGAGTCCGGTGAACTCGTAAATGCCGTCCATCTTGAGGAGCATCTCGCGGCGGCTGAAGCCGAGCATCGCGCCATTGAGGAGGATGTTGTCGTTGCCCGAGAGCTCGGGATTGAACCCCGCCCCCATCTCGATCAGGGGGGCGACGGTCCCCTGCACGGAGACCGTCCCCGACGTCGGCGGATAGATCCGGGCCAGGAGCCGCAGCAGCGTGCTCTTGCCCGCGCCGTTGGCGCCGACGATGCCGACCCGCTCCCCCTTGCCGATCCGCAGGTCCACGTCCCGAAGCGCCCAGAATTCCGAGGCCGCCGCGGGGCTCTCGCGGCGGAGCAGCAGGTCGAGCACCGCCCGCTTCATCGAGTACTGCTTGTCGAAATAGCTGACGAACCGCAGCGAGACGCCCCGCAACTCGACCAGCGGGCCGGGGCCCGCCCCGAGACGCCCGCGACTAGAGTCGGAATATGAACTTGTCTTCATGGCACTTGAACGAGGCATAGCCGACCCCCAGGCTCACCGTCGCGATGCCGGCGGCCACCAAGAACAACGTCCCGTTCGGCCACTGGCCATGCCGGATGATCTGCTGGAACATCTGGATGAACGGGAAGACCGGATTCAGCCAGAGGAGCCACTGCTTCTCCGCCGGGAAGTGCGACGCATAGTAGACAATCGGCGTCGCGAAATACCAGGCCTGCAGGACGACCGCGACCATGTGGCCGCAGTCGCGGTAGAAGGTGTTGACCGTCGCCACGAGCAGGCCCAGGCCCAGGGTGAAGGCCGTGAACAAGACCAGGACGACCGGCAAGAGGAGCAGGGCCGAGGTGAACTGAGCCCCCATCGGCTTCAGCAGCAGGAAGAGCGCCCCCATGGAGAGGACGAACGTCGTCAGGTTGATCAGCACGCGAGTCAGCGGGAAGACGAGCTTGGGGAGGTAGATTTTGCGGATCAGCCCTTCATTCGCGATGATGCAGTAGGCGCATTCATTCAGGCTCCCGCTGAAGAAGCCCCAGGGCACCATCCCGGCGAAGAGGTAGACGGCGTACTCGGCCAGCGGAGTTTTCCAGATCGTCGAGAACGCCAGCGCGATCGTCCCCATCATCAGGATGGGGTTCAGGAGCGTCCAGACGAAGCCCAGCATGGACCGCTGGTAGCGGACGCGGAGTTCCTGGACGACCATGTTCTGGATGACCGGCCAGAACTGGACCAGCCCCCGGCGGTCCTCGGCCAGCGTGGCCAGCAGCCGGCCCGGGCTCCGTTGCGGGCGCGCGGAGGGGAAGTAATCCGAGTGGGGGACCGAAGCGCGTGTGCGAACGTTCATTGTATTGATTGTGTCCGATAAACGCCGCGGGTTCATCGATCTCCCACTGCGCGGCACGCGGCCTGGATCGTCGGCGAATCTTACGTCCCTCGCCCATTTCCAGGAAGTCCAACCCAGCGGGCTCTCCTCCGGCCACCTCGAAGGCCCCACGCGCGGCATTCCCGCCCTGGTATCGGCGGCCTGGTCGTCACGCTGGAGGATTTCGGCAAACCCGGCAAAGGAGGGGGCTGATAATGAAGTCAATCGTTTTCGAGATGCCGATCGAGTGACCGGACGACGACCCGACGCGCCATCCTCACCTTTTGTTCGGTCGAGAGGTGGTCGATGTACGAGGTCTTCAACGCTTTCAGCCAGCGCATCTCGCGCCCTTCATAGCTGATGACCACGCGAGTCAGGACCGGGCCGGCGAAGGCCAGGGCGCGTGCGATCCCCCCGGCGACGTCGTCGTTGTGTGCGATCTGGTTGAAGCCGAGCCCCATCCCGCGTGCGAAGGCGGCGTAATCGATTCGGGCGATCTCGGTGGCCGTGGTCCGGCGGAAGACCGGCTCCTGGAGCATCTGCATGTAGTGGTAGACGCCGTCGTCGAGG
>JAABUS010002280.1_pt1 | contig 36900 bp, 30 predicted proteins | sample 5560161 | NCBI WGS metagenome assembly JAABUS01 (sample SAMN10711885, study PRJNA513376) | rock metagenome | isolation source: Antarctica rocks | place: Antarctica: Victoria Land, Trio Nunatak nord | collected 2016-01-04
CGGCGGATTCGGCCCCGGCGACGGCGTCCTGTTCGGCACCATGCCCGAGCCCATCGACCCCGCGGTCAGCGACCCTGCCGACCTCGCCGTCCAGCGCAGCGACCACGACGACCGCGCGGCCGACCTCGCCCAGCTCAAGCCCCGCGAGCAGCGCGACCTCGCGCTCTTCGCCGCCGGCCTCGCTACGCGAAATCGCCGCCGAGACCGACTCGACCTACACCGCGGTCAACCGACGGATCAACGAAGCCCGCGCCAAGCTCGCCCGCCTCGCGCAGCAGCGGGGGGGCGAACCGCCCGGGCGCGAACGCTAGGACAGGGCATGACCTCGCTACAGCCGATCACCTACCGCGGGCGGACCGTGGCCGCCGTCACCCCTCAGCGCGTGTTTCTCGGCGACGAGCTCGAGGACCGCCCGCGCGGCGACCCCGAGCTGACGTTCGTGATCTACATGGCCTTGTGTGCCGGCGACGTCCTCAACGGCCGGCTGCCCGGCCCCTACACCGACGACGACGCCCGCATCTACGCCCGCACCGCGCTGATCCCCGACGAGGTGCTCGAGCGCCCCGCCCCCGCCGGCGAGGACCGCCTCGCCCACGGGCTCGGCGTGCCCCTCGAGGAGCTGCGCACCGCGCGCGCCGAACACACCCGCGACACGATGACACTTACCGACGCCCCCACCGCCTGAGCCCCCGGACGGCGCGCTAACCCAGCCAACAGCCCCGCGCCAGGCGTGGGCGGTCGCCTCGCGCCCCACGGGGCGGCCGTCCTACTCGAGGACGACCGCCCCGTACCCGCCTCGAGCTAGCCCCGGAAGCGCCGCTCCGAGACGGCGCCCGACGAGCCCGACGAGTCGCCGCCGCCGGCCTGCTGCTGCGCCTTCTCCTTGCCCTGCTCGGCGAGACCCTGGCCGCGCTCCTTGCCGGTCTGCAGGTCCTGCTTGACCTGGTCCTTCTGCTCCTGGCCCTTGGAGTAGGCGTCGGAGATCATCTGGCCGGCGGTCTCCCGGCCGCCGAGCCCAAAGGCCAATGCAGATCCGAGTGCGACGGCACCGATCAGCGCCGCGTAGGTGATGGTCACGATCTCCGGAGCGATCTTGAGCTGGTTGAGCACCATGAACACCGCGATGGCCAGGATGAGTCCAGGTACCGCGGTGCCGACGACCTTCCCAGTCGGGGTGTCGCCCATCGTCTTGGCGACCAGTCCGCCGACGGCGGCGGCAACCGCGCCAGCAATCACGAAGATCAGCACGGCCACGATGACGTTGGGCAGGTAGCTCAGGACCTTGTTCATGAACACGGTGACGGCGGCAATCTTCAGCGCGCCGATGGCCGCGGAGAGCACGAACAGGAAGATGAGCCAGAACACCACGCCGGCGATCAGCGCCGACGGACTCGCGCCGGGACTGATCTTCTCCACGTACTCGCCCGACTGACCTGAATGCAGCGTGTCGTCCAGCTTGGCCTTCTGGAGCAGCTTGGTGAGGATGCCCTTCACGACGCGGGCGATGACGAACCCGATGATGAGGATCAGCAGGAAACCGATGAGATTGGGCAGGAAGCCGAGGATGCCGTCGAGCGCCTTCTGCAGGCTCGCGGCGATCTTCACGGCAGCGAATGGGGTCATGTGGTCCTTTCGTTAGGAACTGAGAAGAGAGGGGGCGGCGTCACCGCCGCCCCCTCTCGGGCCTGCTAGCGCTGCTGGTCGGCGCCCTCGTGCTCGATCTGCTCCTTGCGGACCTCTTCGGAGACCTGCTGCTCCTCCGTGACGGTCTCCTGGCCCAGGCGCACCCGCTCCTTGGGCACGACTCGCTTCTCGACCACCGGCTCCTCGGCGTGGAGGATCACCTCGTGCTCCTCCTCGGAGATCGCCGGGCCGTCGGTGGCGGCGGGCATGTTCTCGGCGGTGATCGGCTCGCGCTCGACGCGAACCTCCTCGCGCTGCACCGGCACCGTCGTCTGCACCTGCTCAGTGACGACGTGCTTGCGCAGCCGCACGCGGCCGACCTCCCGCTGCGTGGTGCCGACGTGGAGCTCCTCCTCGGAGCGCGTCATCGCCTGGTCGGTCGTGGGGCCGCTCGTGTCGCGCCCCACCGTGCCCTCGTGCTCGCCGGCATCCTGCCGCTCACCACCGTCCGCGCCGCCCTGCGCGGTCACCGAGCCCTCGTCGGTGTAGGGAACGCCGTAGTGCTCGAAGAGGCGGCGCTCCTCATCCTCGGAGAGCTGCCCGTCGTCCGCGACGCTCGGGGCGTCCTTGACCTGCGCCTTGGCCACGGTGACCCTGATGTCCTCGCCGTGCGGCGAGGAACCGGCCAGCGGCACGAAGTGCGAGCCGCCCATCAGGCCGAGGCTGACGAGCGCCCACTCCGGCTGGCCGCCCTCCTGGTCGGTGTAGACCTCCTTTACCTTGCCGATCTTCTCCCCGTCGAAGTCGACCAGGGTGCGGCCTTCCCAATCGTATGCTTCGGTCATTCCGTCGGTCATGTGCGTTCCTTCCCTCTCCTTGTCGAATCGCTCGTCCGCCACGCAAGCGCCAATTTGAACGCGCGGAGCGCGAGCGATTCCCCGTATGGACTGCTCCTTCCCCGGGAGCGGCTTGCGTCGCGTCCTGATGGACGCTCAGATGGCCGACCCCTAACTCTCTGGGCTCAACACGAACTTGGACTCGGCCCGCGCCGTCCGGGTTACACCGATCAAGTTCGAGCCCGTCCGTGTAACTTGCGCCTTGCGCCGCGGCCCAGCCGGTCCCAGCACCGTGACCTCGCTCAACGCAACCGAAACGGTCGACTCCGACGACGCGCTCGTCGCGCGCGTGCTGCGCGGAGAGACGGCGGCGTTCGCCGAGCTGGTGGAGCGCCACGAGGCGGTCGTCCTCCGGGTAGCGGCCAGGATCGTCGGCCGCGACGAGGCCCAGGACGTGAGCCAGGACGCCTTCCTGCGCGCCTTTCACCGGCTCTCGCGCTACCGGGGCGACGGCGCGTTTCGCGCCTGGCTGCTGCAGATCACGCACAACGCCGCGGTCTCGGCGGCCACTCGCCGCCGGCCCGAGGCAGTCGACGCCGAGGCCGCCACGGCCGAGGAGCCGAACCCGGACGCCGAGCGGATGCCGGCCGAGCGTCTCGAGCGGCGCGAGCGCCAGGAGCGCCTCGAGCGCAAGCTGCTCGGCTTGAGCCCCGCGCATCGCACCGTGCTCGTGCTTCGCGACGTCGAGGGGCTGGCCTACGAGGAGATCGCCGTCGTGACCGACACCCCGCTTGGCAGCGTCAAGGGGCGGCTCAGTCGCGCGCGCCTGGAGCTGATCGACATCCTCCGAGCCAACACCTACGACTGGGAGCTGCCCGAGTGAGCCTCACCCCGTCGGGTGAGGAGCCGCGCGGCGCCGAGGGCCGCGTGGTGGAGCTCCTCGGCCTGCTGCGCTCCGACCCCCCTGGATCTGAGATCTCGCTGCGCACGTCGGTGATGCGCCGGGCACGGTGGCAGAGGGCGATCCAGCCCTCGCTGCGAGCGCTCGGGCTCGTGGCCGGCGCGCTCGGGGACGGTGTCCGGCTGCTGCTCGCCACGAGCGGACGGCCGAGCGGGCGTTCAGGCGGCCGGCGATGATCCTCGCCTCGATCCTCGACCAGGCGCTCCAGAAGCTCGGCGGCTTCCTGCCGCGGCTCGCCGGAGCGATCGTCCTCCTCCTGGTCGGGCTGCTCCTCGCTCGGCTCCTCGCCCGACTGCTGACCCGCGGCCTCGAGGCCGCCAACCTTGACGAGCTCGGCGAGCGGTGGGGCGTCAATCGCGTGCTCGGGCAGGCCGGCCTGCCGCCGTCGCTTCCGCGCGTGCTCGGCGCAGCGGTCCGCATCGGCCTCACGGTGGTCGTGCTCTTCGCCGCGCTGTCGTTGCTCGGGCTGCAGTTCCTCAGCCAGTCGCTCAACGCCGGCGTGCTGCTCTTGCCCCAGCTGCTCGTCGGCTTCGTGCTGCTGCTCGCGGGGCTCGTCGTCGCCGCGCTCGCGCGCGATCGCGTGAACCGCGCCGCCGAGCAGATGGACCTGCCCTTCCCCGCCGGGCAGCTCGTTCAGGTCGCGATCGTCGCGGTCTTCGCGATCAGCGCGGCGTCCCAGATCGCCGTCGCCACCACCCCGCTGCTCGTCCTCCTCGGGATCGTGGTCGTCGCGCTCGCGGGCACCTTCACGCTCGCCTTCGGCCTCGGAGGGCGCGAGGTCGCCAGCGCGCTGAGCGCCGGCCGCTACGCGCGCGAGGCGCTCGAGGTCGGCCAGACGATCCGGGTCGGCGACGTGCGCGGCACGGTGCAGGCGCTCGAGAGCGCGGCCACGGTGCTCGAAGCGGCCAACGGAGAGCAGATCCGCCTGCCCAACCACCTGCTGCTCCGCCAACCCGTCCACATCGAGCCCAACCCCTGACGTGGCTCGGACCGCCAACAGGTTTTCCGTAACTCGGCGCACGGGCGCACAGTCCTAGCCCCGTGCCCCAGGCCTCCGAGCAGAGCGCGAGCTCCGGTGCCCCCGCCCAGAAGGGTCTCTACGGGAGCGACACCGGCGCCAACATCTTCCGCGCGGCGGTCGCCGAGGTCGTGGGAACGGCGATCCTCGTGTTCGTGGGACGGCGGTGGCCGTGGGGGCGCTGCTCTCGCGCGGCACCGCGGGGCGCCGTATGACTCGCTCGCGGTGGCGCTCGCGTTCGGCCTCATCCTCGCCCAGCTCGCCGTCGCCGTCGAGCGCCACGTCACCGCTCAGCGCGCCGCCGTCACCGCCCCGGCCGCGCCGCCAGCTACGCTCGCGACCACACGCTGATCACCGGGCCGCCACCGCGAAATTCCACGGCGACCGGGACAACCTCCGGGAGAACGTCCTCCCGTTCCTGCTCGCCTGTAGGCGCGCGCGCTGCTGGTCACGAGTCGGGGCTGGCTTTAGGCGTGTTCGTCACCGCAAGTTCACAGGCGTGGCTTCAGGACGGTTCTGAGGCGCGCGTCTCGCGCGCGACCGTCAACTCCCAGGAGCACCTTGTCCCATCTGTTCCGGTTCCCCCCAAGCCTGTCCCAGATCGTTGCGAATGGGCGTTTGACGGGACCTTTTCCCGGGGAATGTGTCCCAATTGGGGCGACGACGTCAGAGACGATGCGCGACGCAGCGAGACGCAATGAGCACGAGGCCAACGGGCCCGGGGGGTGGGTGCTCTCGCAGAGGCCGGAGGGCGCCGAGCCCAAACGAAACCGGTGGAGTTCGGGGAAAGACATCAATCGAGAGGGAGTGACGGCCCATGCAGGGACGAGTCTTGACCACGATCGAATACGTCCAACAATCGCTCAACGACGCCGACGTGCGCAACAATCTCGCGCGTGGTGCTGAGGCGATGCGGCAGGCTTCACGCCAGGTCGGCGGTCGCCGTCCGCTGACCAAGACAGCCAAGAAGAAGACTTTGCGGACCAAGCTCCGCGATGCCGTTGCGTCGCTAGGGCGCGCCGGCGCGGCGGCACGCGAAGCCGAGCTCAAGCGCGCACGCTCTCAGCGGCGCCGGCGTGTCGTGCTGGTCGTGCTGATCGCGGCGGGTGGTGCCGCTGGCGTGAGTGGGCCTGTGCGCGACAAGGTCCGTGAGCGCTTCGGCGGCCAGCACGAGGTCACCGAGCCGCAGACGGCGTCGCCGCCGGAGGCGCCGGTCGAGGCGACCTAAGGGCGTTTCGGACTTCGCGGCACCCTTTCTGCTGAGCAATGCCAGATCGCCAGAGACAGCTCATGCTGGAGTACGGCGGTCACCGGCTTCGGCTCCACGTCAATGCTCAAGCGAGACCCTCGAGCATTCTCGAAGCGGCAGTGCGCGCGTTCGGTCTCGCCGGCGGGGGCGAGGGCTACGGGCTGAGCCGAGTCGACGGCACCACCCTCCCGGCAGCCCGTCTGCTGGGCTCTTCGCCGAGGGCCCTGCCGCTGGCGAGACCGCCGACTCCCGCAGCCGCCCCCTCAAGGTGATCAGCCGCTGGAGGGGTTATCCCACCCGCCTGTGGCCCCCCGAGAAGGGGTGGAGGTACTCGTCTCGGGCTCGAGCGTGCCGGCGCGCGCTGCCGCGTCGCCAGGTCCAGCGTCATGAGTTCGCCTACCGCGCGACCCGATTGCCCCAGTTCGAAGGCACATCTGTCCCGTTTCGGTTCCACTTGTACCGGGAACGAACGAACAGAGCGCGGCGTGCGCTCTTGCGCCAGCCGTCCCATGAGTTCCAGCGCCCTTCAAGGAGGCCTCGTGCGCCGCTTCTTGCCCGTTCTTCTCGCCCTACTCGTGGTGCCGCTGATCGGCTGTGGTTCGTCGAGCTCGAGTTCTAAGAGCAAGGGGCAGACCTCGCTCGCCCAGGCCAAGAAGAAGGCCGTGCAGGCGGTGCAGCAGGCCAAGAAAAAGGCGGCGAAGGAGAAGAAGAACTCGGCAACGCTGGTGAAGAAGGCCAAGACGAAGGCGCAGGCGGCGCTGCAGAAGGCCAAGAAGAAGATCGCCGCCACCAAGAAGGCCAAGGCCAAGAAAGCCAAGGCCAAGAAAGCCAAGGCCAAGAAGACAAAGCTTGCCGTCGGCAAGGCGTGCTCGCCCAAGCAGAAGAAGGCCTACACCCGCGCCGGCTTGACCTGTCGGAAGAAGGGCAAGAAGCACGTCCTCGTCAAGCGCTAGCTGTCGAACCCGGTGACGTTCCGAACGCGCTGGATGGGGGGCCGGTTGTCGAGGGCGCTGTGGGTGCGCCGCTCGTTGTAGTGGCGCACCCGGTGTGGCAGGCGGCCTGCGAGGCGCCATAGCGCCCGGTCAGCGCTGCCCATAGCTCATCGAAGCACTCCGGCCAGCTGCCGCGCTGGCGCTCCTGGGCCAGCGGCAGCGAACGCTCAAGGCCGCCGGGCTTGCGCGCCAGCAGCTCGAGGTAGTGATCGAGACGCGCCGCGGTGGCGAACTTGCCGTGAAGGCGCTCGTGGCGCGCGACCACCGCGCCGTTGTGGCTGATGCGGATCTCGGTCGCGCCGACCTGCGCGCTGACGCGCAGCCCGGCCAAGGCGACCGGGACGAGCGCGCGACGCTGCGGGCCGACATCGACGGACGCGTGGCGCGCGCCTGGGGGCTGAACGCGGAGGAGCTCGAGGTTGTCTTTCGCGACTTCACCCTGGACGCCGTCCCCGCCGCCTACGGCGACGCGGTGCGGGCCGACCGCGACCAGCTGGCCAGCATCCGCGACCAACTCGCGAGCCTTGACGCCGCCGACGATCCCAAGCTGGCCGCCCTCCTCGACGTCCTGGAGGCCAGCCCGGCAGCGAAGATCGCCGTGTTCTCGACGTTCGGGGCGACGGTGCGCTACCTCGACGAACACCTGCCCGCCGTGGTCGGCGGCCGCGAGCGCGTGGTGGTGATCGGCAACGAGAGCACCCCCGACCAGCGCACCGGCGCGCTGGGTCGCTTCGCGCCCAACACGGTCGTCCGGCCGGGCTACGAGCCGCCCGACGGCGAGATCGACCTGCTCATCTCCACCGACGTCCTCTCCGAGGGCCAGAACCTCCAGCAGGCCCAGGCCGTCGTCTCCTACGACATGCCCTGGAACCCCCAGCGCGTCGTCCAGCGCAACGGCCGCGTGATCCGCCTGCTCTCCCCGCACGACGAAGTGCTACTGACCACGATGCTGCCTGACCCCGGCGAGCTCGAACGCCTACTCGGCCTCGAGGCGCGAATCCAGTCCAAGATCGTCGCCGCCGGCGTGTACGGCATGGAGTCAGAAGTCATCGAGGGCGCCATCGCCGGCGATCTGCGCGCCTACGCCGACCGCCTTGCCTCCGGCGACGAGGAGCTGCTCGACCAGGGCGAGACCGAGTCGGGCGCCTTCGTCGGCGAGGAGCTGCGACGCATCATCGACCGCGCGGTTCGCGAGGGCGAGGCCCAGCGCGTGCTGCGCCTCCCGTGGGGAGTCGGCGCGTGCTTCCGCCAGACCGCGGGGGGCCGGTCGACCGGGCCGACTGGTGTCTTCTTGGCTATCCGCACCCCGCCCGCGCCGGGCGAAGAGGACGGCCGCCGCTACTGGCGCTACGTCGAGCTTGGTTCCGGCGAGCTCGAGACCAACGACCTCGAGATCCTGCGCCGCATCTACCCGACCGGGGGCGAGCCAGTCCCCGACGGGCTCGGCGAAGTAGACCTCGAAGCGGCCTGGGAGCACGCAGCCGCCGACGTCGTCGAGCATCACAACCGGCGCACCGACGTCCGCGAGGAACAAGAAGCCATCGGCCCTCGCCAACGCTGGGCGCTGGACGTCCTCCGCGATCCGGGCGTCGCCTACGCGCCCGGCGCCGAGGAGGCCGAAGAAGCCCTATCCGTCGGCCGCAGCTCAGCCGTCCGCAAGGCACTCGGCGGGATCGAGACCAGAGTTCACGCCGGTGGCCTGACGATCGACGAGGCCGCCGTGGCGATCGTGGCCGTCGTCGAACAGTTCGGGCTGCAGGCCGTCGCGGAACCGGCGCTGCCGCAGCGCGTGACAATCGATGACCTCGGCGTCGTCTGCTGGATGGCGGTTCTGCCGCCCTCAGACTGACGCCCATACGGGGCCGTCTCAGTCTCACCGCGAGGCCAGTACCGCCCGGCGCGACACAGCTCGGGCCGATCTGGCCGGTTCCCTACTGGCGAGCAGGCGTCGCGAGACCCGCCTCTGGCGGTCGATGAGCCCCAGGGTCACCAGTCCAGCGTGGATCGCTCGCCTGCACACGGGGTCCCTCAAGGCGCTGCGCCGCGGAACCCGCGCGCCGACGACGAGGCTCGAAGTCGTCGAGATCGGCGAGCTTGGCCGTCTCCCCCTGCGCCAGGCCAGGCCTACGCCCCGTCCCAGGGACCGCCGACCGCAGATCACGGCGCGGATAGCCGATGACGATGCGAGCATGGCGACCATGCGCCTTCGCGTCGAGCTCGACAAAACGTTCCTCGAGCGTCTGAGGACGAGCCCCAGGAAAGCGATCAGCGAACTCATGTGGAACGCGCTCGACGCAGACGCCGAAATGATCAAGGTCGACCTCGGCGTGAACGAGGTGGGTGGCGTGACGACGATCACCGTGACCGATGACGGACACGGGATGACCGCCGATGAAGCCCGCCAGGGCTTCGGGCGGCTCGGTGGATCGTGGAAGGCGGCCGCGTCGGAGACGCGAAGCAAGCGCCGCGCATTGCACGGCCGCGAGGGCCGAGGACGGTTCCTCGCGGCGAAGATCGCCGGCCGTGCCCGATGGATGTCGGTCGCGCGCAGCACCGACGGCGAGCACCGCAAGACCGTCGTCGAGATCTACCGCCGCACCCTTGACGACGTCGAGATCCGCGATGAGGGCACGACAGACGAACCAACCGGCACGGTGGTCATGCTCTCCGACTTCGACGCTCCTCCGACCGGCCTCGGCGGATCCGCAGTCGCTGACCGGCTCACGGGCGAATTCGCGCTCTACCTGACGAAGTACCCGGTCAAGCTGACCTATGACGGCTTCGCGATCGACCCGAAGGCGCTGCAGGCGTCCACGTCTACATACGAGCTCGAGACACCCGATGAGAGCGACGCTCATCTCGACGTCGTTGAGTGGGTCAAACCGATGGAGCGGCGGCTATTCGTTTGCGACGACAACGGCACGGCGCTCTCGGAGCTGCTGCCCGGGGTGCAGGCCGCCGGCTTCGAGTTCACCGCCTACGTCCGCTGGGATGGCTTCATTGCCGACGCCGCTCTCGATTTGGCGGAGCTCAGTGCTGGGCCGACCGCTGACGTCATCGAGGCGGCGCGCGACAAGCTACGTGAGCACTTCCGCGAGCGGGCGCAGCACCGGCGCCGCGAGGTCATCGAAGCGTGGAAGCAGGAGAAGGTCTACCCGTACGAAGAGCCACCCTCTAACGAGGTCGAACGGACGTCACGCGAGCTCTTCGACGTGATCGCGTTCACAGCCCGCGACGCCGTGGGCGGCAACAACCACGCTCAGCGGTTTGCGCTCCGCCTGCTCCGCGAGGCGCTCGAACGAGATCCCGGCCACCTGCGACGGGTCCTTGAGGAAGTCCTGGAACTCGATCCCGCCCGGCTCGCAGACCTCAACCAGTTACTCGATCGGACCACCCTCGCCGCGATCGTATCGGCCGCACGATCAATCACCGATCGCCTCGACTTCCTGCGCGCGCTACACGAGATCATCTTTGAGCGAGAGATCCAGGCGCGTCTTCTGGAGCGATCCCAACTGCATCGGATCCTCGCGACCGAGACGTGGCTGTTCGGCGAGGAGTACCACCTCGTCGCCGACGACGAGAGCCTGACGAACGTCCTGCGCCGGCACCTGCGGTGCCTCGAGCGCGACGCGATGGCGGCCGAAAACGTCACCGACGAGCACGGGCGCACGCGAATCGTCGACCTGATGCTGGCCAAGTCGTTGGAGCACTCGGCGAACCGCCGGGGGCACGTGGTGATTGAGCTCAAGCGGCCCAGCGTGAGCATTGGACACAAGGAGGTCGCACAGATCCGCGATTACGCGCAGGCGGTCGCCGACGATGCCCAGTTCGACAAGACGGCCACCCAGTGGGACTTCTGGGTTGTTTCGACCGACATGGACGACGCGATCAAGCGTCAGGCGAACCAACGCAACCGCGAGCCGGGGCTCCTCGACGACTACGAGGGCGTCAACGTGCGCATCTGGGCAAAGACGTGGGGTCAGATCATCCAGGACGCAACGCACCGCCTGAAGTTCGTGCGCCAACAGCTCGAGTACACGTCCGGTCGCGACCAGGCGATCCAGTACCTGCATGAGCGGCATCGGGATTACGTGCCCGACCCGCTTCCGGTCGCCGAGACGCCCGCCGCGGACACTCCTGGGCGCTCCCGCCCAGGGGTCCTCGAGACAGCTCCCGCGAACGGCGACTCCGACGCGACTAACTGTCCTGCCCTGAGAGGTTGTGAGCGCGGGTGATGGGTGCTCGGCCGCCGATCCCGGAGTGGGGTCTGCGCTCGTTGTAGTGCTCAAGCCAGTGTGGCAGGGCGGCGTTGCGGGCGTGGTGGTTGCGGTAGCGGACGCCCTTGGCCCATTCGCGCTCCATGGTCTGGTGAAAGCGCTCGACCTTGCCGTTCCAGCGCGGCGTGTAGGGCGGGGTGACGATGTGGCGGATCTCCTGCTCGTAGAGCAGTTCGTGGAGGCGACGGTTGCGGGTGTAGCTCCAGGCGCCGTCGGTCATCAGTCGCCGCGTGGTGATGCCGTGAGCGGTAAACCAGGCGAGGGCTCGCTCAACGAAGGCGACGACGGTCGTGGCCCTCTCGTCGCCGAGCAGCTCACCGTAGGCCAGCCGGGTGTGGTCGTCGACCACGGCATGGAAGTAGTCGTGACCGAGCGGAGCGGCCTTCTCGGCGTGGGTCTTGGTGCGATCGCCGGTGACTGCGTGCCCGGGCCTGGCAAAGCGCGGGTAGCGCTTGACGTCCATGTGCAGCAGGTCACCGGGGCACGGCCACTCATAGCGACAGACCTCCCGGCGCGCGGCCCGGGGCGCTCGCGAGCAGCCATGGCGACGCAGGATGGCGTGCACGGTCGAGTGGGCCACACCGGTCTCCCCGGCGATCAGCCGTGGCCCCCAGCCGGTGCGCTCCCGCGCCTGACAGACCCGCCGCTCGATCTCGGGATCGGTACGCCGCGGCGAACGGCGCGGCCGACTCGACGCATCCAGCGCCCACGCCCCCGACGCGCGCTGCTCCACGGTCGCGGCGCGCTCACGCACCGACCACCGGTGCGCGGTGGCTGGCGCGACGGAGAGGGCGGCGGCCGCCGCCCTCTCCGACCAGCCCTGCTCGCGGATCAACCTGACCAGTTCGCGACGGCCAGCCGGTCCGAGCTTCGCATTAGCGTGAACGCCCATCCGGGCCCTCCTCTGGAGTGGATCTCTCGCAAGACCCACACCCTCAGGAGCGGCCCGGACGTTCCCCTACCCGCTCACAACCTCCCTGGGCACGTCAGCTAACCGCTAGTGACTATGCGGCGACCCTCACCCGTCGGTACCCCGGGGAACCGCCTTTCCCCCACCTACCGGGCGGAGCATGGGCGGCGCGATCGCCGGCGAGGCCGCGGGCGGGCGGGGAAACCTCAGCGCGAAAACCGCGGTACCGGCAGCCCGAACGGGAGTTGCGCGCCGATCCGGCGGCGACGAACGTCGAGTTGAAGCTCTGGCAATGAGCGCCGCGGGCGGGGGGCGTAGGCGCTGCTCGACCTGGAGGCACTGCGCGTGATGGCCACCCCGGTGGGCGAAGGCCACCATGACCGCCCGCCCGCGCATCATCATCTACGAGTGTGACCTTCAGCGGTGTCCCGCGACGCGCGGTTGGCGCTGGAAACGACAGTGCTTGGCACTGGCCGCGGGCCACCGCGACTGGATCCGCGAGCTACGGTGAGGGCATCTCCGATCGCGGTGGCGCCCAGGCGTCGCGTCGCGGGGGGCTATATCAGGGGTACAGCCCTACTAACCTTGCAGCACGGCACGCTCGCCGACGCCGCCCGGGCGATCGTCGCTGCCGACCTGGCCGACACACAGGACGTCACGGTCGTGCGAGAGCGGCTGCAGACGTCGTGGGCGCGGGAGCGCTGGCCCAAGCGCTCGACGCGCGCCACGTTCGAGATCCGCGACACCACCCACGACGGGGGCCTGTATCGCAGCCCCGGCTGTGCGTCGGCGAGACGAGCGGCAAAGGGGTGGGCGAGCTCGTTAGCGAGGCTGGCCGGGCAGGTCAATCCCGACGTCGACTGGTACGACGAGCTGCCGATGGGCCGCGCTTGCCGACCTGCGGGAAGTCCTAAGCGACAACCTGATCGGGGAAGATCGCGTCACGGGCCAGGATCCAGTGTCTCCGCTGGTGTGCCAAGTGTACAGTTTCGTGCAGCAATGCCGCTATCCGACGCGCAGGGTGGCCGGGACAATGATCGACGCGGAGACGCTGCTCTTCGACGGCCCCGGGTTGACGGCGCCGGCGCCCGGCGGCGCCGTGAAGTGGTGCACGACGTTCGGGGCGCCGACGTACGGATGCGGCACCAACTCGCTGAAGACCCCCGCGGCCACGCCGGCCGCCAAGCGGAGATCACCTACACGCACCGCGCGGCCGCGGGCGCCCTCCGTGAAGCTCGCCTCACCGCCGTGCCCGACGACTGGGCGAACGGTCGCGCGCCACGCCCGGGGGGCGCAGGCGCTTGACGACAGACAGTCGAGCCATCTCGGGCGGTGCCGACGCCCGGGAGCTCGACCGACTCGTGCGCGAGGCGGTCGATCAGGCGCACGAACACGTCCGCCGACTCGCGTCGGAGCGCCGCCTGCTGTTTCGGCACTACGACTTTCCGTCGCTCGGCGCGTACACGCCCTCTGGTCTGCCTCGGGTGTCTCGGGTCGAGGGCCCACTGAATTACGCAGCCCCGTTCACGAGCGGTGCCGGCGACGAATGGCACGTGAGCTGGACAAACGTTCCGGCTATCGAGGGCCTCGCGAACCTAATCGGGCGGAACCCCGACCTGCGGGCGCGGTTGGTCCTGCCCGGCATCGAAGCACTCGCCGACAGCGAGCAAACCGTGCTCCTACGCGTGATCGCTGGCAGCCTGCCCTTGCAACTTCTCGATCGGCTGATTCACACGAGCGGCCACGACTTCTCGGAGAGCGACTTCGAGGCGGCGTGGGGACCTCTCCGGAATGCCCTCCTGCGCGACGAGTTGGCCGCAGAAGTCGTTGTCCCCATAGCCTTAACCGCCTTCGACATCCAAGAGGTGGCGCAACTCACTCCTACGACTCGGATTGAGCGCCTCCCGCCCGGAGAGCAGCTTGCTCGATCGCCGAAGACGATCTGGGACGCGGCTGCTCACAGCTGCGTGGTTGAGGCTGCGACGCACGCCGTCGTGATCACCGGAGCGTCATTTCCCGGAGGCGATCGCATGCGTCTCGACTACACGGCGTTTGACTTCTACCCGGCGCGTGCGATCGATTCGGTCTTCGACGCGCTCCGCCTCGCAACCAGAGTGCCCGTGGGCTACGCCCAGATCTACCTTCGACCCGTCGACTGGGCGTGGCATTACACGGCAGATCTTCCGCCACTGGTGAGCGGAGCGTTCGTGCGGCGATATCCACCGGCCTTCGACCGTTACGGCTGGCTTCGCAAGCCGGCGAGGATCACAGCCGACGAGATTACGCGAGCTGCGGTCATCCTTGGCGCGTTCGATGAGGCACCGTCGAACCTGCTGCTTGCGGCCCGGCGCTTCGGAATCGCCGCACTTCGCTCGACCGAAGAAGACGCAGTCCTCGATCTATGTATCGCGCTCGAGTCCGCGCTTTCCGATAAGCAGAAGACCGAGATGACGCACAAACTCGCGCTCCGTAGCGCCGCCGTCCTCAGCCGGGGCGATGACCCCACGTCGCCAAGCCAGGCGTTCCATCAAGTCAAGCAGCTCTATGGATGGCGATCAGCGATCGTGCATGGCGAGGATCCCGCAAAGGCGAAGCACCGACTTGAACAAGCCAGCGCGAGCGCCAGGAGCGCGCTGGAGGTAGCGACGTCGCTGGCGCGCGGGGTGGTGCGCGGCGTGGTCGAGAACCCTGAGCTGCGTGATACCAACCGCATTGATCACGACCTTCTTCTTGCTGGGTTAATGAATCAGGGTCGTCCTGATGACGACCCTGGGTTCTTGCCTAGCGATCCTTGAGCTAGTGGGCGTACATCCAAGATGAGGCCAAAAGGTGCTTTAGCCGGCTGAGAAGCCCTGAGCGGGGGTCTATCCGCTGATGGGGTCGAGCTCAGGAGCCCCCCGGAGGGGTCTCGAGCGCCCTGAGGGATCGACTGCGCGGCCGCATCGCCCCTCGAGCGCTTCCGGAGAGGCGCCCGCCGCCCGATGTCCCTTTCCGGCTTTTCTTGGCTGTACGCCATGAGGAGCAGGCGCCTAGCGACGACGGAGGCGAGCGAGAGCATATGTGGGCAACCGCCTAGCCTGGTCTGCGCTTGTGGTTCCTCCTTGGTCCAGCGGTCGAGACCGCGGCGAGCGCGGTGAGGCCGTTCCTGCGTCCAACCCGGACATAGCGCCTGACTCGTCGGATCCGTCGGGACCGTGTCCGCGTTGTGGCCGCGTCTCAAACTTCACGATTCTGGGATCGCTGCCGGTCTCCCTTGGCGGCTCCTACACGATCGGGCAGGACGGTTCACGTGAACGCGAGGTCCTCGATCGCGTCTCCGCGCTGCTATGCGCCGGGTGCGGACAAGCGACCGCGGTCGTCGAAGAGAAGTGGATCGGTGACCACCCGGCCCGCGAAGGAATCGGTGCCGGTGGGACGACCACTTATCGCGGGATCCACTGGTGGCCGCCCCCGACGTCGGCCGACATCGATGAGGCGGTTCCGATTGGTCTCCGGGAGGCTTACGCCGAGGCGATGCGTGCCCTCAGCTCTCGGGCACCACGCGCCGCCGTCGTCATGCTGCGTCGCACCGTCGAGGGGCTCGTCAAGGAGCGCGGCAGCGCGGCCGCCCAGGGAGCGCTCAAGCGGAACCTCGCCGAAGGGCTTCGGACCATGGCGGACGAGCACGCGCTTGACCGTAACCTCGCCGATTGGGCAACAGAGATCCGCCTATCCGGCAACGCCGGTGCGCACTTCGATCCCATTGACGACGTTGAGGTCGCCGAAGCCGAGGATCTCGCACGCCTAACGCGGCAACTACTGCATTACGTCTACGAGCTGCCCGCGAAGCTCCGTCGCTCACGCGAGAGCTGAGCGTCGCCCCGAACGTGCAACTGCTCGCGCAAGGGGCGCCGAGAGCGCTGGGTGGCGTCCCCGAGCCAGCCAAGGCCTCCACCCGCCACCTTCCTTCACGTCAGATAGCTTCCGCGTCCGCGACTCCCCAACCAACATGTCCTCCACACCCGCCCTCGACGCCAGCGCTCTAGCCGATCTGATCGGCCGTCGTGTGACGCTGCGCGGCCACTTCGTCGACCCCGTCACCCTCGACGGCGTCGAGGACCTCGGCGACGCGGTCTCCCTCCGCGTCCGCACGCACGACGGGCACCTCCACGAGACCGTCCTCGACCCAGAGGAGCTCGCCGACGGCACCGTCACCCCCGTTGACGAGGGCATCCGCCTCGTCGACGGCGACGACCTCTTCGACCTCGTCGAGGCCCAGCGGATCGAGCACGCCTACGCCCACGACCCGAACTTCGCCGTCTCCATGTCTGGCGTTCGCGGCCTGCCGCACCAGATCATCGCCGTCTACAAGCACATGCTCCCCCAGCCGCGGCTGCGCTTCGTGCTGGCCGACGACCCCGGCGCCGGCAAGACGATCATGGCCGGCCTGCTGCTCAAGGAGCTGCGGCTGCGGATGGTCGCCGACCGCATCCTGATCCTCTGCCCCGCGCCGCTGACCTTCCAGTGGTACGACGAGCTGCGCGACAAGTTCGACGAGACCTTCGCCGTCGTCGACTCCCACGCCCAGCGCCTCGGTCAGGTCCCCTGGCTCGAGCACGACCGCTGCATCGCCTCCATCGACTTCGCCAAGCGCGACGAGGTGCTGCCCGACCTCCTCCGCGCCGATTGGGACTTGGTCATCATCGACGAGGCGCACAAGTGCGCCGCGGCCTCGCGCTGGGACCCGACCGAGGGCCGCACCCGGCTCGATCGCACCAAGCGCTACACGCTCGCCGAGGAGCTCTCCCAGAGGACCGAGCGCCTCCTGCTGATGACCGCGACGCCCCACTCGGGCGACCGCTCGCGCTTCTACAACTTCCTGCGCCTGCTCGATCCCGACCAGTTCGACGTCGACGAGCTCGCCGCCGAGCAGATCGGCGCCGACGACTCCCCTTACTTCCTGCGCCGCGAGAAGGAGATGCTGAAAGACGAGTACGGCAACGACCTCTTCGTCGAGCGGCAGGTCCTCACGCAGCCCTTCGAGCTCACTGCTACGGAGCTCTCGCTCTACTACGCGGTCACCGAGTACATCCAGGACTTCCTCGGCTCCGCCGGCGGCGGGCGCGGCAACGCGATCGCCCTGGCTCGCACGGTGCTCCAGCGCCGCCTGGCCTCCAGCCTCGGCGCGATCCGCTCCTCGCTGCGCAAGCGGGCCGACCGCATCGGCGAGCGGCTGGCCGAGCTCGAGGCCCTGCCGCCCCCCGAGCGCGCCAAGCGCCTGCGCGAGCTGCGCCTCGCCGAGCCGCTCGCGGACGCCGAGCAGGGCACCGACGACGCCACCGAGGACGAGGAGGAGGCCGCGGTTGAGGGCGTCGTGGTCGCCGAGACCCTCGACGGGATGCGCACGGAGATCGTCGCGCTCGAACACCTCGTCCGCCAGGCTGACGCGACGATCGCCGGCGGCGAGGAGGCCAAGCTCACGGCCCTGCGCGAGTGCCTCCAGAACGCCGAGCTCGCCGAGCTGCGCGACGGCCGCGGCAAGCTGCTGATCTTCACCGAGCACCGCGACACACTCGCCTACCTTGAGCGCAACCTGCGTGCCTGGGGCTACTCGACCTGCGCCATCCACGGGGGGCTGCCGCCCACCGAGCGCAAGCGCGTCCAGCAGCTCTTCCACCAGGAGCGCCAGGTCTGCATCGCCACCGAGGCGGCGGGCGAGGGCATCAACCTCCAGTTCTGCCACCTGATGGTCAACTACGACCTGCCGTGGAACCCCGTAAGGCTGGAGCAGCGCATGGGCCGCATCCACCGCATCGGCCAGGAGCACAAATGCGTGGTCTTCAACTTCTGCGCCGAGAACACGGTCGAGGGCAAGCTGCTCGCCCGGCTCTTCGAGAAGCTCGAGGCGATGCGGGCCGACCTCGGCGGCCGCGTGTACGACGTCGTCGGCCAGGTCCTCTCCCACGGTGGCCTCGACTTCGAGCGGCTGCTCCGCGAAGCGCTGATCGCCCCCGAGCGCGTGCGCGCCGGCGAGCAGGAGATCGACGCGATCGATCCCCAGGCCTACAAGGCCTACGAGGAGGCGATCGGCATCGCCCAGGCGACCAAGCACGTCGACATGAGCTGGGTCGTCAAGCGCGACTGGCGCTCGGAGGAGCGGCGGTTGATGCCCGAGTTCGTCGAGCGCCTCTTCGCTCGCGCGGCCGCGCGCGTGAACCTGCGGCTCGAGGACCGGCAGGACGGCGAGCACCTCCTGCGCGCCGAGCACGTCCCGCGCGCCCTGCGCGACGACCGCCTCGCCGCGGTCAAGCGCCTCGGGCCACCGCAGGACCGCTACCTGAAGCTGACGTTCCGCAAGGAGGTCCGCCAGCTGGCCCAGCACGAGGACGCCGTCCTGCTCTCTCCCGGCCACCCCCTCTACGCGGCGACGGTCGAGGCCATGCGCGAGCGCCTGCGCGCTGCAGGCGGCGGCGCCGCGCCGTTCTTCGCGCCGTGGGCGACCGCGCCGTACGCCATCCACTTCTTCACCTACGAAGTGCACGGAATGGACCTGCGCGGCCAGCCCGAGCAGGCATGGGCCGAGCTCGTGGCCGTCGTCGAGGACGAGAACGGGCCGGAGCGCGTCTCGCCCGACGTCCTGCACGACCTCACGCCGGCCGAGTTCGCGCCCGCTGGGCTCGACGCGCCCGACCCCGAGGAGGTCCGCCGCGCGACCAACCACGTCCGCGCCGTCGTGCAAAAGGAGGAGCGGCGCCGCGTCAGCGAGGAGCGCACCGAGCAGGCTCGCCTCCGCTCGGAGTACCTGCGCACGGCGATGGACGCCCAGCGCGAGGCGCTCCAGCGCTCGTGGTCGGCGCTCGAGGAGCGCGTCTACCGCGGCGAGGAGTCGGCGCGGCTCGCGCGCGACGAGGCCGAGCGCCGCCTGGAGGACCTCGAGCGACGGCGCGAGGGTAAGCTGCGCGCGTTCGAGGGCCTCGGGGTGGTGCGCCCCGGGCCGGTCTCCTACATCGGTACCGCGCTCGTCGGCCCGCCGGTCGGGGAGGACGAGGAGGCGACCCGGCCGATGCGCGAGGACCGCGAGGTCGAGCTCGCGGCGATGGACCGCGCGATGGCCGCCGAGCGCGAGCAGGGGCGCGAGGTCGAGGACGTGTCGCACTTCCGCGACGGCCGGGGGTTCGACGTTCGCTCGTGGCTGGAGTCGCCCGATGGGCGGGTGTCAGATGTCCGGCGCATCGAGGTCAAGGGCCGCTCGGCGCGAGCGGGCGACGTCTCGCTGTGCCGGACGGAGTGGATCGCCGCGCACCGCCACCGGGAGTCGTTCTGGCTCTACGTGGTGTACAGCGCGGGATCGGGCGGCGAGCGGCTGCTGCGGGTGCAGGACCCGGCCGCAGCGCTGGGCGCGCAGGTGGAGGAGAGCACGCACGTCACGACCTACCGCGTGCCCGGCGAGGCGATCGAGGCGGTGGCGTGATGGCCGGCGGGGGGAGCGACAAGCGGCTGATCGAGGACCTGCTGCCGGTCGGGGCGATCAACGCGGTGGCCCAGCGCGAGAAGATCGGCCACGCCGCGCTGCACCCGCGCAAGCTCCACCTCTGGTGGGCGCGCCGGCCGCTGGCCGCTGCGCGGGCCGCGGTGTACGCGACGCTCGTGCCCGTCGAGGGGACCCCGGAGGCGGCGCGCTCGGACGACTTCTTCGTGTCGCTGTGCCGCTGGGGCGCGAGCGATCGCGTGATCGCCGAGGCGCGCGACCGCGTTCTGGCCGCAAACGGTGGCACGCCACCGCGCGTGCTCGACCTCTTCGCCGGCGGCGGCGCGATTCCGCTCGAGGCCGCGCGGCTGGGCTGTGAGGCGACGGCGGTCGAGCTCAACCCGGTGGCGCATCTCATCGAGCGCTGCACGCTGGACTATCCGCAGCGCTTCGGCCCCGGTCTGGCCGACGACGTGCGCGAGCACGGGCGGCGCTGGGTGGAGCGAACGTGGGAGCGGGTTGGTCACTTGTACCCGCGCGTGCGCGAACCCCAGGGCGATCAGCTCGGCCTGGAGTCCGACCCGGCCGTCGAACGCGCCGCTGGGCGACCGATCGCCTACCTGTGGACCCGCACGGTGCCCTGCCCGAACACGTCGGGCGGAGCCCACGACCTGCCGCTCGTGCGGCAGACGTGGCTGGCCAAGAAGAAGGGTCGGTACGTGGCACTGCGCCCCCGGGTGGACCGTCAGGCGCGGACGCTGGAGTGGGAGGTGGTCGAGGCCGCGGACTCTGATGGCATCGGCTTCGACCCCGCGGGCTTCTCCAGCCGCGGTCGCGCGAGCTGCCTCGTGTGCGGCGCGGCGGTCGACGCGAAGTACGTCAAGGAGCAGGGGCGGGCCGGACGGATGGGGATCACGCCGCTGGCCGCGGTGGTCGTCAAGCCGAGCGGACGCGGGCGCGACTACCTGCCGGCCGGGGAGTACGCCGAGCCGTCGGTGGCGGAGTGCGAAGCGGTGCTCGCGGGGCTGGACGTGACGCCGCCGGAGGAGCCGATCTGCACCTACATGGATGCTGGCTTTCGTGTGGCGCCATACGGCCTGACGCGCTTCCGCGACCTCTTCACGCCGCGCCAGCTCGCCACGCTCTGCGCGTTCGCTCACGGCGTGCGCGAGGCGCACGCGGACATGGTGTCGGACGGGATGGATCCGCAGCGCGCCGAGGCGGTGTGCGCATATCTCGCGGCAACACTTGACCGCGTCACGGACCGATCCAGCAATCTCTGCCGCTGGGATACATCGAGCCAGGGACTGACCAACACGTACGCACGGCAGGCGCTTTCCATGGTGTGGGACTTCGCTGAGGCCAATCCGTTCGGCGGCTCCCTGGCGGACGCGGCCAACTACGTCGACAACATCGCCGACATCCTCGACCAGCTCGCCACCACCGGCCGCCGCGTCGAGGTCCAGCGCACCTCCGCCACCCAGCTCCCCGACCACGACAACCACTTCGACGCGGTCATCACCGACCCGCCGTACTACGACAACATCTCCTACGCCGACCTGTCGGACTTCTTCTACGTCTGGCTCAAACGCTCGGTCGGCTTCCTCTTCGAGGATCACTTCGCGGGTGAGCTGACCCCGAAGGCACGCGAGGTGACCTCATTCGCCGAGCGTCACGGCGGGAACAAGTCCGAAGGGCGCGCCTTCTATGAGCAGGAGATGGCCACGGCGTTCGCCGAGGCCCATCGCGTCCTGAAACCCGGCGCGCCGCTCGTCTGCGTCTACGCCCACAAGACCACGCTCGGGTGGGCCGCGCTCGTCGAGGCGCTGCGCCGCGCCCGGTTCACGATCACCGAGGCGTGGCCGCTCGACACCGAGATGCCCGAGCGTTCGCGCGGCCAGAACAGCGCGGCACTCGCCTCCTCGATCTTCCTCGTGGCCCGTCGCCGGGACGACGATCGCACCGGCTCCTACCACGATGTCCTCGCCGACCTCGACGGCGTCATCGCCGAGCGCCTCCAGCGCCTGACGGACGCGGGCGTCGCCGGGTCGGACCTCGTCATCGCCACGATTGGGGCCGGGCTCGCGCCGTTTACCCGGTACGCCACCGTCGAGCTGCCCTCGGGCGAGCCGGTCTCCGCCGACCGCTTCCTCGAGGAGGTGCAGTCGCGGGTGCTTGACGCGGTCCTGGCCAAGGTCCACGAGCTCGGTGACGGCGTGGGCTCGATCGACTCGGCCACCCGCTACTACGTCGTCGTGCGCACGATGTTCGGTTGGGCGGACGTGGAGTTCGACGAGGCCAACAACCTCGCACGCACGGCCGGGGTCGAGCTCGGCGACGGCCTCGCACACGGGCCGCTGCGCCTCGCCGACGTGACGGGGAAGAAGGTGCACCTGCGCGACTTCGCCGAGCGTGGCGACGAGCCGGAGCTCGGCCAGGACGGCAGCCGGCTGATCGACGTCCTCCATGGCCTGCTCTGGCGGGCCGCCCACGCCGCCCACGACGTCCCGTCCTACCTCGACTCCACCCGACCCGACCCCGAGCGCTTGCGCCAGGTCGCCCAGGCCCTTCAGGGCAAGGCGCTCCGTGACGAAGGGGAGTCCAAGGCGCCCGAGGCCCAGGCGTGCGAGCGGCTGCTCGGGTCCTGGGGGCGCCTCGTCGAGGACAACCTGCTGCGCGCCCGTCCATGACCGCCACCCCTTCCCTCGCCTACGCCCTGCGCCCGTGGACCGACGTCGTCCGGCCACATCCCGACGTCGCCTCGGGCGACCTGGCCATGGGCACCTACGCGGCGAACCTCGCCAAGGTCGCGATGACCCACGAGGCCGAGCCGGTCTACGCCGACGCCGAGGCGTTCTTCGCCGCCACGTACTTCACGCCGACGATGGTCGGCCTGCTGCGCGATGTCTTCCGGGCGCTCGCCGGGCAGGGTGGCGACCGCGTCGTGCAGCTCAAGACGCCGTTCGGTGGTGGCAAGACCCACTCGCTGCTCGCCCTCTTCCACCTCGCGCGATCGCGCGAGGCCGCCGCCCGGGTGCCCGAGTTGGACGGCATCCCCGACCCCGGTGCCATTCGAGTCTGCGTGCTGTCTGGCGAATACCTCGATCCCGCCCGCGGTCGCGAGGTCGACGGACGGACGATCCGCACGCTGTGGGGTGAGCTGGCCTACCAGCTTGGTGGCTGGCCGGCGTATGACGCGCAGCTGGTCTCCGGGGGCGACGAGGGGCCACCGCCCGGGGGTGAGAAGCTCGGGCGACTGCTCTCCGCGGCGGGTCCCTCACTCATCCTGCTCGATGAGGTGCTCGTCTACGCCGCCACGGCCAAGGCGGTCACGATGGGCTCGACCACGCTCGATCGCCAGGTGCTGCTCTTCGTTCAGCACCTCACCGAGGCGGTCAACCAGGCGCGGCAGGCGGCGCTGGTCTACTCGCTCCAGGCCAGCGTCGGCGAGGCGGTCGGCGAGGAGGGCCTGCTCGAGCAGCTCGAGAAGATAGCCGGGCGTATCGACGAGCGGCGGGAGCCGGTCTCCGGCGACGAGGTGCTGCGCGTCGTGCAGCGCCGGCTCTTCGCCGAGGCGGGCGCCGATGACGTGCGGCGCGAGGTGGGCCGCCACTACGGGTCGCTGCTCGCCGACCAGCTCGCCGGCGCTGCCGAGACCGACGCCGATCGGCGCGAAGCGGCCGGGGCCGGCGAGGCCCTGGAGCGGCGGATCGTTGACGCCTACCCCTTCCATCCCGAGCTGCTCGACCTCATGTTCCACCGCTGGGGGTCGTTGCCGTCCTACCAGCGCACCCGTGGCGCCCTGCAGTTTCTCGCCACGGTCGTGCACGCGTTGTGGGCGGGCCGGGCCGAGCGCGAGCCGCAGGCGCTGATCGGCCCGGGCGACGTCGATCTCGCCGATGAAGGCTCGCGCATGACCTTCCTGGAGCAGGTGGGGGAGACCGACCAGTACCGCTCTGTCGTCGAGGCCGACTTCCTCGCCGCCGATGCCGGCACGCGGCGGGTTGACGAGCGGCTGGGCCACGACGCGCCGGGGCTGGAGCGCCTGCGGGTGGGCACGCGCGTGGCGACGACGATCATGCTCCTGTCGTTCGGCGCGCGCGAGGGCGCCGACCGCGGCGCGCTGGAGCGCGAGATCCTCGAGGCTTCGCTCGTGCCGGGTGTCGATCGCCACGTCCTGCTCACCGCGCTCGAGGCGATGCGCGGTGAGGCGCTGCTCTACCTCCACCACGTCGCGGGCCGGTACCGCTTCGAGCCCCGGCCGAACCTCAACCGGCTGATCCAGCAGGAGCAAGACCGGGTGAGTCGGGACGATGTCCGCGCGCGGCTGCGCGAGCGGCTGGAGGGCGCACTAGGTGCGAGCGGTCCCGACCGGCGCCACGTAGTGCTGTGGCCTTCCTCGCCGAGCGACGTCCCCGATGAGGGCGATGCGTTCCACGTTGTCTACCTGTCGCCCGACTGGAGCCCGAACGCGGCCCCCCTCGAGCGCTGGGTACTCGACGGTTCGGGCGGTCCGCGCGTGAATCGGAACTCCCTCTGCCTCGTGGAGCCGGCGTCGGAGCGCTTTGACTCAGCTCGCGCGGCAGCGCGGCGCGCCCTCGCGGTCGAGGAGTTGCTCGCCCAGGGCGCCAAGCTCCAGCTCTCGGCCGAGCAGCGCGACGAGCTGCGCGAGCGCCTCGGCACCGCCGACAAGGAGCTGCGCTCGGCGCTGGGGCAGTCCTATCTGCGGGTTCAGGTGCCGACTGGCCTGGCCGAAGACGGCTCGATTCGCTTCGCGACGCGAGAGCTGAGCACGATCCTCGCCGCCGGCCGCGGGCTGCACGAGCGCGTCCGCGAGGCGCTGGCGACCCACGTCGCCGACAAGGTCTACCCCGCGAAGATCGCCGCGCTCGCGGATCTGAGCGATGAGCGCGAGTGGCGCTGGGTGGTCGACATCTCCCGCGCGCTGCCGCGGTTCTTCGACGCGCCCAAGGTGTGGACCCCGGCCGCGCTCGCGCTGGGGATTACCGAGGGTGTGCAGCAGGGGGTGTTCGGCTACGTCGCGAGCGCCAGCGCTCGCGACGACGGCTCGCTCGAGGCGCCGACACCCTCCGCGGTACGCCTCCGCGAGCCGCTAGCCGCCGAGCAACTCGGCCTTGGCGAGGGCGCGATCGTCTTGCGCGCCGGGCTCGCCGAGCGGCTGCGCACCCCGCCTGACGTCGCGCCACCACCGCCGCCACCGGATCCTGGCGGCGGCACGTCTCCTGCGCCTCCACCCCCGACCGCGGGCACCGACGCCACCGGCCTGCGCCTGACAATCACCGCCACCGAAGACGACCTCTTTGTTCTCAACCAGTCCCTGTCCCGGTTGCGCGATCTCATCGCCGGCGGGACCCTGCGCCTGAGCCTCTCCGTCGAGGCACGAACCAAGGACGGCGCCGCGCTCGACAGAGTTCGCGCCCGGAACGCCGTCATCGAGCCGCTCGAGGAGGATCCCGATGTCGAGGTGCGGCCGGAGTGGCTGGGCGATCGATGACATCCCTCGAGCGCCTACGAGCGCGCGGCCCCCGGTCGTAGAGGTCCTCATCGGCGTCCAATTCGTTCCCCTCCCTCAGTTTGGGATGCGGAAGGCCGTGACTGTGTCGGGGTTGATTGGCTAACCGGGCGAGATCGGCGGTCTGTGTTAGTCGAAGTTTGGCCGCAACGCGCTGCCCCCTAGCTCAGGTCACCGCACGTGTCGATCCGCGCCCAGGCCGCGCCGACGGTCGTGCACTTGACGCGGAACCTATCGCCGGCGATCGGCGCTCAGCGCCTTCGAGGCCCGGGCACCGTCCTTCGCGAGCTCGTCGGCAACTCCGTTCCGCTCCCTGGGAATCCGAGCGAACGTGACCCGCCCCGGATACCGGGCCTTCTGCGCTTCGACCTCCTCCTTAAGCTGGATCAGGTGCTCGGCCCGCGCACGCGATGCCCCAGAGAGGTGGCCGAAGACCACCGGCGAGTCCATCCGCACGTGAGCCGACGTCGCGCCCGCGTCGGCCGCGGCCCGCAGCGCGTTCCGAACCGCCGTGTACTCGGCAACGTTGTTCGTCGCGTCGCCGAGCGGTTCCGAGCCGAGCAGGTGCACGCCGCCCACGACGACGTACCCTGCGCCGGCGGGACCGCCGTTCGGCATGGCAGAGCCGTCGCACCAGATGTAGACCCTCATGTCTACCTCCACTCGATCGTCACGCGGTCGGGGGTCGAAGCGGTTGCGTCCACGCACAGCCGGCCCGACCGTCACCCGCTCCGCGTAGCTGGTGACCCACCGCCGCCGGTAAAAGCGGCCCCGCCTGCTCTTTCTGAGCCTACGTCGCCGAGCCTCCGTCGCCCCCTCACAGAACTCTAACGGCGTCCGCCGATCTCGCCCGGTTAGACAGTCGGCCCGGTGTCGCGGGCGTTTGAGGACCTGGGACGTCATGGACGTCGTGCCCACCCGCCCCCGCGGGTAGCCCAACTAAGCGCAAGGTGTTCGACTGAGCCACCGCCGGTTGACCACGAAGTCAGGCGGCCTGCGCGTCCGACGAGCTGCGTATCATTCCGTGCGTACACCAGTTCGATCCAGGAGGGTCGTCATGACAGGAGAGAGACGCCACATCACCAAGAGACCCGATGGCCTGTGGCAGGACAAGGCCGAGGGTGCGGGCCGCGCCAGATCGCTTCATCCGACTCAGTCCGCCGCGGAGGCGGCGGCGAAGGACCGCCTCTATAGCACCCCGGACGGTGGCGAGGTCATCACCCACCGGCCCAACGGCCAGATCCGGGACTCAGACACGATCAACCGTCCCGATCCGAACCCGCCGCGGGACACGCGGCACTGACACGAAGCCGCCATGAACGAGCGCCCCACTGAAGACGACCTTCCGCCCGGTGATCATCCTACGCGCGAACGCGGAGCGGCAGGCGCGCGGTCAGTGGCGTGAGCACGGGGTAGCGCTGCCGAACGGCGGCGTAGAGGTTGACCCCCTTGGGGGCTTTCAGCGAGACGAGCATCGCGAAGGTCAGCGGTGGCGCCGCGGAGAGTTGGCCATCTTCGCGGGCGAGGTAGTTCACGGTGACCTGCGGCTCGTGGAGGCTGCTGGCCCGCATCCGTTTGGAGAAGTGCAGGGCCGTTTCCCACTTGCCCTCCTCGCGCTGGAGGGCCTCGTTGCGACGACGCTCCGTCGGCTTGGTGGCGGGGAGCACGCTGGGTAGCCATCCGGCGGCGAGGTGCTGGCGGAACTTCTCGGCGTCGTCTTGGACGTCGACCTCGATCGTCTTGTTGGTGGTGGGGTCGCGGAGATTGAAGCGCCGCGCGTGGGGACGGAAGGCGACTTCGAGACCGGCCTGCGTGTAGTCGACTGCGTCGGTCGGGTCGATCGGGGCGGTGAAGACAACCGTCCACGAGAGGTCAATGGTGCGGCGGGCGACGGCGTCACCGACCAGCGGGAAGGGCAGGGAGATGACCTGGTCGCGCTCGATGTTGTCGCGGTAGAGGATCGTCGCCTCGTTGGGCTCGGAGTTCCAGTGCTCGTCGTAACGCTCGGCCAGGCGGCCTGCTCCGACCTCGGTGGTTGGCTGCGACGTGGGCGGCTCGGCGAAGTGCAGGGCGAAGGCGCGAAGGACGTCCGGGTCGGTGAGCCCGGGTCCGAGGCGAGCGGCGAGGCTGGCGATGCCGTAGGTCGCGGTGGGTGTCGCGAAGCTCGTCCCGCCGGCGTGGCCGACGCGGCCGCCGGCGATCATGCCGCGGAAGGGCTCGTCGTGGGTGCCCCCGAAGGCGACGCCGCAAGGCTTCAGGCGCGCTCCTGGGCGGCCGGGGCCGACAGCGCTGTAGGGCGCCCGCGCCCACGTGGCCTCCGGGGCGCGTCGATCGCAGGCACCGACCGACAGCGCGTTGACCATGTCGGAGGGGACCTGCACGCGATCGAGACCGCTCGCCGCGTCGAGCTGGCCGTTGTTCCCGACGGCCGTCACGAAGAGCACCCCGTGCGAGTCGGCAAGCTCGTCGAGCTGCGCCGTCCACGCATGCGGCTCGGTCTGGTCGTCGACGGGGAGCTCCGGGCCGAGTGAAAGGTTGACGATGCGGTAGCCGCGTGCGGTGACGAGCTCGACGATGCGGTCGAGGATCCAATAGAGGTCGATGTCCCACGGGTCGGGGGACGGGGCCGGGGTGACGCGAAAGTGGTCGACGCCGATGTCGGGTGTGCGCAGCTCTTGCCCGTCGCTGAGCGGGCCGTAGAGCAGCGCTCCGGTGACCATCGTTCCGTGTGCGACGTCGCCGTCGTCGGCGGGCTCGGGCGTGACGTCAATGGCATCGACGAACGGGGCGAGCTGGGGCAGCGTGTGGGCGACGCCGCCGTCGAACACCGCGACGCGGAGGTCGGACTGGGGACGCTGGCCGGGTGGCGGGGCGGGAAGCTGGCTGGCGGTGGAGACCACGCGCAGCGGGCCGACCGGGACCGGACGCACCTTCGGCATCGGCCTCAGCGCACGGAGCGGGTTGAATCGGACCGCTTCCTCGGCCGCACCGGCGGGCAGGCGCACCGGTACGAACGTCATGCCGCGCACCCGCCGCTCGTAGTTGACGGCGACCTCGCCGCCGAGCAGTTGCACCCATTCGGCCCACTTGCCGAGGACCAGCTCGCGCTCCGCGGCGGTCACCTCACCGCGGGCATCGACGGCGGGATGCAGCACGGCTTCCCAGGTCAGCAGCTCTTCGTCGGCGAGCTCTGGCCGGGAGCGCAGGACCTCGTCGACGGTGGGCAGGCGCACGATGTCGAATTGACGCAGGCGCTCCTGTGCGGCACGGGCGACGCCGCCGCCTGCTGGCGCCTCGAGCAGCTGGGCGATCTTGCCGACTGAGCGCTCGTCCCCGGCGAGCAGGTAGCTCTTGGTGGGACGGTCTTCCTCGATGTTCGTCTGTCTCGTAGGCGGCGGTCGCGGCGCGGGTCCCGACCGGCACGAGGTCCGCCTCGCGGAAGAGCTCGGTCGGGAAGTAGCTGTTGGCGAGGTAGTTGGGCAAGACGGTCGCCTCGAACACCACTCGCGCGCCGCGTAGGGCAGCGGGCGTGTTCTCGATCCCCGCCCGGAGAACGTTGACTTGCGGGGTGAGCTGCGCCTGCGCTTCGCCGAAGCTGCGCGGATGGAACTTCGGTCCGCCTCCGCTGGTGCGCTCGGCGTCTCGACGTAGTGCCTCGCCTCCGGTCAGCAGGGGCCGCTCGGGCTGGGTGACGTCTCTGGCGGCCATCAGCTGGCTGCCCCGGCAGGTACGGGCGTGGCGTCAGGGACGGTTCTTGTCCAGCGCCGGGCGAGCTTGCCGACGGTCGGATGGCTGATACCGAGCAGATCGCCGACGGCGCGCTGAGAGAGGCCGAGGTGCTTGGTGGCCATGGCGCAGAACGCGGCACGTCGATCGTTGTCCTCGCCATCGCGCAGGCCTACGAGCGCGATGTCGGCAAGGACCGTAGACGGGTTGGCGTCGGAGAGCGCCGCACGGCGTGCCGCGGCGGCGACATCGCGCTCGAGGTCGGCGCCGCTGGCGCCTTCGAACGCGAGCGCGCACGCGGCGACCACTTCAGCGTTCACGTCGAGGCTGAAGCGCTCGAGTGCGCGCTGCATGGTCGTAACGCGCTCTCGCTGGCCCGGGAGCTGGAGAGCCAACGTGACGTCGAAGCGCCGGCCGACCGCCGGGTCGAGCAGCTGGGGATGGTTGGTGGCGGCGATCAGCAGCCCGGTGTCGGGCCAGCGTTCAAGCTCAAGAAGCAACACGTTGACCAGGCGCTTGAGCTCGCCGATGTCGGACTGGTCGTCTCGTCGCTTGGCGACGGCGTCGAACTCGTCGAGCAAGAGGACACAGGGGAAGCTGCGGGCGTGGTCAAGGAGCTGCCGCAGGTTCTGCCCCGTTTGGCCGAGAAGGCTCGACATCAGCGCGGCCAGCTCGACGGTCATCAGCGGCAATCCCAATTCGCGCGCGAGGTAGCGGGCGGTAAGGGTCTTTCCGACTCCTGGCGGGCCTTGAAGGAGTAGTGACTTCGGCGGCTCAAGGCCGGTCAAGGCAAGACGCTCGGCTTGGCGGCGCTGATCGATCAGCGCCGCCACCACTGCCTCGGAGGACGGGTCGAGCACGGGCGGCTCGTCGAAGAGGTCGTCGTCGATCGTGGCGAGTGCGAGCTGCCCGTCGCTGTCGACGGGCATGGTGGGGCGGGCGCCGCGAAGGACCGCATCGCCCTGCCCGACCACCAGGGTGCCGAGCTGCTGGCGAAGCTCGGTGCTGAAGGCATCGGCGGCTTGGCGTCGCAGCATGCGCCGGGCGAGCTGACGAACCGAGCTCACGTCGCCGCGGAGGCCGACTCGGACGAGGTCCGCGATCGCCTGCTCGGGCAGAGCGAGTGGGTGTTCCTGCTGGTAAGGATCGGTGGCCAAAGCGTTGATGACGTTACCATTCGCCGTGGACATAAGAGGTCCTCTGGTAATGCGCAGGCCAGATGTGAGGCTAGGGTTACCGAAGCGGTCTGCGCAGCTGAGCGGCGAGGCTCAGCAGCAGGAGCGCGGTTGCCGCGATGGCGGCACCGTATTGGGGCTGCCAGTCGCACCACGAGCTGATTGGCGTCAGCGGAAGTGCGAGTGACCATGCGACGAAGGCGACCAGCGCGGCTCCGTGCTCGAACCACGGCACCGCAGGCCCGACGTTGGCGGCGGCGCGGCGCCTGACTACGTAGAGGATCTGGAGCGTGATCGGCGTGAGCGCGAGGAACACACCCAGGGCGATCCAGCGCGCGGTGAACTCCCCACCACAGACTGGATCTCCGCCGGGGAGCGGGAGCACGCCGACGACGGTCGTGTACGCGGCGACGAGTTCGGTCGGGAGGTAGCGCACAAGTTGCGCGACGACATCTCCGGCCGTCGAGGACTGCGCGACGGCTCCGCTGGGTTCCTCTCGCAGCGGCGACCGCCCCCCAGGGGTGACATGGCGGTCGACAGCCGCGGCCGCGTTAGCCCGCAGGCTCACGCGCACTCACCCGCCGCGCAGCGGGCGCGAGGAGCCCTCTCGTGCGTCACGCCGCCGCGGTCTTCCTGCGCTTGGTCACCGGCTTCTTCTTGGGACGGAACGCTGCGGACAGGAGTCGGGCGTCGCCGGCGCGGCTGCGGTGGTGCATGTACTTCATCGTCGTCTGCACGTCGGCATGGCCCATCCAGGCCTGGACTTGGACGATGGTGGCTTGGTCGATGGCGATCGAGCCGTAGGTGTGGCGCGGGTCGTGGAAGCGCAGTTTGCGCAGCTTGGCCTTCTCGAGCGCCTTCTTGTAGCGGCGGCGCAGCGCGGAGCCGTCAAGGTACTCGCCGCGCTCGCCCGGAAAGACGAGGCCCGCGCGGTCGTGCGGAACGATCTTCTGATGGGCCGCGAGTCGCCTGCTCGAGCGGATCCGTCGACACACGCGCGGCGACCGCGGCCTGACCTGCGACGCGCAGGCGATGGCCGAGCGGCTCTTCGGCGCCGATCAGGCGGCCAACCTCTTGCTGCTCGGCGCTGCCTATCAGCTCGGCGCGCTACCAATTGGCGCCGCTGCAATGGAGCAGGCGATTGCGCTCAACGGCGCCGCTGTCGAGATGAACGTCCAGGCGTTCCGTCACGGCCGTCTGCTCGTCGCTCGACCCGATGCGCTCGAGGCGAAGCTTGCCACCCTTCTCCGCGGCGGCGGTCGAGGAGTCGAGCGTCTCACCGCGCGCGGCCGAGTTCATCGCCTCAGTTGGTGCTGCTCCTGGCGGCGCTCTCGAGGCACGGCTCCACGCTCGCGTCGACGACCTGATCGGCTATCAGGACGAGGCCTACGCGCGGGACTTCGTGAACGCGGTCGCCCGGGCCGCCGCGGCCGAGCGAACGGTCGCGCCGGGCGAGGAGCGCTTCGCGACCGCCGTCGCCTCCGGCCTCTACAAGCTGATGGCCTACAAGGACGAGTACGAGGTCGCACGACTGCACCTCGACCCGGCGATGCGTCGGCGGATTGAGCACGAGTTCGGCCGGGGCGCCCGGACGAAGCTCATGTTCCACCCTCCGGTCCTCCGCGCGCTCGGCCTGAAGCGCAAGGTCCCCCTCGGCCGCCGGTTCACACCCACCCTGGTGGCGCTGCGAGCCGGCCGGCGCCTGCGCGGCACACCCATCGACCCCTTCGGTTTCGCCAAGGTCAGTCGGATCGAGCGGCGCCTCGTCGCCGACTACCGGGCCGCGGTCGACGACGCGATCGAGACCTTGAGCCCGCAGACGCTCTACTGCTGTCGCCCTCGCGGACTTGCCCGACCTGGTGCGTGGGTATGAGGAGGTCAAGCTCGCCGGGGTGGAGCGCTTCGATGCCGCACTCGCCGAGCTGCGACGGGCACTTCGCGAGCCCGAGCCGGTCCTGCCCGTCTTGCGCGCGTCGTAGTCGGAGGCTCGTCCGAGCAGTATCTGCTGGGGCGCCGGCGGCTGGGACTTCGCGGTGCGCCTCGGCAATCGGGGCGCCGCTCTCTCCAGATGCTCGTCGCTAGTGCACTGACGACCCTTGGCGCCTGACGCTCGGTCACCGGTACCCGACCGATCCCAGCTCATTTCCTGCGGCATCGTCTGCTTGGCGCAGCTCCTTGCGGACCGCCAGTCAGGAGAGTTCTAGCACCGAGTGCGTAACGTGTATCTCGCTGCTGTTGAGCGGCGGTCAGTCTAGGCGCCGGCCGCCTAGACTGCGACGGTTCCGGCGTTTCACCAGCCGCGGATGAGTTCAAGGGCTCTGCGGTACTGGCGACGGTCGAGGTGGATGTGGCCCTGCTGGCGGACGGACTGCGCGTCGACGCCAATGTCGCTAAGGCTGGGGGCCCGGCTCAACGCGATCGACGCGACGGGCTCGACCCAGGTCACCCAGCCCCACTTCTTCGCGTCCTCCCGTGAGGCTTCTCGTGCGACGAGGCCGGGGTCGAACTCGGGCGCTTGCGCGACGCGCACTACCGCCGGGCAGGCCTGGCGTTCTCCGCGTGTGACGTAGATGACGAGATGCTCGCCGACCTTGTAGCTCGGTCGCCTGAGCGGGTCGCCGCCGCCGGGGCGGTCAGTGTGGCGGTCGGAGACCCACATGCGCCGTCGCCAGTGGCGCGCGGTCATGCGGTCGTCGTCGGAGTAGAGAATCTTCAGCCAGTAGCCACTGTCGTGTCTGTCGCGGGAGAACGCACGGAGATCGACGCTCGCCGGAGTGTGCAGGAGCCCGCCTTGTCCCTCACGACGGCGTCGTCTGGACGAGGACGGCTCACGGCGCTTGAGCGTGCGTAGCCACTTGAGGTCCACCGGCTCGGCGGCCGCCCACCAGTGCTCGAAGTGGTCGCGTCGTGCCTGCTTGGCTTGACGGGAATCGAGGACGATGCCTAGTTCTGCGTTGGCGCCGTTCGACCCGGCGACCGTCAGGTTCCCGGAACCAATCAGCGCCCATGCGCCGTCAACGATGATCGCCTTTGCGTGCAGATTGCGAAGCGACCTGGCCTCAAATCCGCCGGCGATGAACTCTTCGATGCCGTCGGGATCGAGGTACCCCCCCTCGACGGCCGGGACGTTGAGCGCTGTGATGAACCTTCGCTCGCGTGCGGTCCCGTCGTCACAGGCGCGAACGACGTAAGCGGCGACGTCAGCAGACAGGAACGGCGTGGCGATGTCGATGTGGGACCTCGCCTGACCGCAAGCGTGGGCCACATCGCCCAGTCCGGCGGCGACGAGACCGCCGGGAGGTGTCGGACGACCGAAGGAAGTCACGGCCGCCGTGTTCCTCCGATTGGCCGATACGGTCTGGGCGGCACTAGCGCGCATCCTCTCGACCGCTAATCCACCATGCATCCGGCGCCCGACGCCGGAGCCCCGCGACCTGGGCGGGCACGGCATGAGCGGCAATGCGGAATCGTCGCTTCATTCGCTGCCTCAAGGCTCGCTCAGTACTCCGGTCCGAGCGGGCTGCCTAGGCGACTGAGCCCGGCCAACGGAGCGTCGACCAGTCGCAGGAGGCCGAGACGCAGGTCGGCGGCGCGGGCGAGCGAGATCGTCGCGAATGCGTTGTCGAGTACGGCGTCGAACGCGCTCGCGTCGGCTTTCTCGAGCTCGCGCATGAGGTCGCTGACACTGAGGTGCTCGTCGACGTGCGCCCCGATGGTGTTGCGAATCCGCCGCACGTCCGCAAGCGCGGGTTGGTCGAGGGTGGCGAGTCCGTGCTCGAGAATTGGCAACGCTTCTGCCCCCGGCTCGGCGCGCAGCAACTCGAGCAGTGGCGCATGCCGGTGCTCGGCCGGCGTGCCGACTGGCTGCTCATAGAGGAGGTCGACGAGCGTCGCGGCCTCCGCCGCGAGTGCCGCGGCAGTCACGCGCCAGTAAGGCTCGCAACCCGCGACCACGGTTGCGAGCTGGCTGAGCACTTGCACGCTTCGGACGGCGTCAACGAGTTCGCGCAAGCGCTCGCCGAGGTCGCCTCCCTGGCGAACACCTACCGCGTCGGGGCGCGTCTCGTCGAAGGAGCCGACGCCGGGAACGAGACCGGAGGGGGCGGACTCGAAGCCAGCGTCGTTGAGTGCCTTCCCGAGCTCGGCGGACACCGGCGGGAAGTCCTCAAGCCGCGGCAAGTCGTAGCCAGCGGCGAGCTGATTCCAGATCGCTCGCGCATCCTCGGCGAGGATCCGGACCGTTGCGTCTGTGATATCGAGCCACGCGGCGGCCGTCGTGATCTGATCGCCACCGGGGCCACCGATGGGCTGGCGATGAGCGGCGATGCGGTGACGGACGACCTCGTACGGGCCGTAGTCATGTTCCGCATAACGCTCGAGCATCGGTTCGAGTCGCTGAACTTCTTGGCGCGCCGTGGGGCGGCTCTTCAAGTCGTTCTTGGCGCGACGCGCCCAGCCGAGGAACTCGTGGGCGTACACAAAGACCGAGCGGGCGATGATGCGGCGGCGAAAGTCGTCGGGCGCCTGTGCGGCGAGGACAGCGGCCGCCGCCATGAACTGCGCACACATCCGGGCGCGGTACGGGCTCTCCGGAGTGGCGGGCGAGGGCGAAGCAGTCTCGGGCATCAGAGGGTCGAGGAGCAAGTCCGCCGCGACGCCCGCGGCTGTGGCTTACTTCGGACCGGGAGCGGTTCCCGCGGTCCATGATCGCACCCGCCAAGCCGGCGCGCGGTCCGGTGCCGGCCCGTAGCCGACCTCGTCCAGTCGGGGTGCACGTTGGTCGTCGCGCCACCCGGCCGACCTGTAGGCCGCAGAGACACATACCGTCTGTTCCCCACGACTAGCGCCGTGGTCGGAGCGGGGCGGCGGCTAGCGATCGCGTTCGAGGCGCCGATGAAGGCCGACTTCGAGCTCCATGATGCGGCGGAGTTGACCCAGGCGCTGGAGGTCTTGGTTGCGTCCGAGGGCGGCGGCCATGCGGGCGAGGTCTGCCGTGGAGGCGACGCTGGGCCGGAGCCCGTGGCCAATGTGTTCGCGGGTGGCGCCGCGACGTAGATCGTCGTAGCCGTTGCGAGTGCCGCCGGGCGCCCCGATGACTTGAAGCGCTCCGGCAGGCGTCCTGAGTGCAACGACGGGCTGCTGCCCGAGTTGCGCGACGTCGATGGTCTTGCGGCGACCGGTGGTGGGCTCTGCGTCGAGTTCTTCGAGAGCGCGTTGGAGGCGTGGCATGTTGGAGGCGCGGAGGGAGGGGCAGATGTCAACGCCGGTAGTTGGCTCGTCTGCTCCTCGAAGGATGCGGGCGAGGCCGCCGATGAGCACGTAGGCGACGGACTCGCGTTCGAGGGCGGTGAGGACCGCCCTCGGGTTGAAGCTCGGCGCCGCCATCAGCGATCGGAAAAGTCCTGGTCGAGGAAGCGGTCGAGCCGGCGTTCGGGGGAGAGCATCTGCAGCTCGGCCATGCGCTGGTCGGGTTCGGGGTCGTAGTCGACGAGGTTGAGCGGGACGTCGAACCCGCAGGCGCGGATGATGTCGACGAGGGTGTCGAGGCTGGGGGCGTTGGTGCCCTGTTCCCAGCGGGCGATGACCGTGCGCTCCTTGCCCGACCGTTCGGCGAGCTCGTGCTGGCTAAGCCCCGCACGCAGGCGGGCCTCCCGGATCAGCGCTGCGCTGCGAACGGTGTCGGGCCGCACGCGCAGATTCTAAGCACGAGGACTTGCTTACGTTCTCTGACTCACTTATGCTTCACGCATTGCTCTCGCTTCTAGCGGTGCTCCTGCGTTGTCTGTCGATCCCGATCCTCTCCTCACCGCCCGCGACGTCGCCGCGCTCCTTGGGTTGTCGATCGCCAGCGTGTTGCGGCGCTGGCGGGCGGGGGAGCTGCCGGGCTTCCGGCTGAGCTCCAACGTTCTGCGGTTCCGGCGTTCGGACATCGATGCGTGGCTGGACGCGCACCGAGTCGAAGCCGTGGGTGCGACTCGTCATGGGCTGGGCGATGCCGGCTGAGCAGCGGGGCATGCCCTACCGCACCGCCGCCGGGTGGGGCATCCGGTGGTACGAGCTCGACGGCACCCGGGTACGCCGCGCCGGCTTCGTCACAAAGACCGAGGCGCGCCGCTACTTCGAAGAGCAGGTCAGGCCCCGCCTCCTGGGCGGCTCGCCCGACCTCACGCTCACGGAACTTGTCGACGCCTACCTGGACGCCCACGCGGTCGGGCGCGAGCCGCGCACGATCCGCACGCTGCGCGAGCGCTTGAAGTACGCCACCGACCGCTTCGGCGACGTCAAGCTCACCGAGCTCGAACGCAACCCGCGGCTCATCGCCACCTGGATGCGCACCCTGCCGCCCGGATCGCGGTACGGGATCGTGCAGGCACTGCGCCAGACGCTCGAGACCGCGATCCGCTGGCGGATGATCTCCGAGAACCCCGCCAAGCTCGCCGGACGCAACCCCGAACCTCGCCGCGAGCACGTCGACCCCTTCGAACACCCCGAGATCGACCGGCTCGCCGTCGAGCTCGGCCCCTACGGCCCGCTGGTCATCTTCGCCGCCGAGACCGGCCTGCGGCCCTCCGAGTGGATGGCCATCGAGCGCCGTGACATCGACCGGCCCGGCGCGGCGGTCAGCGTCGAACGCACGTACGCCGACGGCCGCGTCAAGACCTACGGCAAGACCATGGCCACCCGCCGACGCGTCCCGCTCTCGACACGCGCGCAAGCAGCGCTGGATCAGATCCCCGCGCGGCTCGACACGCCCCTGCTGTTCCCCTCCCCGAGCGGGGAGTACATCGATCTCTCGAACTTCCGCGCCCGGGAGTGGAAGCCAGCCCTCGAGGCCGCCGGCATCCCGCACCGGCGCATCTACGACCTGCGCCACACCTTCGCCAGCCACGGGTTGGCCGCCGGGATATCGATCTTCGAACTTGCGCGCTACATGGGCACCTCGGTGCGGATGATCGACCGCACCTACGGGCACCTCGTGCGGGGGTCCGAGAAGGCTGTCCGCGACAAGCTCGACCGATACGCCGAAAAACGTTTGGGCCACTATTGGGCCACGAGCCGCGACCGCGGAATCGACCTGTGAGCGAGAAAACCGCCCGCTTGCAGGCAGACCAAGGAGCGGGAGCGACGGGACTCGAACCCGCGACCTCCGGCG
>JAABUS010002281.1_pt1 | contig 36862 bp, 41 predicted proteins | sample 5560161 | NCBI WGS metagenome assembly JAABUS01 (sample SAMN10711885, study PRJNA513376) | rock metagenome | isolation source: Antarctica rocks | place: Antarctica: Victoria Land, Trio Nunatak nord | collected 2016-01-04
CTGACTTGAGCAGCAGACTTGGACTGCTGTGGATCCAGATCCATCAAAGTTGGCGCTGAATGGCCAGCCCAGCCCAGCCCTGCCACGCTGACCCCCAGAGTCTAGGACATGGTCAAGAGAGCGCCCCAAAACCAATATGTTTGCAGGGAGCCACGCTATCAACCGAGATAGCAAGGTGAATAGCAGCATGTGAGGCTTGATGCTGCTGCTGCTGTGGCTGTTGCTGAAATGCCTGCCGTAAAGCTGCTTTTTGAGCTCTTGCCTTTTGCGACTGCCTGCGTTTGGTTCTGGGTGAAAGTGAGAAGGATGGTATCACCCCCAGAATTACTCAACTTCCACCAACTTGGGTAGATATATTGCCACTGCAGCGGCACCCGCGTTGATTATCTCGGTTGAGTCGTCTCGGAGCCAGCGGAGCGGGGCGGAGAGCGACTCCGACCGAATCATTTACAGCTCAGCCGCGCTAGCACAAACTCATTCAGCACTTTCAGAGTCAAGCTTAAGCAGCGCATCAAAGTGGCTGCTTCAGCACAAGCTGTGTTCTGAGACAAGGCCCTCAGCATGCTTTGCACTCCTCTTTGCATTTGAGGCCAGGAGAGGAGTCATACATATTAAAAGGGTCATGAGAGGCAGATGCAGGCTGCAATACAGTACCAGATATGTTTGTCTGTTCAATATTCTGCTGTATGTCTACAGTCTGCAGGATTGCAAGGGAGCTTATGTTGTCAAACCAGCTTGACTGACGTCAGTATGCTTTGCTTTGTAGATCGCTGACAGAGACAATCAGAACTGAGATCAATACAAGGGCAGCGATGCATAGACTGGCCAGGGAGAGGCTGTTCCAAAAAGACACAACAGCAGAGTAGCACAAATCTGTCTACAGGCGGCGCTGCTGATGGGAGGCTGAATCATCTATTGAAGCACCGTGCAGTGCAGCGCTGCGCAATGCTCTTTACTGAGCACTTGCCTTGAACAGAACAATGAATGCTTGTCATGCATGCTGCCATCCACCAGCAGCTTGGGCTTTGTTTGTGCAATTTTACAGCCAGGATTTGACTCTAATTTTCCAGACCTGACCTGGCCTGACAGCAATTTAGGCTCCAGTCCAGGAAATTTGGGTTGGTCATTTTACATATGTACATGCAAGGCCTCTGTAACTTAACTGCATTAATCAGGTGCTTACATACCATTATCACTAGGCATTCTCTAGTATAGTATCATGCTTTGGGAGTTTTGAGATCCACTCCCCCAATAGGGCTGAAGCTAGCAAATGAAAGGTTGAAATCTTTCAGGGTTTTGGAAACCCCAAAGAGGCTCAAATGAGTGTGATTCAAAATTTCAGAAAGGGTCCGAAGCCCCATGTTCAACACGGCAGTCAAAACTTTTGCAACAAATCCGATAACACTTACCACTTTGCAACCTGAAGGAGAATTTGCAAAACTGGAATCCGGGACTGCGAGACGACATGAGCATATCCATTCTGTTGCCCGCAGCCTCAACGCATCGTGATTGCGACGAAGGTGCAACCTCAACGTTTGTCGTTGAACTGCTTGACACGGTGACAAACTTTCTGACTCACAATCCGACCGCTAGGGTCGTTTGTGGCATGGACGCTGACGATGCCGCCCGTCAGCTGTTCGCGGGCAAGCTTGCTCTGTCTGGAAGCAACATCTTAGACAGAGTTGCTTGTCACACTTTTCGCACCGCCGATTTGCAACAAGCCAAAAACGACGCACTTGAGCAAGGTTCCGTTGCTCTTGACGAACGCTCTGTCCCGCTATGCTGGATGTGGGGGCAGCTAGCTCAGCTCGCCATTCGAACCTTCCAAACAGAATTGCTTGTGCTCTTGGGCGACGACGTAGAAATGCGACCACCAACTTGGGTCAACATGGTTTCTGGTAAGCTTTCCGGCCCTTGGAAAGGTTACCTGCAGGTGTGCCTAGATTGCACATGCACTGTCGATGACTGTTCAACCCTCAATTGTGCAATGTGTCAAACTGCAGATGCTTTCAGACATGACCAACACCTTCACTGTCTCATCCTGCGAGACAACGCAGATCCAGGGTTCCCCTCTTTTCCTGTAATCAGGTCAGACCACATCATGAGATTTGGTGGGAGTGTTGTTCCAAAAGTACTCCTCAATCAGGGTGGTGACCCCTTTCTGATGGAGTTGTATCGGAGTATTGGAGGAGTGCAATCAATGCATGCTGTGACAGTCGTGAACAAGAGGGGTGGGTACTGTCTTCACAAGTTTGCAAGGCAAACGAAGCTAGAATTTAGCACCACCAGCTGTTGCTTCTACTCTGGCTTGCCTGAGCTGTCACCTATATTTACAAAGCTGTTTATGCTGCAGGGGGACCTGAGCTTTGTAGCTCTGCGTACACGCCACCTTTGTACAAGCGTGTGCAACTACCTCACTCTGTGTTCAAGCGCCAGTTGGCTGTTTGGCAAGGTCACCTCCGGCAGCAGGCACTACCCCATGCCACTCCACACTTGACGCTGGATGTAGCAATACCTAGCTACATGACAAATCCTGTTCTGCTTGAAAAGCTACTCACATGTTCAGTGACTGAACCTGCTGTCAGCGTCAGGTTCTTGCTACAGATAGATCAGCCCAAGCTGCCTACAAAAGCCTCAAGCTATATCAGTGAGACGCAGGAACAGCTGCTGCATATGCTGAGAGTGCGTCACAACAAGTGCAATATTGGGGCAGGCATCACCAGGAATGCATTGCTGGAAGCGTCTGCCGCTCACTATGTGGTCTTTTTTGATGACGACGTGGAGCCATCCGTTGGATGTTTAGATGCCTACGTGCAAGCAGCCAGGCAGCATCCTGAAGCTGCTGGCTTTGCAGGTATGCAGCAGCTTGTAACAACAGCTATGTGTCAGCACATATTGCTGAGCTTGGCATGCAAAAACGATGCAACATGTGTTGCAGTATCATCAATGACATGCAGGCATACACAAGGGCAACTTGCGCAACACCGGTCAAGTCTCTAAATGCCTGTAGGGCCAACTTGCCTGCCTCATGGGCCAGGGTTGGTGGCAGCCGCAGTGCAACTATCAGATGTGGGCTTCTTTTGGGAGGCGCCAAGCAGCACTGTCTTCCCCAAGGTGCCCTGGGCAGTCACAGCAAATATGATGATCAAGAACACCAACCTAAGGTGCTCACCAGATTCTGCTTCAGTTGCAATATAGACCTTACTAGCAGCGTTTACTTGCAGCGTTTACTTGCAAGCAATGGTCTCAACATGCATTTAATGACTTCAAAAACATGTTTTGTCAATGTGCACCATCAACTTGGCTCATCAAGGAAAGCAGGTAGATACCGCTACAGAGAAAGAAATTTGGAGTAACAGCCATAACAGCATGCAGAGTCATGGCGTGCGGCTTTCAGAATTGTTATCCAAAGACTGGAGGTGGAGAAGATGTGGACTTCTGTTTGCGCTTGCCTGGCCACCTGGTTAGTGTTCCTGGGGCTGTTGCACACCACCCCCTCTGGCCTGGCTTCCAGGTACAGCCCAAACATAATACTCACCAATATTAATAGCCTGCAAACCTAGCTCCACATGGTGTTGAGACAGTGCATGTACAAATGTGATACTTTAGGACAATGAACAAATATACGTCCAAGCAGTGACCGCATAGCAATCTCAGTTATGTGACATATGCATTTGCAAAAAGCGCAACTGCTTCTGCAACAAAGCTCAGATGGCTATGCTGCAAGGCAATGCAATTCATACAAAATATATCAGGCTGCCTGTGGTTTCAGCCAAGCCTCCTACCAATAGGCAGATCGAGTGAACTGGTCAACTTGTATGCAACAAGTTGACATTCTCATGAGCATGCTTGATGTGTGGCGTCTTATGCGGCTGACAGCAGGCCATTCCATGCATGATGGCCACAGGTGGTGCGTCATGTTTTCAACTGAGCATATGGTGATGGGCAGCTGCTGTCCAAGTTCCCCCACCTGGCATACAGAAGGCCTCCTCATGGGCTGGAGCTGAGTTGCCTCTTGCTATTGTGGCACGCCTGCCACTTTGTCATGACATGGTCTGTCTACTTCAAGGCCATGTCCAAATGTGCTTGTTCCCTAGGGAATCCTGCATAAAGCTGCATGTTCTCTGCTGTACATGCATGGCGTGGTTAGGTTTGCCTACATACGTTGCAACATGCATCTCATGATGACCAAACTAAACCACCTGTGCATGTACCATGCTTTGTGTTGATATCAGACGCTCCGAAAGCCTTCAATGAAATGCTCAAATAGCCAGCACAATTAATGCTGAGTGCAGTGCCACACATGTAGATGCACTCAAAATTGCCCTGGTTGACACGCAGGCAACGCAGCACAGTGAGGACCCTTTTGCTGCGTGTGCTGGTGCTACATGTGCTGACTGTCATCATGGATGTTGTTTGGAACTGTACCTCCAAGGTAACAACCCTTCAACACTGGACATCCAGCCAGCAACTCGCAAAGCAAATGCAAAATGTGGAATGCTTATGACTGAACTAGAAGGACCTTAGCATAGAAATGGCCATGCAGCCCAACATTGCTTGAAAGCAGACATGATGTGTGGCCCTGTGTGCCTTGCAGCAGACTCGGCCTCTGAGATCAAATGAATGCCTGTATTGCAGGAGAGAATCAGGCAACATTCAGAAATCAAAGGATTGCAGAGAGTGCTAGCCGCAGTGATAGCCTCATACATCAAGCAAGCCTCTGAGGCAGGCAGGTTGTGGGGACATGTGCGCAGGTAACTTGCTCAGTGCAACACCAGCAAAGAGCATGAAATGGCAGCAGTTCTGGCATCTTTATCCGGCCAGGTGTGTTGCAGGTCTGACACTTGTGTTGCATTCCACATGTATTGGCAATGGTCATTTTGCCTGTGACGGTGTGTAGACTTGGCCTGCTGTAATTGCATGCTGGCTGTCAATATGCCTCTCACACAGAGCCAACTTCTGTGCAGGCTGCAGCCTCAGCATCTCATGCAACAGTTTGACTGGTTTGATGGTCTGCTGCCACAAGCCATATGGCAAGAGCGGAGGACAGCCCTGCTACGTTGTGCTGTGTTGCTGTGTGTATGCACCTGGCTGACAACTTTGAGCCTGTAGCTCATGGGTGGCAGTGCGCATTGCATGTTTGCTGCACAGCATGCTGTGACTAGCATTAAAGTTGCTCCTGACACAAAGAGTCAGAGAGTTTGGACAGCAGCTGACAAAGTTGTGCTGTCTGGTCAAGTTCAGCATATGTGCAAGTTGCAGCCAAGTGCCTGTGTGTGGCACCCCCAGGGACGTCAGTGAGCTGCTGCTCGATTTAGTTTTGAAAGAACACACCAAGCAACCTGACTTTGGAAAAATGTATGAACGCTTTTTTGTTGTTGAAAGTAAGCGTTACGGAAGCCACCTTCAATCTTCAAATCATGGAAGCAATCATGGAAGCCACTGTCATGACAACAGCACACGCACAGCTCCGTTAGCGATCTCCTGGTACCAACAGACCTGGCGGTGTAACCTGTTCAAGCATGGCGCAGGGCGTCGAAGAAGTACTCGTTGCTGCTGATGCCGCAGAGCTCGATCTTACAAACGCCCACTTGCAGAACTTGGACGATGTGCCTCTACCAGAAAGCCTTTCAGTAAGACACTTTGAAATGTCCTCTAGTGACCCAACGCATTGCTTTCCACGCGTCCGCTTTCAACGCAAGTTGCTAACAGTTCTGATCGCTACGCAGCTGCTTGATCTCACAGCTAATAGGCTCACAGAGCTTGACAGCCGGCTTTTAAAGCTGCCAGGTAATCAGCATGCTTCAAAAGATGGTTATCAGTACCTACTCATACATTCACCCAAGGTGTTACTACATCCATGGTTGTGCCCCAGGTCTGAAGCAGCTGCTATTGAGGCAAAATCTCCTGACTGATATGTCGCCTATCGTTCACATGGCGAGCGCCCCAGGTATGCAGTGCTACAGCATCTTCTTCTACATTGTCATGCCACAAGCTTCACAGCAATTGTCACGTTGTAGGCCTGGAGGAAGTTGTCTTGTATGACAATAGCATATCGCAGGTGCAGTCAACTCTCATGGTGCAACAGCATGTGTACAGTGATCTGCAGCTTCTGGTGCCTTGAGCAGCATCAGGACGTTTCGATGCCACAAGCCAAAATTTGGCCAACAGACGCATGGTTTTGCAGCTCCCAGATCTCAGTCCCCTTGCCTGCCTAAAGAAGCTTGATCTCTCAATTAATCAGCTGCGCAGCATGGCGACCCTGTCACCACTGCAAGCGTCAACACTGAAGGAGGTGTACATCACCAGCAACAAGGTTTCCACAATTGAGGTATGGCTCTCTGTGATTAGATTTACCAGCCAGACACTGTTCACAGATGCAAGCAAAACCCAGCTTGTCAGCATGGACACCTTTGCATATGCATCAACCGTCCAGGATGTCCTCAGCACATAAGCGCTGGCTTGTTCCCACCAGTACTATGCAGTCTGACATTGCATTGCCCACACAGGGCCTGAACAAGATGAGCCAGCTAGAACTGCTAGAGCTAGGTGACAACAGAATCTCTCAGGTTGATGGCTTAAACAAGCTGCAGAATCTGCGAGAGCTATGGCTGGGGCGCAACAGAATTGCATCCATATCTGGGCTCAGCAGGTGAGCACATGTGGTGGTCTGTATTCACGGCTTTGGCTATGGAGACCTCTCTTGAATTGATTGTGTCAGACAACTGCCAATGAGCAGCAGCTAGATGATGTCTTTTTGTTGCTTCTGCAGCCTGAAGATGCTGCAGCGACTGAGTCTGCAAAGCAACAGGCTAACCAGCATGGCCGGGCTTGCAGCTTGCACAGGACTGCAAGAGCTCTACTTGTCACACAACGGCATTTCTCAACTAGAGGTAAGCGCTTCAACACCTCGCCATGTAGCGCCCAGCAAGTGGTGCGTCAAAAAGTTTTAGTTCAGATTGTCACAAGAATGCATGTTTATGATCAGCATGCTCCGGCTCATGATGACAGCATGCTGGCTCTGCTTGCAGCTATTGCTGTGAAACATTTTACAGTTCCATGCATCTCAAGCTAGGCAAGGAACCTTTCACCAGACACATGTCTGCTCAAACACTGTCATGTGCTGCTGCAGGATATCTCATCCATGCCTGAGTTGCAGATATTGGATGTATCAAACAATCAGCTCAGCACTGTCTCAGGTCTATCTAGCTTACAGAAGCTGCAAGATCTGTGGCTCAATAACAATCAGATTTTGGAACTTGATACGCTCAATGCAGAGCTGGATGGCTGCAGATCCACGTTGACATGTGTGTACTTGACGTGCAATCCTGCTACCAGGAACAACCCTTTATACAAGCAGCGCATGATGCAATGGCTGCCCAACTTGCAGCAGCTTGATGCAGACTATGTACGCGGTGCTCCTTGATGACACAGAGGTTGTGCAACACAGCAAACATTCTGTGATGTATTTGTTTTGAGTCAACAAGGATCAGCTGAACAAGACAGTGCAAGTCAACACATGTGATCTGTGAAATACAGTGTGAGAAATGACCCCTTCTAACAAAACATGAAGTATTTTATACAGATTTATACCACATAACTTATTGCTTGCAGGCTTCACACTTGATTTGCCCTGAGTTCACACCTGATTCATTGAATGTGACATGTTGCAATTGTATGCAAGCACATGGCCTACGGTGTTGGCTTTTCTGCGGTGCCCCTCATGCATGCATAGAGCAGCTGAAAGCAATGTTCTCTGCTCATTCGTGTTTGATGTGCTGATTATCCTCAAAGAGTTCAATAGAAGATGCATCATCTACATTGGCCTGTCTAGACCACATGGTTGCATACTTGCCACTCTTTGCTAGCAATGAGCTATGCGTTCCACTCTCCACGACGCGACCCTGCAAATTGAAGCAATAGCTTTGCTCATGTCCACAGCATTAAGAGCCCATTTTGCGCCATGTAGTCCGACATGCTTAGACACAGTTTTAGACACAGTTTTGAGCAAGACAACGACAAAAGCATGGATATGACGCCACAGAGCTCTTGACAGCAAGATGCACTGCACGTTAGTTTCACATGCCAACAATGCTGAGAAGCAGACACAGCGCCTTACCCCTTCCAGGACAACAATTTGGTCACACTGAGCAGCAGTGCTAAGGCGATGTGCCACAAACAGAGAGGTGCGTCCGTGTGCAAGAGTCTGCAGCGCTTGCAGAATCTGCTTCTCTGTCCGGGAGTCCAGCGCACTTGTGGCTTCATCACACAACAGAATGACAGGGTTCTGCACAACACCAACACGCTGCTGATTGCACTTTGCTCATAGCACAATGCTGCTGTCTTGTTGTGTTACATGATCAGGCTACCTGCTTTCATCAAAGTCTGTTGGAAAGGCACATTGAAGTCAGCTGTACTATCTGACTATGAATGACATGTCGTCCATACCAACTTTGCAACAACACAGGACGTGTGTGCACACAACAGAGCTATGCCAGTCAGCACCTGGAATGTGGTATGTACTCTTTTGCAACAAGCTGATGCTGTAATGCAGCTGGTCATACCTTGAGAAAGGCTCTGGCAAGAGCAACTCGCTGCTTCTCACCACCGCTCAGTTTCAGCCCTCGCTCACCCACTACTGTGTCATATCTGCAATGTATAAGCAGCCAATCATGCAACTTGGCTAGAAACAAGAAGACCCATTCTGGCCTTGGGCCTGTGTCAAGATGCAAACTGCAGATGACACGCGAGATGAACACCAGCAATGTTCAGAAAAAGTTGTTGGCATGATCAGTATGATGTAGATGCAGCACGTTTGACTGAGGCGCAGACATGCAGGTGACCACATGCATCATTCTGATCAGATGGCTCAGGCAACAGTTGCACAGTGTCAAAGTTGGCTGCTCTGTCAAGCATGGCACACAATGCCAAGCACATGGGATGACTGACCCATCAGGCATGGCAAGGATCTGGTCATGCACAGCGGCTTGCTGAGCAGCCTGGAAGATGTCTTCTTGAGAGGCACCCAGCCGCCCGTATAGGATGTTGTAGTAGATGGTGTCATTGAACAATGGCAGGTCCTGCAAGCAGAGTAATCAGATTGTGAGGACTGCAGACCTGAGGCGATGTGGTGTGATGATGCACCAGGATTGATGTTGCCAGCAACAGCCACCCCTCGATGGCCCTGACACTAGTCAGGCTACAGTGTTGATGTGTTGGAAAGGTGCATTTATTGGTAGACATGAGGTGCAGGAAAGGGCAAAAGCAAGACGAGTGTGGCGGGGGGGTTGCTGGGAGGGGCAGGGCAAACAAGTGGTGAGCAAGCATTCGAGGAGGGTTGCCAGGAGGTGGAAGGTAAGGAACGGGGGAGTTGGACCATCATGCAGCTAGACTTGCAGAAGCTGCCAAGGCTGTCAAAGACTGAGGCTGTCAAAACGTCCCATGAGGACATCTTCGGTTCTTGTCTCAGGCAGAGAGACATAATCACAGCACTGGCATGTCAAAGACACGGCAAGAAAGGGAAATCACAGGAATGTAAGGCATGGCATACCTGAGGTACAACCCCAAACTTGGTTCGTAGACTGGCCATTGTCACATCTCTCACCTCATGGTCACCTACTTTTATGTGACCTGCACTTGGGTCATAGAACCTGCAAGCGCACCACTGGCAGCTTGAATATGCGCAGTAGAACATGATAGTGCGGCTATGCATGTGGTGTTCACACCAGGCTGACCTGTATAGTAAGCGTAGCACGGTGGATTTGCCACTGCCACTGGTGCCTACAAGCGCACAGCTGGTCCCGGCAGGCACATGAAATGATACATCCTGCAATGAGCCACTACTGTGATTGGGACTCAAGAACGCTTTCAAGGCATGACAAAGTTTTCGTGCAGAGGGAGGTGTGATCTGTGCCAGCCGTCAGCAGAGAAGGACCTGCAACCGCTTTGAAGAAAGGCTCAATGCCCCTGGAAACAAAATGAAGGCAACAGTACAAAAATTGCAAGAGGAGTTGAAGAAGGATGAAGAGGGCAGCAACAGTCACAAGAATGGAGAGGGCAGCAACAGTCACAAGAATGGAGAGGGCAGCAACAGTCACAAGAATGGAGAGGGCAGCAACAGTCACAAGAATGGACCCATTGTGCTGCTGACCATGACCAGCTATGTAGCAATTCGCTAACACACAGGATAATTCAGAAGAACAGACAGCAAAACACAGCAGAAAGGATGCGGCAAGAACATGAGAAAACATGTGGAAGAGCAGACCTGTAAGATGGGCTGGTCTGGTCTGTAGCTAAAGGTGACGTGGTCGAATGAGATATCATGCCCCCCAGCAGGGTCGTGTGAGGGCATCTGAATTGCATTAGGCCTGTCCTGCACACCACTGCGCAACCTCTTCACATATGTACAATGACACCACACTTGTATACTGCATACCACCAAGCTGCAAACCCAGGTTTCCAGCTATTGCACATCAGAGCGCTCGGCATACATCCATTTGCAGCTATCCGGTGCTGTGCTTACACTCAACTGACATCAGCTGTGCATTGTTTGCATGGCATTAAGACATGGTGAAGTTAGGACAAGGTGGAAATGAGTGATATGCACATGTGCATTGCTTCTTATGTGAAGATGACATTCATGCATTCATTCCTGAGATGTGACAGGTTGTTGGGCCACTCATTCCCAGTTGACCAATAAATTGAAAAGGCAAACAAAGTCATGTGCAAGATGAAGGAGAAAGAATGCAGAAGGCAGGATGATGAGCTCTGAACAGGCAAAGTGGACTGGCAGTCTACAGAGCTTGAGAGTGGTGATTGGTAGAAGTGTGTTGCAAGGGGGGTCCAGCAAGTGCGTAGCAGGGGGTGTGAGCGAAGTGTTACCAGGACTGTGGACTGGGCCTGCATGAGATTGAACATCTGGCCCATGTCAATGATGGACTGCTTGGTCTCCCGGTACACTGTCCCCAGGAAATTCAGCGGCATACTCAGCTGCACACCAGCACAAAAACATCATGTCAGCACGGCTTGAAGACCAGTATTCTGCATCTTGTCGCATACACCGCCTGTTGTTACGGTCGCAGTGCGCCGCAACAAGAGATAATGAGGCTGCCCTAGTCAGGGTCATCAGTACTGACTGCGCTTGTGGCTAGCTTTACGGCAGCCTAGTATGTCAATGTCACACCACCCCCTTTTGAAAAGGTTGGCTTGACCACCATTGTGTCTGACCACAGCCAATTTGACAGCAGCCTAGATTCTTCACTGAGGATTTCTTGTTACACATATATTAGCAGCAACATGTGCCACATACGCACACATACATAGTATAAATAGCTTTCATAAGAGGTGAGTGAAGTACCTGGAAGAGCAGGCCATTAACCATGACCAGGTCGCCAACAGTGAGGTTGCCCTGGGCAATGCCCTCAGCAGTCAGCATCATAGACGCTGCAAGGGCCCCACTGAAAATGACATTCTGCCCCAGATTCAGGGCAGACAGGCTATACTGAGTCTTCAGTGCTGCAGTCTCCCAGTCTGCATCATGCACACACGCACATTCTCCTTGACTATGGTCTTGACTAAGTGCAGCGGGAGGAATTTGCAGCGTCCCGCTGATTCACTGAGGGATGGCAGACTAAAAAGAGACAGGCAGACTGTTTGGCATTGACAACAAGAAGCGCAATCAGGTCTATAGAAGCAAGAGCTGGAGTGAAATCGTCTTTAACACAGATCACATGACAGCGCAGACAAGTAACTGATGCAAACCTGCTAAGCATTCATCATAGCGCCGCTGCTCATGGTCTTCATTGCCAAAGTACTTGACAGTCTCATAGTTGATGAGGCTGTCGATAGAGCGAGTGCTGGCATCATTGTCTGCCTTGTTCATCTGCTGCCTGAACTTGGTTCGCCACTGCACCACAGCAGACATGGCAGTGTCAGTACAAGCTACTTGCCAACACTGTGACTGTTTTTGCCGCATCTGAACAAGCATGCACACATACACAAGCCACACATGCACACAGGTGCATGCAGCAGACTTTGGCAAGCTACTTAAGAATGTACTGACTGGATGCTGTTGTCTGTGTGCTTGAGTGATGAAACAGAGACTTTGATGGTGCAGCTGCATTTGTGCCAGCAGCACAGCGTGATCCTGAAGCAAGGTATCAACTATGCAAAGCAAAGGACCAGAATCACTGGCAGAGGCCACAGGAGGAAATTCAAGCAAGTCACAAACGATAATGTGTGCTATACTTGTGCGAGTTGTCTAGCAAGGAGTGACAGCATAACAGTTAGGACAAGAAGAGGACAAGATGAGGAGGCAGGCTAACCGATGTGATGCCGAAAGTGACAAGAGTGTAGAGGGTGATGGTGGCTGCTGTCAAGCCAGCAAAGGCAGGTCCACACTTGTAGGCCAGAATGCCAGCTACCAGGCTAACTTCCAGGAAAGTGGGCACCACATTGAAGACCTGCACCATCATTCTGGCCTCACCAGGCAACAACAGGCAGTTATTTTGTACTGGCTATGCACAGGAGACATTTGACACTGTACACTGGGCAGCAGCTAAGGCACACAATGGTCACATTTAGGTCATGCCTGAAAGTATGGTGTGATCACAAGGGAGAATGGGCAAGTAGGGGTTGGTCTTGAAACGAAGGGGGAGGGAGGGGGCAGGAACAACAAGGGGAGGCTTTCATGGAGAGTGAGGAATTGGGAAGGGGCTTTGGGACCAGGGGAGATAAGGGAGAAAAGGGGGGGGGAGGGGGCTTACCATACTAGACAGGATGAAGTTAATGCCTCTGCTTCCCCTGTCAGTGATGCGATTGATGGCGCCAGTTTGACGTGACAGGTGGAACTTGAGGTCCAGCTGATGCAGGTGCTCAAACACCTGATTGGCCAGATCCCTGATGGTCCCTTGCACCACCTATACATAGGAAACTGTGAGCTGCACTGTGTTACCCAATGTAGTCAGGGGCAGCTGCGTATACCTAGTCTGGCTCCCGAGATCTGGATAGCATGTCATTCACAGCTCTTACATACAGTCTAAACTGCAGTTGCAATCAGCTGCAGTTGCAATCAGCTTTCAGCAACAGGGTGTGCTGTCAGCCATGAACTTATGTTTGCTGATGTGCTGTTGTTCCAAAGTCATGCATGACAGCATCTGATTTGCAGGCAAAACAATATCATGCATATGGCGCGGCTGTCCACGGAAATGCGGTGCAGACATCAGATCCATGCTGGTGTTGATTGTTTGTTGAACGTGTCTGACGTATAATCTGTCCAACCTCGTGTCAAACATTTCTGAACTGCTTGTAACGCAAATGAGGAGGTGATGCAATGGCTGCAACTCCATTGCTTGTTGATGTGCAAGGGTTCATAAAGGTGTTATGAGGCTCATCTGCACTGGTACACAGCCTGGATGATAGCTGTTTTTCATACGTGCATACTTGCTTCCCCCTAGCTCTGGTAACTTCATGTCAGTAATGAATGCATGTGTATCTGTTGTGCTGACAGAACAATCCTACCTTGGCAAAAACAGCATTCCTGAGCTCGTTGCACAGTGCACTACCAGCTCTGGCTGCACCGTACCCCAACAGCAGGGTGGCCGGCATGAGGGTGACCAGGGGGGTGGCTGCAGCTGTGGCTCCGGTGGGGTCAGCAGTTAGAATGTCCACAGCATACTTGAACATAAATGGCACCTACAGCAAGAAAAACTTCTCAGTGAGAAGTTCTCATGATGGCTTTCTACTGTGACTTCTGAGCTGGCCATAGCATCAGAGTGGCAGGATTGAAGGGCGAGGTCACAGTGGCTGCATGTCAAGTTGTGTCAGCTATCAGAATGTCAAAACTAGCTTAGTGTTAGTTCAGCGTCAAGCCATCCAATTTTGCATGCGTGTGAGCAATATGAGCAATGATGGTTACTGCCAATCATGTGAGGGCACCATACAAAAGGATACATTTGTTGGCATTGCGCATATCGTACAGGCCGTCACACCTATGATGCATCAAACAAGCGGTGATTCAGCTTACAGTGACATTTAATGCTTTGGCCCCAACCAGTAGTACACTGGCACCAGCAACACGCCATCGGTATTCTGGGTTGTCCTTGGGCCACACATAGCCACCAAGCTGTCTGATGATCTCCCAATCAGTCATTCCCTGCTGACCCTTCTCAGCAGCCAGGGCTTCCCCTTGGGCTGCTGATGATGGGATGGGGGGGTCTGGGGTAGGGCTTTGAGGAGGATGAGAAGAGTGAGCATTGCGCCCCTCTGTATGAGGCTCAGCTGAGTGCTCATTATCATGGCGATCATGGTCCTGAGAATACAGAATGACATCAAGCAGCATGCCAGCATGGCATTGAGTCATGATGCAGGGCACAGCTATTGCAACTCAGTGAACACAAACACAGCATAATCAGAGAGTGAGCATCACAAAGCTTGCCAGACCTCAGGTGGCTTGCTTGGCTTGGCTGGTTTGCCAAACAGCCTGCTTTCTGTGCTGTATGCATGCCAGCAAGTTGCCTGCAACAGCCAAATTCTTCAACGAATAAGTTACAGCTTTCCCGCAAATGCCGCGCGTAGCAAAGCGTTGATTGTCGAAAGCTTCAGATTACCAAAGGCGAGTCCACGGTGCTCAGCAGCGGACGCGAGACTGCCCATGGCGAGAATGTATTTGCTGTCCGAGCGGGAATGCAGATGCGATCGCATGACGATAAGCACCCTCGGTTCTGTGCGGTGGCAAGATGTTGAGCAAACTGCAGAAAGTGCTTTCTTTGATTTCTGTTGCCGCTTCTGATCGCAGCTGCGAGCATCAGCATCACTTTCGTTTTCAGGCCATAGCCCTACGTCACAATGTCAACTGCGCATTGCGATCTGCTGACTTCCTGGCCACACGGGTGTACGAGAGTCCTAGCACGCGTCCTGTGAACGTCTCCAACAAATGCTTGGCAATTGCAGCAGAACTTAGTCACGGACTCTCACGTGCACTCCAGTGCTTTGAGCTTGCAAAGTGTGGTCTTTCACAAAAGGGACCAGGGAGAGCGGTGGCTGTAATCTGAGTGCTGTGTTGCCAACGTTATCAACAATGGCCTAGCTGATCATGAGGTGGTGAATCCAGTCTAGACAATACAAGCACAGCAAAAAGAAAAAAGAAGTTAGCGCTTTTCAGCGATCATAACGGGAGCCTCCTACGGCGGCAGCCCGGAGCCAGGACACTGCGATGCAGTAAGAAGGAAAACTGAGACAGCATATCAAAGTTGCTGCTGTATCTCAGTGCTGCAAACAGTTGCAGTCTCAAGCAAAAGGCATAAAGGGGGAAGCTGTGCCAGCCATATCAAGAAATGGCTGCTGTCATGGGCATCACTGCAAGCAAAGGGTATACATAGAGGCACAAGCTGGAACATCAGAGCAAACCACACTGAGACTCAATTTGCATGACTAAACCCATATCACTGGTGCGCGGCGGGGGAAACACGGCAGCAGAGTCTGCTCAGGATAGATCGCTTCTGTGACCCATGAGATGACATCGACTTCTGCATCTTGTTCTTGCTCTTCTGGCTCTTCTGCAAAACACTGAAGTTGATCTGTGCCCGCTCATAGTGCACTTATTCACACTTCAGACCATGAAATCTGTGCAAGGAAATGAGCCAGACTGCAACGTCACATGTCAAAGCATAACACAAGGTACAATGCTGTGTCTGACATGATGTACAGCTCGTACCTTTGCTCTGGCGAGGAGCTTGCTAAGAGTTTGACCAGAAGGTGCAGCACCACGGATATTCCGAGTCCTCACAGCCAGCAAGCCATTTTGCTGGTGCCAATCGTGAGCAGTGTATGAACTGCCAGGTGATGCTGTCTGCAGCAGTAAGAACATACATTTAGCACAACAAGCTCCTGCGGACCAAAGTCAAGCATGAAGGAATCACAGCAGAACACCGAATACCTGAATTTCGCATGTAGTGGCTTGCATGGTGACCAGGGAGCGGCCAGCAGTGTTTGCTGGCTGCTGGGGACTGGCAGCCTGCGAGCTGATCTGGACTGTCTCAGCAGTCTTGAACTCCTTCTTGGTCTCAGAGTGCGCACCCTACAATGCAGCATCAGGCACCTTCAGCACAGTCTGACAGGCACAGACAAACAAAGGCAGCCAAGAGTTGTGCTGACCAGCAGGCTGCTGTACAAGGTCATTGTAGTGCTAGACAATACGCACAAAACGCAACTGATACACAGCTACATTCCTGTACCTTTGAACTGCTTGTTGTCAGCGGTTTCCGGAGTGTGTCCAGCGCAGGCTTTGCTCTGACAGTGTAAGAGGTCGCACAAGATGGTGATGCTGTGTCTGCTGAGGTAGACGCAATGTCAGTGCAAATAGACGGAACATCGATGATCACAGGCATCATGCACTTCTTCTTCTTTCCATCCTTGGAGTCTTTCATCAAAGGTACCTGCAGTTCATATCATAAAGACTCGATGGGAATTGCCGCAGACATGACAATCACCTCTCCATCACCCTATTGTTGGGTAACAGCAGCACAGCCACCAGAACAGCTTGCCCAGTCAAATGGCGACCAAAGGGGGTCAGGATTGGCGCTGACATCCTTTCTGACATCTGCAGCCTGCTGCTTATGTGCAGCCACTGGCTTGGATGCATCGGCAGGGACTGTAGATGTCACACTGTTGTTGCCAGAAAAGACAACGTCAACCATGCTAACATGCTGTCTTGTGTGGTCAGGGAGATGATCTGCAAGTCATCAGTCATCGTTGACCTCAGCACCCACATCTCAAACAGAGGTTGAACTCACACAGAGATTTCCTGACACATGACGTGTCAAAATTCATAGCTTACCATCTTTTCTACCATGTCGTTTGCCAATTGCAGTGGTCACCAGCACCAGCAGGCAACATAAGCCAAGGCGGCAGTGATGAAAGGTGCTACGCCACAGCATCAAAGACGTGCCTGCATATTGTTCAGCTGAAGGATGCATTCTGTGGGCTGAGTAGTTGTTAATCAATGTCAACAAGGTGAAGATGCTTACCAGCGCAGTCCCTGTACCCTATCAACATGGCAGACGTGTTGGCAAGTGGGGTTCCCACTGTTGGTGCCTCCCAAATGGTGACAGGGACAGTACCATCTGCACAACAAAAGGCCTGCTTGGAACAGTTAGGAGGCAGTGTCAGCTTACACACAGTGTCAGTGTCAGCAGTATACATATTGAGCACCAGTGTAAGCCTGCAATGTAGCATTTGCAAGACTTACTGTTTTTCAGCCCCGCAAACAGGAGAGCGTCTTGAAGCCCAGCACCAAAGATGTCCTGGTGAAACTGCTTTGCAGTATTGAGGTCCCAAGTAGGACTGTACATCAAGACATCTTTGCAGATAGTACAATTGCCTGCAGCGTACAAACAGCAGCAGTCAAACACAAGAGCCAAACTCGTTTCCTTTTGACTGCAACATCGCACTCTACAGTGCAAAGCAACAATCAGAGTAAAGATTTACTGGTGGTTGGCTTTGCGACAGCCACAGATCCTTACCGTACGTTGGGCTTGCACTTGTAGACACCTGAGTGTCAAGATCATCCACCAGAGAGGAAGTTGTAAAGTTTCGGCCTGCATACGACGTTTAAGTTGGTTCTTCTGTGCAAAGGGATGAAGGCGCAACTCCGCTCGGCCGCAACTGATGTCGCCAGAACTTGACGACGGCTGACAGCGACCAACAGAGTAAACAAGATGACGCTGGCTGAAAACAGCTTGGGTGACGCGTTCATGGCCACTTACTGAACTTGAGAAGTTATGAGCCGAGGCTATCTATGCTTGTGCAATTAGCTGGCTCTAGCAGGATCGACAGCGCTCGCCTTCGTTAAATGAGGTGCATGCTGACGAAATTGGCTTGACACAGGAGATGGAGCGGAAGTGTGAGCCAGTCACCCTGCCTCCTGGAAGACTCGCTGGACGTGCTGCAGAGTGCGGATATGCTGCGCAAAATCGTCGTGCTGGTATGCTGTCAGGCTTGCAACGACTGCTGAAACATGTCTTCTTGTGACCTTCTTCTGACTTCATTTTGCTGCTTATGTAGGGTAATGCCATCCCAGCCTGCAGAATCGAGTTCCGCATATGGGCCACAGCACAGCAGCAGGTCTGTAAAGATCTGGAGGGTGTTGCTACAAGACAGATTGCCAGTGCAGCTACGCAGCTGCAGCTCCACAACTGTTTCGTTAGGCTGACCCTGCAGACAGCTACTGATCACCTACACCCCTTGAACAGTGCGTCTCTACAGCGGCTAGCTGCTTTCCTCGAGACAGCTGCTTTCCACGCAGCACCTGATCTCCTCACGGGTGGAGACTTTCTACAGCACCCAGCAGTAGCTTTCACAGAAGACCACTATCATGCTCTGCAGTCAGCTACAGATTCACTGAAGACGCTCTGTCATTGTGCTGAGCCTGAACCTCGGTATGCTGGAGCAGGGCTTTGCAACAGCATAGGGGCTTTGGCTACCCTCACTTCTCTTGTCAGGCTGCATGTCAGCATCCTGCATCAGAACCCAGACTGGCAGCCTTTAGCACAGCTTTCAGGCCTTCAAGACTTGGCGTTGCAATGCCAACAGGACATGTCTTCCTGTGCTCATCAGCAATCGCGCCAATTTGCAGCGTGTGGTCATTGCCAGCCGCAGCTGGGATCACGACACTTATGCAGCATTACCACATTTGCAGTCATTACACACCATCAGCATTAAGGTGGATAGCCTGACAACTCCTGAGGCTACTGTGGTGGGGAATCTGCCGGCACCACGAGATATCAGAATGCTCATCCGCAGATGTGATCTTGTGACGCCGCGCATCTTTTGGGCACTGTCTTCTGGCACTGCAGCAGTCACACAGCTTGTTGTCTGGGAGTCAAGCAAAGTACATTGCCATGAGCTGCAGCAAATGCAGCACCTCACTCTGCTTGCTGTCGTGCGTCCACGCCATGATGTGAATGTGACTGTTTTCAAGCCACAGCAAGCCCTGAAGGTCTTGTCCATGGTCAGTTGCTTCGGCATTGATGACTCAGGGGTGCAATACATTACAGCAGCGTTTCCGAGCTTGAGGGTTGTATCAGTGTTGCATGAGGTAGAATATAGGGCTTATGTGGATTTGCCCATCATTTTTGTGCAGGCTGTGGTTTCCTTAGCTCAAGGACAATTGCTAGACCATATGTGCATAGGTGGATTGACAGGCTTGACCAGGCAAGGCATCAAGGCACTGAGGAACGCAATCAAAGCACAGCAGAGTGCTGGCCTAAGCCCAGAGACAGTGTTGATATTTTTGCCCAGCCTTTCAGAGTTTGATGGCGGCAAGTTGATGACGTATGATAACCTTGCATTTCCCAGCTTTACATTTTTCACCCATGAGCTTGGCCTTGTCCTCTCTTCCTTACTTGTAGTTGGCAGATTACAGAACCAGAGACTTGACAGTTCATTTCACTACCAGTCCCTAAATAGATACTTCACGGCACGCTTGTGGCCAGCACGATTTTTGATGCAGCGATGGAATCAACAGTACTGCTAGTAGCAATCTTGACCTCAGTGCTCTGAACACTGTTCTGTGGCATTCCCAAGGCCTCATAGGAGACATGCTTGTGTAACTCAGGAGGCGATGCTCGTCCATGTCTTGACGTGACATAGTCCTGTGACATGAAGTATGGTGACGTCAATGGTGATTACTGTGCAGTACAACATCTTTATTCACATGACTATTCCATGTAATATTGTTTGCTTCATGCCAAAAGACAATTTCCTGATGATCATGATGATTGTGTCTGTCTGCGTCACCTTTTGTCTGTTTCGTTTTCTGATGAAAGACTGCAATTGAGTCAAATGGGCTAGCTGGCTCCAACAACTGTAAAATCCTTGATTGATTGATTGAGTCACGGGCTGGCAGCAGATCATGATCTGCTGCCAGCTCGTTGACTGATCAGTCAACAAGTCTGCATATGCATGACTCTACAGGGCAAATTGGTTTCGGCCAACTTCAAAAATGCCTGGACCAGTTACTGGTCACCAGTATATATACGGGTGACAAAGATATATATTGAAGTTGTTATGTAAGACACCACATTGCGTAGTAGATGCCCTTAAGTTCACTGTACCCTTCAACAAGTAACAACAAGTAAAATACGTTTCGTGCTGTCCTGGTCCTTGTGCTGTGTTAGCTATTACTAGCACTGTCAGCTTCGGAGGACTCTCAGGATTCAGAAACGTCATTTTTGGCAAGTGCAAGCATATAGCGTAAAACCCTCTCAAAGAATGGTCTATGCCAAATCAACACTTCCGACATGCATATGAAACGCCTACATGCGTGCCGACACATGTTGCAGTGACACTTTCATACCCACATACTGATCCCGATAGATAGTGCAGTCTTGGGGACTGATCATCGTACTCATACCACTAAGACAACCAACTGCTTATTGCAGCAAACACACCAAGCACAGATGTAGTGGTTGCCTTGCTCCTATAATATTTTTGACACACACACATTGTACCTTGTTGAGCCCAGTGTCAGATATGCTTGGGGCACACCTGGGAGGGAGGAGCCTAAGTGTACCCAGGTTTGATACCTGGATTGTTATCTGCGACATGCATGCATACCTGCACAATACAATGCTGTTAGTAGCAGCAGCAGCAGCAGCAGGCAGCAGGAAGTGCTAACACCAGCGCCAGCCACAGCAGCCACGGGATGCAGATTGCCAGTCATATCTTTTCAGAGCAGAGCTGCTATCAACTGGCTATCAGCTAAAGATGCATACGTCTCTGCTGCCTGCTCTGTGAGTTCTTGAGTGTGTGTTTCTCAAGATGTCGCTACCTTTGTACATGCACCTGCCTGTGAAGGCAACGGACTGTTCACAGCACATGGTGTGTTGCATTGCTGACACGGCTAAGTCCGTGTCTGAAATCACCCTGAGTACAGATCCATGTTTGAACGCTTGCAACAGCACTGCTGCATAGCTTGGTTGCACTTGTATCTTTCATGCACAAGCCTGTTGCCAGTTACTACTTAGCAGTGCCCCAGGCACCCTTTGCTCTATGCTTTTGGCCTTGGTGGTCAGTGCAGGCAGCTTTTACAGTATCACAACCAGGACATAGACGCACGATGCTGCAGATCACCAATAGAAGCAGCCAGTCACAGGTTTCTTGCCTGGAGTTGGTTTGTGTCTGTGTTTGCAAGACGCTGCAATGTATCTAAAGCCATCTATGAGACCTTCTGTCCCTCTGAGTCATCACGAGTGTGTACCATGGTTTGTCCTCTTGTGTCAGATCCACTTGCTTTTTGCGCGGACTTGTGGCCAGCATCGCTTCCTTGAGTAGGCTGGATGCCCTTGGATGCCCCACCCTAGCTGCACATGCATAACTTGCAAACGCTTTGTCGGCCAGGGCACGCTCAAATTCACTCCAGCTCATTTGCTTCAGAATACTGAAGCAAGTGTTCAGGCAGATCAGCAACTATGCTCAAATACGCAGAATGTGGGTGACAGTGCTGGTGCCTGCCCAACACTTGCACAGCCAGTATAACAGGCTAGTGACAAGCCTGCTTCAGCAAGGCTTTGCAGCAAGTGCGTGTGTGGTACTTGCAAACCTTGTGTGTGAGTCAGCAGAAGGATATCCAGACCAGTCCTGAGTCCTTCTTCTGCATGAGCAGCGCTGAGGAGCAATTGTTGACGTGTGCTTCTTGTCAGCAGCTGACACATGTGTGACTTGTTGAGCTTGCCCTGTCTTCAGGATTGTCCTGAAACTGCAAAACAGTAATGCATTAAGGCTTGCGCCCTTCAAACTTCGGATTTGCTCTGTGGCGCCAATTGGATGCCAGTTTGCATCCACTGCAATGCCAGCAAATGGCTGGCCGCTGTGGTGGTTAACACTTTATAGGCTTAGGGCTTTCATCAGTACGTGTTCAGTCTAGCTGCTTTGTGCATGCTCAGCATCATATATATGCAATGTAGGTTTTGTTTTGATGAAGGCGTGCGCAAACGTTGATACAGCTCCACCAACATGTGTCACCACACATCATTGTACCATGCTTCATCAACGAGCATGTTAAAAAGCCAAAGGCATCACCGAATGTGATGCTGCATGCACAACTGTACGATGGGATTGCAACACAAGGCTGAGACTGCATGCAGCACGTGTAAGGTATTTGCATAGAGGCCTTGAGTACACGTGAAGAAAGAATCTAGCCGAGATGGCTAAGTAGTACTTTACGCTGTACTGGACGCTATTGTTCGCCTTGTCAAGTTTGTTGCAATCCTTGCCAGGAGGGAGCGTGCAGAGAAGGCAGCTGTGCACCAATAATTTTCACGGGGTGTGGTGCGGTGATCGGCACATACAAGATCAGCCATGGCATCGTTCATTCACTTGCCTGTAGCCAACGTAACGTCGTCAAGCTTGCTGGACCACCGACCTTGCTGCGTACAAAGGTGTACACAGCGAAGAGCTGGAGCGGGCATCAGCACTTTATGGAGGCCGTTTCAGACGCCTTGCCAGCTTAGATCTGGATACAGCAAGCGCGGCAGCGTACGCAAGCACCCCGCGACCACCTGCCAGGCTGTAGCTGCCCCTCCAAGCACAGTCAGCAGACCACAAAATGGCACAGGCGGCCACACGTCCACCTCGACTGATCACCCGATTCAGAACAAAGAGCAGCAAACAGGACCAAAGATCCTGATTGCTGGAGCAGGCATCGGAGGTCTTGTGCTAGCAGTTGGCCTGCTAAAGAGAGGCTTTGATGTCAAAGTGTTTGAGAAGAACATCACTGCCATTAGAGGCGAGGGCAAATACAGGGGACCCATTCAGGTTAGGCAGCAGCTGCTGTCACAGCTTGCCAGCGCTTGGCACTTGTTTCTGTATCTAAGCCGTTTTGTAACTGGATGCAGGTGCAAAGCAATGCGCTAGCTGCACTTGAGGCCATTGACAAGGAGATGGCTGACAAGATTCTTGCACAAGGCTGCATCACAGGAGACCGCATCAATGGTCTCGTGGATGGCGAGACTGGCAAGTGGTAAGCAAGCAGACTCGATGTGCCTTTACTGTCACTTCTTGCTGTGTCTTTGCTGAAGCTTTCTAGCTTTCAAATTATGCTAGTCATGCTGTGCTTGGGATCTAAAGCATGATTGCATCACAAAGCCAGGCGCATAAAGCAATGCAATTGCAGTTGACCTTCAGCTGGTCTCAACACATGCTATACTGCATTAAGAGCCTTTCACAAGCACCCATCATGTCCTTTGCAGGTATGTCAAGTTTGATACTTTCCACCCAGCAGTTGACAGGGGTCTGCCTGTAACTCGCGTCATCAGTCGGGTGGTCCTACAGCAGCTATTAGCTGAGACAGCCATTGACATGGCGGGCGAAGATGTCATTCTGAATGACCAAAACGTCATCGACTACCAGCATGAGGTATGATCTACCTCAGGTTTATCTGCTCTTCTTTGCAATTTTGCAACCTTTTGCAGCTGAAGTGATGCCAAATCAAGCTAAAAGGCGTCATGGGAGGAAAAGCTGCCAGCCTGATCACATCAAGTGCTTGCATTCTACTGCACAGGATGTGTTACCTTCAGCAGTATTTATCACTCACATGTGAGCAGCCAGAACATGGACCTTGGGTCATGAATGCACATCCTTAGTAAAGCTTTCTGTGCCATCTTCCAGGTTGATGACATGGGCCGCAGAAGGGTGTGGGCTGTGATGAAGTCGGGTGAGCGCTGGGAGGGAGACATCCTGGTTGGCGCAGATGGTATCCACTCTAAGGCAAGTAGTGCAAGCAGGCCATGCATGCCTGTGGCACCATACGCAGATGTCTGGTGGTTTAGATGATTTTGGCATTTTGTTACACAGCAACATTCTGAACCCGTGTGATTCCTGAGCATAGCATCAGCATGCAATTTCCTTAGACAGCTGTGCATGCACCGCTAACGGACAGCAAATGGCACAGTCTTCTGCCATTAAGTCCATTTTTGGACCTGGCAATCAAAGCAGTCAAGCTCATGCTACAGCTGCTGGGGCAGCCTGCATCAAAATCAACAACAAGTGTATTGGGCCAGCTTGGTGTGGCTCATTAGTGATATGCTTGCCTGTTCTGCCATCCCCTTTGCACCTGTATGCAGCCCAGCAGAGCTTCACAAGTCTGTCATACTCTTAGCACAACATGCTTCTTGATGTACAGGTTAGACAAAAGCTGGTGGGCAAGGGGGACCCGACCTACAGCCAGTACACCTGCTACACTGGCATTGCTGACTTCACTCCTCCAGACATTGACACTGTGGGGTACCGAGTGTTCCTTGGCAATGGGCGCTACTTTGTGAGCAGTGATGTTGGAGGGGGCAAGATGCAGTGGTATGGCTTCCACAAGGAGCCCAAGGGTGAGCCTACGTTGCTCTGTCAAGCCACCTCCCTGCAGAATGTCAGCTGTTGAAAAGTAGTATCAGAAATCCAGCTCACATGTTCTCTAGTCAGGTCAAAATGGTTGGGGATGTAGACTTGGTCTGGTCAATTGCGTCATGTGCTCATGACTGTAGACTTTGAGTATACACAATACGTCCAAAGCGATGCAAATGAAGAAAGACACGCGCATTTCACGCTGGTCTTTCTTTACTTGAATCACTTTGGACGTATTGTGTATACTCAAAGCTCTGGTCTGACTCATGTCAGTGGATTTTGCTGTTGTTTTTTCTGATGAGTTGCGTAAAGCATAGTGGGGTAAGAGAGACATGTGTCCCCCCGACCCCCTGACATGTAGACACACGATCTGTTGTTGCTGTCTGAACTTCGACCATCGTGTGCATAGGTGGTAAGGACAAGGAGAATGAGCGCAAGCAGCGCTTGCTGAACATCTTTGGTGACTGGACAGACATGGTCACTGACTTGATCAGGTATGTCACACCCTGCTGCAACTGCCTGCATCTCTCTTGCAAGTGCACATGATTCTTGCTTGGAGGCTACATGCAGCAGTGGCTGCAACAACAAGTGATCACCAGCAGCAAGAAGAATTTTTACCAATTGAACAAGTGTGGATGTGTTCTGGCGAATCCTGCATGAGCCAAAAACAAACAGTGTGAGTGCAGGCTGATTAGCACAACATCACTGGTGTGGGCAGAATTGTATAGTCTTGGTTTTGGCAAGGCATCAGAAGCACAAACCTGCACAGCATTTGAGTCTGCAGTGCACACTCTATTGCACTTGCACTTCATTGCTGCAGATCAGATTTTTCAGCAAACAAAAACAACACCAACAGTGTCCGAGTCCTTTGTCATTAGAGCCGGCTGTATAAGGTATACATATCACAGAAAGCTCCAGGCTCCAAAGTCATCACAGCACAACAATATGTGATGCCCTTCTTTGCAGGGCAACACCAGAGTCTGATGTGTTGCGCCGTGACATCTTTGACCGCCCCCCAGTCTTCAAGTGGACCAAGAACAATGTGATTTTGTTAGGGGACAGCGCCCACGCCATGCAGCCCAACCTGGGTCAGGGTGGGTGCATGGCCATCGAAGATGCATACCAGCTGGCGAAGGATCTTAGCAAAGCCAGGGACTCTTTCAAGCAGCCCTGGTTTAACATGGAGAAGATACTGGTGGTGAGTTAATTTCCACTCTGTTTTGTCATGTTGCATTTGTTTGCAAGAGCAACTTGACAATCTCTGTTGTAAGGGTCTTGGTCACTTGGTCGCAATGAGCACGTGCACACTGTGCAATACAAGGAAACTCAAGTAAATGAGCCTGCAGCATTCTGAGCATAGTTTGTTGGCGCCTGGAGTTCTGGTCTTGTTGGGTTTGGTGTCATTTCGTGTTCGGCTTCACAGTGCTCGACGTTGAGCTCAAATACTGTCACCAACTTGCAGACCCTCAAAACACTTCTTGTTAGAAATGTATGTTACAGCACTTCAGTGGGGAAGGTGCATCCAATTGAGACCAGTCTCAGCTGAATTGCTGTAGTGACTTCTCAATGTCAGTGGTTGTTCCAGCAAGTGCACAGATGATAGACAGAGTGCTGTCCACATTCTCCTCATGTGGGCTGAACTGTGCTGGCCAGCCCGGTCTAATACTTGGCTTCTCATGAAATTGGCGCCGAAAGGCATACTTCCCCCTCCCCCCCTTTTCTGGGCTGAAGTGCTTTATATTCAAATGCAGGCCTTCCAGTGGAAGCGGTTCTTGAGGTCCAGCACCATCCATGGTCTAGCTGGCTCAGCTGCTATCATGGCTTCCACCTACAAGGCCTACCTGGGCGAGGGCATGGGACCCCTCAAGCCCCACCTCACAAAATTCAAGATCCCCCACCCTGGCCGGGTGGGCGGGTACTTTGCCATGAACCTGACCATGCCCACTGTACTGGCATGGGTTCTGGGGGGGAATGTGAGTAATCTAGCAGATGCTAGGGCTTCTTTCTGCCGCACGGCAGATCAGCCCAAAGGGTTTCGTGAGCAGGATTTCAGGACGTTTTTGAAGGATGACGATGCGCTAATCAGGGCATCCAAGGCCAGCTGGCTGTTGCTCCCAGCAACTGCCACCAGCCACCTCAATGCAGGCAAGCTGTTGCTCTAGTCTTGTCCCATGTTTGAGGCGATACAATCATTCCGACTGGACTCCTTTGTGGTACCCAGCCTTACATGCATTGCTTACATTGACTGTGTATACCAGTAAAGCTTTGCTGGCACATCCGGGTGCACATTCATACTGAACAGAGCATTGTCAAAGTCAGGCAACATTGTGCACATGAGATCCACTGGCCAGGTCAAACAATCTTGACCTGGCCAGTGGACCTCAGGTGCACATTGTTGCCTGACTTTAATGCCTGAGCATGGGCAACAGCAGCGTGGGTGTTGAAACCAGTGTTGATACACCAACATGGAGGAATATATATTTGGCAAACTGCAGATGACCAGGATGAGTTCATTGGAGCCTTGAGTCTGGGCACAGCTCAAGAGGAGGACTCAGATGTACGTGCAGTGGACAGATTCCATGGGTTGAGGGTGGCCCACCCCCTAGAGGCTCACAAGATGGGCCAGGGCATCACTGTCGGGCGAGATGCCTCCTGCAGCCTTGTTGTAGATCAGCCCTCAGTAAGTTGCAGTTTGTGCACCATCCAGTCATGTTTGGCAAAATCACAATATCCTTCCAGTCATGTGTGGCAAAGTCACAACAGTCTTCCAGTCATGTTTGGCAAAGTCACAATATGGTGCACAACACAGCCCCATATTGTGACTTTGCCAAACATGACTGGAAGAATGTTGTGACTTTGCCAAACATGAATGGATGTTGTGCATTACGCTAGGCAGAGTGGCAAGCAAAAAGCTGAAGGACTCGCATACTCGTCGTGATTGCATGCTCTGGTCGTTGAACTGTCAGCTCACAAGCAAAATGCAACAACGAATGCAACAAAATATGCACTGTCTGGAACAGGTGTTGCATCTGGTGGCTGATATTCATGATGTGTCTTCTGCAGGTATCATCTCAGCATGCACACATCAAGCGTGTGGAGAATGGTGAGTACTATGTGTCAGATGCTGGCTCTGAGAAGGGCACCTGGCTGAATGACAAGCAGCTGAAGGCAGGCCAGCAGGTCAAACTTCACCCAGAGGACAAGCTGTTCTTTGGAAGCAAGAGCCCAGAGTGCTCTTTCAAGGTCAAGCTTGCCCATGTGTCAGTTGAGAGTCAGCTCAAGAAGTATATCAAACAGGCTGAGCAGTCAAATGCCAGCAAGGGCAAGCACTCTGGGTCTCAGCAGATGGCTGGAGCGGCACATTAAATGTATCATTCCTGTACAATGTCTCATCAATTGCAGCTGCGAGCATTTTGATCCATCAGCTGTTTTGGCAGCACCCTATTCTTTGGCCTTTTGCACTATGGCCAATGGTTTCAGCTTTGTCGTGCACCGTACAACAACAGATTTTGCTAGGTTGTAGTCTAGTTATGGGAAGACCACTATGCAGAGAGCATTGACTATTCAGTGACAGCGAGGTGTCCTGACAATGAGCTTGCATATGTGTGCAATACTGAGAGTACCCAAGTGGGGTACAGATCTGTCATTTTGAGAAGAGGAATGAGAAGAGGAACGACTTGTGTACTGTGACTCTGTCGTCGTGTCTGCTGACAAGCAACTCCTGCAGAGTACATATTATTTATTTCGTCATGTGTACGCTATGTTTAGCATCAATTTTGTTGCTGGCCTGCATTTTATGTAACCTGGTTAGATCATTGAAAGCATGCGCTGGCTTACACCAATTCTCGCAGGCAGACTGATGTGTTATGGTCATGTCATATGTAGATGTGATGAGCCTGCAAACAGGGCTAGCTGTGATCCAGTAAGTCATGTTCGAGTCGCCGTTATCCAACACATTGCAAGTGTGGCAGATTCCAGCAAAACTTGCATTACACTTTGTGCTGACACGTGTGTTTGGCACTGTGGTCAACATACGTTGACAAGCATAAAGATACACATCAGTGTCTTTTGTGAGAAACAGCAGCCAGAAATAATTGTCGCTGACGCCAAGTCCCTTGTATAAAGCTCAACCAAATGTAAGGTGCAAGCAACACATAACGCTGTGCAGATTGGTGCACCAGAGGATGTGTGACTAGCCTACGTCTTCCCTGCAGCATCCATTGATGCATCTCAAATTGCTTGTCTTTGGGGTGTCCCCTGCAGGTTCTCAGAAAGTTTGTTTTTGCTCTTCCGTAGGAGGCCCGTGATATGGCTGCATGAGTGGTGCAGCTACAAGGAGCGCATGCGAGCAAGGGCGGCACCATCCACTAAGACAGCCTGATCACTGCTGCGCCGGCAGACTGTCTCAAACATGATGCGCCTGCCACTGATCTTCTTCACTGTCACTTCAGCCTCAAGTGCCTCATGCAACTGCATGCACCACATGCGACTTGTCTGTATCAATCAGGCGTTGTGTTTGCAATTACCTGTTCAAAAGGTCAGTGCAGCTAACAAGGCGTGCAGCCAGAGCTCAAGCAACTGCACGCTCTCACGCACAAATTGTCTCTTGAGACTAAGGTCAGTCAATGTCCGAATTGTCAGCGCAGCAAGCGGGATGTGTAGACAGAGCAATAGTCAAGACGTCGCATGTACAGGATGCATGCTTTGATATTGCCACAACACAGTTTCAACATGGCCTGCATACTTATTGCACTGCTTTCTGCTAGAAGTCAGCTTACCAAGGCCACTTGACGGAAGTTCAGAGTCTGGGTCAAATACAAAGCACCAGGAAACTGACTGCCAATGATTGCGGGGAACAGCGATGCACACAGCATGCCTGGAAGCACTGGAGCGCTAAACCCTGTTGTCACATTCAGTACAGAAGTTGGTTGATACAACAAGAGCAGGAGCTGTAGTTTTCTGTCTTTGAGGTTCCTTTCTTTAAGCTGAACCAGGAGTAAACATCAAGACATGAGCTTTGTGCTGTCAGATTCTGAGGGAAGCAAAACCATTTAGAAGATGCTGCACATGATTGGTAGTGTAACACCTGCATCTGAAGCTGCACTGGCAGAAGTATGTATTGGGTTTGCATCCCCTGTCAACGTTGCCCATGCCTCTACTTCTGCAGCCTGAAATCCGGGATGCTTGCGTACGAAGCTCTCTCTGTACAGCGTTTTTATTGCAGTTTAGGTACAGAGTGTCTGCAACAATGGGTGCCCAAGTTATGAGAAAGAGAAGCGTACCCGTCTCGAGGTGATGCTGGTGAGTGGATGTTCCTTTCGATTATCTTTTGGGAACGTCGACTGGCGAGATGTGAGCAACGATACAAGCTCCCTGCCATTCGTTCAGGCTCACAACAAGCTGTTGGACAACACTGTACCACTCGAAACGCTCAGACTGCTGCACAGCATATCGACCACGACGTGTGCATATTTTGCTCAATGACAAGAGCAGCCCAGGCTCGGCGGAAAGTCTCGACTTGGCAACGTCAAGTGGTCTGTCACAGTTGGCTTGTGGGTCCTGCAGCACTGGCTGCTGAAATCAAAATGCACAACACACATTCAGTGTGCGACACTGCATGGGTTGCAGGACCTGTAGCGCTTGATCGCTGAGACCTACTGTGCGGAGAATCTACATGTGGCCATACCTGGTTAGTTGACTTCTGATACTGAATTGGCATGCATGACTAAGCACAAAACTTGCAGAGCCAGCCTTGGTTTGACAAACATCGGGCACATCGCATACGTCTAAACCATACCTACACCAACCTATTTGGACAGCCTAGACAGTGCAGGAACTTCTCTTTGGGTGCAACCATGCTACTTTGATGTGAGACCATGGTTGGCTTCTGGCAAGTCATACACTAGTAAGAGTGCAGCACCATGCAAACATGCAATGCACCTCAGCATGCAGCTCAGTCTTGCATACAGCTCAGTCCTGCATTATGGGAGACACCTTTGCATGCACATTCGTAATATGCTGTTAGGGCTTGAGGCTTTGGCCCGTGCCTACTTGTCATCCACGTCAGCGAGGTCCAGGTGAACCATTTTCTTTGATCGTCCTTGACAAACAAAGCAGTCCATCAGTCTTGATCAGCAAGCTTACAGACCATCCCACGATGGCATCAGCGATGTTTCGCAATGGGCGTCAGCACTGGCGCCAGATCTCGAAGCTGGCAGCGGTAGCTGGACCTGCAGGTCTACCTTCCAACACTGCTGTGAGGCACTTTGCCAGCGAAGCCGGTTCCGCTTCAGGAAGCAGTGGCACTGTAAGTGATACTTTCGTAGCTCCTTGTCAGGTTGCACGGCTCACAGCCGGCGTCTGCCGTTCCAATTGCTAGATCAACTTTTAGTAAGGCTGCTTCACGCAGAAATGGTTCATCGGATTGGTGGGTCTCACTGGAGGTGTTTGGGCCGCTGAAAAGTATGGCTTGTTGGGCAACGTGTTGGGACTACCTCCCAAAGCGTCCAAGGTGTACCAGTTGTTTTGCCGCGTTTTGGCATGCTGTTCTACCGTTGCGCCGCACGCTTCATCTTTTGTTTTGTCCAGCATCGAAATTAGCAAAGTTTACCTGCTGAACGAGCCTCGCTTTGTTCCTGGCAGGACGGAGTAGCTACCAACCTCGACTACAAAGCGATTAGGGAGGACATTGCATCTCTGTTGGATGCTGAGGACTATGACGACGGTACCCCTTGCTGCTCACTGTTCAAGCGATGCGTCGTGCTGCAACTGACTGCACGCTGCTCTTCAATTCAAGTTGTCTGTCTGCTTGACAGGCTCATATGGTCCAGTCCTTGTGCGACTTGCATGGCATTCTTCTGGAACATACAGTAAAGAGGATGGCACAGGAGGTTCAAATGGTGCCACCATGAGGTACATATGCAGTGTGGACCTCTCTGCATGACAAAAGCTGTGTTGAGCATGACTTCTGGCAAATGCCAGGAACTGATTTGTTTACAGCGGAATGACATTGTCCTCACACATTTGTCAGTCCAAATGTACCACAGCATGGATACACACGAACCCAATGTCAGCAGATTCTGGCATGAATCAAGAGTGTCATGCAGGTTCCGACCTGAGGCCGAGCACTCAGCAAATGCAGGTTTGCACATTGCTAGGGAGCTGCTGGAGCCCATTAAGAAGAAGTACCCTGGGATCAGCTACTCTGACCTGTGGACTCTGGCAGGCTGCGTTGCTGTAGAGGAGATGGGAGGTGAGTAATCACTTGCATCACAGTGTTCTGATGTCATGCATTTTGGCATGATATTCAGTATGGCTTTAAATAATGAATGCAAGGATAGGCAGATTTTGATATCTCATTGATGCATGCTCTGTACCCCTTATTACCCCAGAAAAGGCAGGCTGTCAGGACAGCCAGACTATCTCTGTTGAACTTGGGCGGTGCATGTGTGGTCTGTTGCAATCAGATCACATAGACTTTGCCGAAGAGATTGTCACCATTGCACACGCAGCCTGTATACACATCTGTGCAAGCAGTTGCACAATGATCACATCCTGCCCCTGCCTCAAGAAACTTGGAAGAGAGATTGTCCAGTAGTGATCCAGCAAATGCTGCAGCTTCATTGCTTAGCTGCCTCACCAAGCGTCACCAAGATTCACCAACATGCAGTGCGGCATTATTGGACATGACAGTATGACCAGCCAGGCTTAGCTAACATACACTTGCCTAGCATCATCGATAGCTTGGTACATGCCATCACAGCACTGCAGTACGCAGCTCCAGACTTTAAACCAACAAGTCTGTGTGTTTCATGCAGGCCCACAGATCAACTGGAAGCCAGGCAGGAGTGACCGGATTGATGACAAGGCCTGCCCTGAGGATGGCCGCCTGCCTGATGGTGCCAAGGGCGCCCCCCATGTTCGAGACATCTTCTACAGAATGGGTTTCAATGACCAAGAGATTGTAGCCTTGTCAGGTGCTTGTTGGCTGCACCTGCACTGCCTGTGCAAATCATTGCAGCAAGTCAGGCTAGCAGTCACTTGTGGTTGTCATGCTTGCTGCTAGCAGCTACAAGAGGCTGTCATGTCAGCTGTATTGTCAAACTGTTGATGACTATCTCCGGGCAGGCTGTTCAGAGTAATTGGTGCACTTTGGTGATCTCTTGGGCTGGAGCTACTGCAGAATCATTGCTGCACCTCAACTGTTTCTCAGACGCAGACTCCCCGGCATGTGTCAACTTGTTTCCGCCTTGGTAGCGGTTGATTCCATTGTTGTGACACAGCAGCTCAGTCTGTTGGTGTGGTGCAGGGGCGCACTCTCTGGGGCGTTGCCACACAGACCGCAGTGGGTTTGAGAACCCCTGGACCAACTCACCCACCACCTTCTCCAACCTCTACTTCACTGAGCTGCTTGACACCAAATGGTACGCTCTCTTGCCCCTCTCATGCATCCAATAGATGTCCAATGCAGTGCAGTGTACCCATGTCAGGTGATGCATGCCTACTTTCACTTGCAAAACGGGTGAGCTGTGCAGCAAAATCTCACTGCAAGTTTGTATCATCTTTCTTGGTCCCTTGGGCGTCTTGAGCTGCGTTTGCCTCAAATGCAAGTGTGGCTTTTTGCAGGAAGAAGAGGAAGTGGAACGGCCCTCCTCAGTATGAGAATCCAACAGGAGAGCTGATGATGCTTGAGACTGACCTGGTAAGCTGTTGTAGCAATTGTTGCACCTGAGTGCTGAGAGATCAGCGTTCTAGCTTGCCTTGGTGCGGTCTGAGTTTATCAGTGCGGGAAGGCTGGGATTTGCTGCTGTAGTTGAGTGCTTTGTACCTTGTGCACTTAGCCCAAGTTCTGTTTGTTGATTGTTATGCTTCTAGTTGTGCTTACAATCCGCCCTACTGTTGTGCAGTCCCTGATCAAGGACAAGAGCTTCAGGAAGTATGTTGAGCTATACGCCAAGGACCAGGACAAGTTCTTTGAGGACTTTGCAGCTGCGTACCAAAAGTTGCTGCATCTTGGGGTGCCTGTCAACAATCCTGGCCAGCATGCACCAGCTTAAGCAGCGCACACTATGTGTACCAATACGCCCAAGCAGCTTAGAACTAGTTTGTACTATGCTCACTAGCATGTTGTTGGTAAGGTGAATAGCATGGTGCGACTTCTTGTGTTGCCAAGGCTTGGCCTGTGTGTAGCCTAGTCACTGTGCAGGATACTGTATGCGATTCGATGTTTTGTTGTTGCCAGCTATGCATATGCGCTTTCCACATGAGAGCCTGCTGTGTGAGCACATTTGTCTGCAGCCATACTGGCAGTCACTTGCTTTGTAACAAACATGTTCACTCATGCTGCTGCAGCAGCTGTGCTAGCATTTTAGCTAACAATGCTGCAAGAGCTGGAACGTGTTATCAGACATTCAAGATAGGGTAACGCAGGGTGACAACTGTCGTAAATCTTTGTAGGAGCAACACTAATACGAGAATTTTTCCAAGTACCAAAACAAGCAAAAGGATAAACAATATGTAAGGCCTGAAGTGGCAATCAACAATGCACAAGCTGCGTCTGGATCGAATCCCCTCCATAGCACAGCCTGGACACTGATCTCTTGCTGGAATCTGTTGGGTAGCTTATAGTAGTATCAAGGACTAGTGCATGTCTAGTACATCATCGAGAAAACCAATCTTGGCATCTCCTACACTCTCATCTGTACCTGCATGCCATTAGCTTGCTTGCAAAGAAATTTGCACGCCACTGCACTGCATACTTGAAGGGACTGTCAGCGGCACATGAGTCATGCTGCCATGACACAATGCACGCACAGCACATCAGACAGGATGCAATTTTCATTTCATTCAACACCTCACAGTCTGGGGTGTGGAGCCAAACGTGACTCATCAGACATCCTGGCTTGAAAGGACAGGGGACAGGGGAAAGTCTTGGAAAGCACATCTGTATGTGGTGTGCGAGAAACTTTTAAGTACGAACCTGTTCCCAGAGGCAAGTCTTGATACTCTGCCAGCTCTGTGACAGCCACCCTATGAAGAGACAGCAGGAGCCTGTTGCGCACCCCTCGTCTCGCCGCCTCACTCCTTACCCTCCCTGCTGCTGCACTGGACACTCCCGCCTCCTGCTGTGACCCTGCTGGCGGATTCAAACTTGGCACTCTTTCCCTCCCCGCTGTAGCCCTCGACGCTCCTGCCTCGTGCTGTGACTCTGCTGCCAAGTTTGAATCCAAACCTCTCTCATGATCTGTTGCTCCACTGCACACGGCTATCTCATGCTGAACATTTGCTGAAGCTTGGGCAGCACCAGATTGCCCAGGTACATTTTCAGAACCAACTTCTGCCTGTATTGATGCAACCTCATCTGGTTTCAGCCCCCTCTGTGCTGCTGTGCTGACTGTCACACATTGGGGTCCTAATGGCACCTCAAGGCTTGCATGAGGACTAGGGTGAAGTGTGGTTGGAGCCTCGAGCCCAACCTCAGCCCCCATGTTAGGGCTGACTTCAGACTGAGATGTGGCTGATGCATCAGGACTGGGGTGAGTAGCGTGATGAAGCATCTGCTCTTCTGCAGTACCCTGCAACATCAGGATGCAGTTTGACATTATCCATGATCACATCTTGGACAGCAAACAGGCTGGTGATGCTCAATGTCAGCTCTGCAACCATGACACACTCGTGACAAAGCAGCTCATCCTGCACAGCAAAAGGCTGGTGTCGCCCTCATGTGTCACCTTAGGGTTTACATATGCATGTGTTACCGTACGGTGTTACCGTACAGTATTACCTTCATGACTAGGGTCTCTACATGAACAGCCTGTGCTGCGCCCATGCGGTGGGCTCTGGCAGTCACTTGCGCTTGCAGGCTGGCATCCGCCAAGGGCTCCATCAGGAACACCCAGCTGACAAAGCTGAGGTCCAGCCCCACCGAGCCTGTCTCATCCATCAACAAAACCCCCACACCTGCCTCATGCTGCAGCAACACGCACAAGTTGGCTGACTCACCACACCATGTGTGAATTTCTGTGAGCCAACAACTCCATGAGCAACATGCCCACACCTGCCTCATGCTGCAGCAACACACAGAAGTTGGCTGACTCACCACAGCATGTGTGAAATTCTGTGAGCCAATGACTCCATCAGCAACAACTCCATCAACAGCATGCCCACACCTGCCTCATGCTGCAGCAACACGCTTAAGTCGAATCACACAACTTCACAAATGGTGTGGTGAGTGCCTCGTGCTGCAGCAACATGCAGAAGTTGGCTCACACAACTTGACAAATGGTGTTGTGAGTGCCTTGTGCTGCAGCAACATGCAGAAGCTGGCTCGCAGAAATTCACATATGGGGTGATAAGTCGGCTGATGACTCCATCAGCAAGGCCCAGCTTACAAAGCTGAGGTCCAGCTCCTGTTTGATCCTGTATAAGTCGCTAGGATTGCTGTTTTTGCCTCATGCTATACTGAATGTACATGCCACGCTGTACTGCTCATATGTAATTGGGTGGAAAGTTGCAAGGAAGACTTTCCACTACCAGCTCACAATGCTGAGGTCCCAACCTGAGCTTTTCCATCAACAGAATGCCCACACCCCATTCAGGCTGCAAACATCAGGCATGCAAATGTACCAAAGAAATGTATGTAAGCTGCGCCCTCCAATGAGGATCACCCATCTCACACAAATAAAACAGACTGTAACAACAACAAAAATGAAATGAATGAGACTTCACTACTTTTCACAAGTTACACAAGTTACCCCACAAGTTACACACAACTGCGGCTGTCTCACTCATTTATAAGTTTCCCAAGTCTGCCTCATGCTGAAGCCAGAGCCAATGATAGACACTGGCATCTCACGGAGCACTGTCTCTGCAGACTTGCCCAGGCTGCTTGTGTGCTGCTTCACTTAAGAGTGGATAATAATGATAACAATAATAAATCCACTTCCCAGCTCATGATGAGCTAGGTATGTGCAGGACAAGTCTTGTCTCTCCAAAGCAGTCTGTCTTGCGCACCTCTATAAGGTCTACCAGTTCAACAGTTTAGATGTTTGGATGCCGTGATCAAGTTTGCAATGAATCCATATCTTGTGAGACAGGGCTCAGCTTACCTGAAAGGTGGCCACAGCTGCAGCCTTGTGTGCTGCTTCAGTAATGCAGCAATCAAGTTTGCCATAAATACATATCTTGTGAGACAGGAGTCAGCGCACCTGAAAGGTGGCCACAGCTGCAGCCTTGTCCTTAGGGCTCATGTCTTGCTTGAGCACAGCCAGGGGAACCCCATGAGCACGCAGGTGGCTGCTGATCAGCTGGATGTGCATCCAGAACTGACTGAAGACAATGGCCTTGGTCAGGCCCTTGCCTTGCTGCTGGGACGCCTGCAACACAGCATGCAGAGCTTCGCACTGACTCTTGCATGTGTCACTGAACGTACTGTCTGAGGCTGGTCAGCTAAGTATAATCACATTATGATAGT
>JAABUS010002282.1_pt1 | contig 36838 bp, 41 predicted proteins | sample 5560161 | NCBI WGS metagenome assembly JAABUS01 (sample SAMN10711885, study PRJNA513376) | rock metagenome | isolation source: Antarctica rocks | place: Antarctica: Victoria Land, Trio Nunatak nord | collected 2016-01-04
CGCCGCAAGCTTGCCGCCCTCCGCGCGCACAGCGGGATGCTCACCGGCGCCTACGGACCGGACTACCTGCAGCGGCTGCGAGAGGAATGGCCGGCGTGATCGTCCTCGACGCCAGCGTGCTGATCGCCTACCTCGATGGCGAAGATATCCATCACAGCCGCGCCGAGACCCTCCTCGCTCGCGAGATTGACGACGATTTCGTGGCCAACCCTTTGACCTTGGCCGAGGTGCTCGTCGTGCCCGTGCGAGAGAACCGACTCGATGCCGTACGTGCGGCGCTACAGGACCTGGAACTGCGGGAGCTCCCCCTTCCTGCCGACACCGCAGCCAAGCTCGCCGATCTCCGCGCGAGCACCAACTTGAAGATGCCGGACTGTTGCGTACTGCTCTCGGCCGAAGACGCCCGTGCACGCGTGGCCTCGTTCGACGATCGCCTCGCCGACGCCGCCGCCACCCGAAATCTCGTCGTCGTTGGAGACTGACGGGCACCGGCGAGGGTGCTGCCGCCGTTTCTCACGTCGGCGCTGGTCATCCGACGGGGTCCTGGAATGGCGTCAGGGTCGGCAGTCAGCTGCGGTGGCGGCGGACAGTTCTGCGCCGGCCGCCCGCAACCAGCGCTGCGCATCGACCATCGCGCGATCGCCCGAACCGGCCAGCCGGCACAGCTCGACAGCTCGCTCGATCCCGGCCGGTAGCGCGCGGTCGATCTGCCCGGCGATCAGCAGCACCCGTTGGCCCGCAACGGTTCCCAGCACGTGACCGACCACCTTACCGGTCGTCGACTGGGCGTCGAACCTGCCTTCGCCGGTGATCACCAGATCCGACCGGTCCACCGCGCCGGACAACCCGACCACCTCGCCGATGAGCCGAGCACCCGGTTCCAGACGGGCATTCCACAGGGTGGCAAGTCCGAACGCCGCGCCACCGGCCGCTCCGGCACCGGCCTGGTCGGGCTCGCCGCCGATCACCGCGGCCAACCGGGCCAGGGATGCCTCAAGGAGCGTGACGTCATCGGCGGTGGCGCCCTTCTGCGGTCCGAAGACAGCCGCCGCCCCGCGCGGGCCGAGCAACGGGGCGGTGACGTCCGTGAGCACCTGCACCCCGCCCCGCGGTGGCGGAACGAGCGCCGAGACGTCCACCCGGGCGCAGCGGTTCAGCATGCCGCCGCCGGGCCCTAGCGGCTTCCCGGCTGGGTCCAGGAACCGGGCGCCCAGTGCGCTGAGTGCGCCCGCCCCGCCATCGGTGGCGGCCGAACCACCGACCGTCGCCACGATCCTCCGCACCCGCGGATCTCGCGCGGCGGCGGCCAACTGCTCCCCGAAACCGGTGGTCTGGGCTCCCAGCGCATCCTTGCGGCGCATCAGGGTCAGCCCGGAGGCGGCCGCCAACTCCACCACCGCCGTGCCATCCGGCAGCAACAACCAGCCGGCATCCACCAGTATGCCGTCCGGACCCGTTGCACGGCAACGAATCTCGCTCGCTCCGGGTGTCGATGCCCGGATCACGGCGGCGCTTCCCTCTCCGCCGTCTGCCAGCGGCAGCTCGAGGACGGTGTCGGCCGGCCGCACCGAGCGCCAGCCGGCGGCGATGGCTGTCGCCGCCTGCGCGGCGGTAGCAGTGCCCTTGAACGAGTCCGGGGCGACCAGGATCCGCATCCGGTTCAGGCCGGGTCGCTGTCGACGGCGATGGGCTGCCTGTTGGCCACCGTCCGGCGCGCCTGCGGCGACAGGCTTTGCACCTGGGTCAGCAGGGGCAGTAAACCGGGCTCGATGGTGAACGCCCGGAACGCGGTGCGGACAGTGACGCCGTGGTCCGGCCGGTCCAGCACCCTGACCGGGTCGCCGGCCCGCACCCGGCCCGGCTGCAACACGCGCAGATAGGTTCCGGTGGCGCCGGTCGTGATGAACCTGCGGATCCAGCCGCGCTCGCCGAGGAAATCAGCGAAGGTGCGGCACGGGATCCTGGGGTCGGTCACCTGGAGAACCAAATCTGTTCCCAGCTGCCAGGTTTCGCCGAGAATGCTGTGGGTGATGTCGATGCCCAGTGTTGTCAGGTTCTCGCCGAAGCTGCCGTTGGGCAGCGTGCGCCCGAGCTCCCGTTGCCAGTCGTCGAGATCTTCCCGGGGGTAGGCGTAGACCGCCTGATCGTTACCACCGTGGTGCCTGCGGTTGCAGACCTGATCGCCGGCCAGGCCGCTGCCGGCGGTCCCCTTGGGCCCGGGGGCGGTCACCATCACGGCCCGATCCGTCGAGCGCTTGTCGATGCCGGTGACGCCACCCGCCTTCCGCGGGCCGATGCTGCCCAGGTTCACCGACAGCACCGTCGCGCTGTCGCCGGGCGTCACATTCCGGCTGGGGATGTTCGGGCTGGGGATGTTCACGACAGAACGGCGTCCAGTTCGAACTCGAGATGCCACCGCGGGTCGAGCAACCCGGCGACGATCAGCATGGTGCTGGCCGGCCGGACGTCGCCGAACACTTCGCGGTGCGCCTGACCGGCAGCGTCAGCATGCGCCGGGTCGAGCAGGTACTGCCGGGTGCGGATCACCTGCTCCGGCCGGCCGCCCAGCTCGGCCAGCGCGGCCAGGGCAATCTGCCAGCACCGCCTGGCCTGTGTCAGGGGATCCGGGTCCACCCGGCCGTCCGGCCAGACCGGCGCGGTGCCGGACACCGCAACGGTTCTCCCGTCCCTGACCGCCCTGCTGAACCCGATGCTGTCTTCGAAGGGGGAACCCGAGCGGGCGTACTGGCGATCCATACCTGCATTCTGCTGGACCTGCTGCCAGAGGTCACCGCCGGTGTGGCGGGCCGCCAGGCCCACGGGGTGCACCCCGACGTGCCGACGCTGGCGATTTCGGCTCCGCGCTGGCGATATTTCTCCAGCGCCGCGCACAGATTGCCAGCGTCGGCGTGGGTTGCACCGGGTGTGCCTCTCGACCTACATCAGCCGCCGGCGCCTGATGTGCCAAGTGCAGGTAAGTGGTCATTGAGCCCGTGTTGCCTGCATCGTCAGCCCCATGCGAGACGCATCGACCCCACATGACAGCACTTATATAAGGACTGTTACGATCAGTGCATGACCGTCGAACGACCGGCTGACGCCGCGGACGAAAGCCTGTGGCGACCACTGCGAAAGCTCCTGCAGGCCATGGACGACGATATTTCTCGGCTGTACCGGGAGCGGGGCATCGGCATCCAGCCCTCCCATTCCATGGTGATCATCCGGCTTGCCGCGGCCGGGTCGATGACGATCCGGGCGCTGGCCGACTCGCTGGCCATCACCCATTCGGCCGCGAGTCAGAAAGTCAGCGCTCTCCGCACGGACGGCTACGTCATCGATACTGCGGGAGAGGACCTGCGCACCAAAGTGATCTCGTTGACCGAGCGTGGCGCGGAGCTCGCACCCTTCCTCGCCGCCGAGTGGTCGGCGACCGAATCGGCCTGCGCCGATCTCGAGCGGGAACTGCCCTACGCGCTCAGCCGGGTCGTGGAAGATATGAGAGAAGCATTGCAGCGCAGCCCGTTCTACGACCGCATCGTCGCGCGGATCGATGCCAACCCACCCGGACCTTCGCGTCCGGCGCCCGGCACACGGTGATGAGCGGATCTCCACGCATCCGCCTGCACGGTGCGCTGATGGATCTGACGCCGCTGCGCGAGTCACCCCTGTTCCGCAGGTTCTGGCTGGGCAGGTCGTTGTCCATCATGGGGAGCCGGATCGCGGCGGTGGCAGTGATGTTCCAGATCTGGGAGTCGACGCACAGTGTGCTGTGGTCCGGCGCTGTCGGGATCGCCCACGCGATTCCGATGTTGTTGCTGTCGGTAATCGCCGGATCGAGCGCCGATCGGCATGACCGTCGCCGGATCCAGATCGTCACAACCACCGGTCAGGCAGCAGTGTCGATCGCCCTCGCGGTCCAGGCGCTGGTGGGAGGCCTCTCGCCGCTGCTGCTGCTCGGCTTGATCGCGCTGCAGTCCGCGGTGGCCGCGTTCGGTGGACCGGCTTCACGCAGCCTGGTTCCGCGCCTGGTGCCGGGGGAGCAACTCGCCGCGGGCTTGGCACTCACCGGGATCAGCGCCCAGACGGCGATGCTGCTCGGTCCGGCGCTCGGCGGCCTGCTGATCGGGTGGATCGGTCTGGCCGGGTGCTACCTGGTGGACGCCGGGACGTTCGCAGCGGCCTTCATCGGGGTCTTCGGGCTGCCGGCACTACGGCCGCTGGGCGACACCGCCCAGCCCGGCTGGGCGGGGATCCGGGAGGGCCTGTTGTTCCTGCGACGCCACCCGGTGATCAGGGCGCTGCTGCTGACCGACCTCGCTGCCACCGTGCTGGCCATGCCGATCAGCCTTTTCCCGCTGATCAACCAGCAGCTGTTCAACGGCGACCCGCGCACCCTCGGCCTGTTCCTGTCGGCGATCGGCGTCGGCGGGGTGATGGCCTCGGTTCTCTCGGGAACATTCACCCGATCGGAGCAGCAGTTCCGCTGGGTCGTCGGCGGCGCACTGGTCTGGGGGACCTCGCTCGGACTGGTCGGCGTCTCGGCGTTTATCGACTGGCCCGTGGCAGTGCTCGCACTGTTGGTGGTGGCCGGCGCCGCTGACACGGCCAGTGTGGTGAGCCGGGGAGCGTTGGTCCAGCGACTCACGCCGGACGAACTGCGTGGTCGGGTCGGCGCGGTCGAGCTGCTGGTGGGGATGACCGGCCCCGACCTCGGGAACGTCCGCGCCGGTGTGGTCGCCCGGGTCACGTCGGGCGCGGTGGCCCTGGTGAGCGGCGGGGCACTCTGCGTCGCGGTGGTGCTGGGCCTGCGATGGCGAACGCCAGAACTGCGCGCCAGAACGCGGACCGAGTCAGGCGACCTGTCGGCACCGAGTCGGTCCGGGGAATCATCGTGAGCGCCGTCCGACTGATCCCCTCTTCGATGTGGCAATCACCGAGAACCGGCTCGGCCTCATGCTCATCCCGAGCACGGGCGAGGCGACGGACGTCGACCGCGTGCGCGAGGCGACGGTCGACGGGTTCGTGCTCTGGACCACGGTGGAGGACGACCCGGTGCTCGACGCGGTGGCCGCGACCGGTCGGCCGGCGGCGATCCAGGGCGGCCCCGCGGCTCTCGGCATCACCGCGGTCGCCCCCGACGACCGCGCGGCGGCCGCCGCGATCGAACACATGCTTCCGGGCGCCCGATCACCGCTCGTCCTATCGCACCCACTCGACCGCGACCGTCGGGCCGGCTTGCAGTGGGGACCGGGCGTTGACGTGCCCTACCCGATTACCCGGGCGCGCCTCGCGGGATACCGTGACGCGGTCGATGCATCCGGGCTCCCCTGGAGCGACGTGCCCGTCGCCGTGGTGGCACGCAACACGCGCGACGACGGCCGCCGCGCACTCCAGACCGCGCAAGAGCAGGTGCGGCCCGATGCGGTAATCGCCATGAGCGACCAGCTCGCCGCCGGCGCGCTCGATGCGCTCGGCCCGGCCCTGCGCGTGAGCGGATGGGACGACAGCGATGTCGCGGCAGAACTCGGCATCCCGAGCGTGCGGCAGTCGCTGTTCGACCAGGGTGTCGCGTGCGCCCGCATCGCCGCCGGACTCACGACGACGGCCGACCCCGCCCATTGGGCGCTCGCGCTGCGCTGAACGCGCGTCGAGCCCGGTCGCTGCTAGCCAGCCGGGACCAACGTGGTCATCACACAGTTGCCCTTGCCTTTGGGCCGGTCGTAGCTGAACCCGAGCTGCTCGTACATGCTCCGGGTGGCGTTGTAGAGGAACGACGCCGAGGTCTTCTTGCCCGGGGGCAGGTCGTGTGGGTACGACTCAACGAGACCACCGCCGGCAGCGCCGATCAGCGCCATCGCGCCCCGAACGGCGACCGCTGCCATCCCCTTGCGCCGGTACCTGCGGTCCACGAACAGACAGGTGATCCGGTAGTCCGGCATGCGCCGGAGATTCTGTTCCCAGTCCTTCCGGTGATGGATGTTCGGCAGCTCCTCGACCGACCCGTACTCGGCCCAGGCGACTGCGACGTCACCGTCGAACACCCGCGCCGCGCGCGCGCGGCCCTCGTCGACCAGCCGCTGTTTGAACGCGCGGTGGCCGAGCGCCTTGCGCTCGGGAGGATCCGGGTAGCAGTGGAACCAGGTGCACCAGCACCCGCCCCATACGCCATTGTGCCGCTCTGCCAGATCCGCGAAGGCGTCCCACGTCTGCGGATTGAGCGGTTCGATCCGGTAGCCATCCACACGTACCTGGACTGTGCTCATGCAGCAAAGGTAGAGGGGTTTGCGGACGATTGACGGCCGGAATCAGCTGCGTCCACATGCGGTGTGCGGGCACAGTGCGCTTTCCGCCCAGTGGTCCGCACTTCGGGGACGTTGATTCCAAGAGCGCTTGCTCTTGTCACCGCGGAGTCCGGTGAACAAGCGCCGGAAATCCGGCGCCAGCCGGGCGAGCTCACTCATCCGTGTGCTACCGCTCCCGCTGGGAGAGGTAGCGGACGGCGCATCCGAGCCACTGGGCGAGCGCTGCGTCGCTGGACAGTGCTTTCGCATCGACGCGGATCCACCCTTCGCCCATGGAGCGACCGGCGCCCATTTCCGCGCGCGAGGCATGCGGCTCTTCGAGCAGCCGAGAGTCCTTGGCCGGGTCGACTCGTACGAGCAGGCTCCCGTCCTTGTGGACGGCAACGGCCATGGCGTCGTGGACCATGACGGCCACAGCTCCGAACATGCGCACTTCACGGGTGTGCTCGGCTGGCAGCCAGGCTCGTATGCGGTCAAGCAGCTCGCGCGCTGCCTCGCCGGCGGGGGCCGGCTTCACACCGGCTGCTGGGCCGGCGGAATGTAGCCCAGTCGGTCGAAGGCGAGGCGGATCTCAATGATCTGGCCCTGGCGGACGGTGAACAACTCGCTGGCCAGCGTCGTCTCGGTGACCGCAGTCTGCGGGAAGTACCACAGAGCGACTCGGTCCCCGGCCGTCATGCGGGCATGTTCGGGAGCCGCTGTCAGCATCGGCACGAAGCCCGTGAGGTACTCGCGCCAGTCCTGCTTGGTCGTGACATTCTCGTCGGGGGCGAAACAGCGGACATCGTCGGAGAGGTACGTCAGCGCGCGGTCGACCTCTCCGTTGGTCCACGCCTGGTGATAGGCATCCACGATCGAGATCGCGTCATCGACATTCGGCATGACAACTCCTTCGGTTGGTCGGTGATCAAAGTGCGGGTTCCCAGGTGTCCGGTGGTGGCCGTTGACCCTGGGCGGCATGGCTGAGGCGGGGCAGAAAGTGCCTCCAGCCTTCGGCGTGCCCGGCGACCTGGGCCTCGGGGAGGTCGGTGTGCACGACCTCCACCCGAGTTCCGGTGCTGATCGCGGTCAGTTCGAACGACACCGTCGAGGCGCCGACGGGCAGGGTGTCATGGCCCGCGAACCCCCATGAAACCGTCACCCGTCGAGGCGGATCGACCTCGAGGAACGAGCCCCGAACGGGATAGCCGGCGATGTTGACCTCGAACCGACCGCCTGGCACCGGGTTCAGAGACGCCCATTGGCCCATCCAGGTCGTCATCCCCTGATCCGTCACCAGATACTGGAACACCGTCTCGGGACCCGCATCGATGTCGATCGACGTCCGGTACTCAGCCATCGTTGCCCGCACCGGACGATCCCTCGACCGCTCGCTTGAGAGCGCTCAGCCGTTCGGGCCAGAAGTCATCGAAGAAGGCCTTGCCCACGGCCAGCCCTTCAACGTGTACGGCGTACAGATGCCGCGTACCCGATCGGGAGCCGCTCACCAGGCCGGCGTTGCGAAGCACCTTGAGGTGATGGGACACGTTCTGCTGCGAAAGCCCGAGCACATCGGCAATGTCACCCACCGCGCGACGTCCGTGACGGACCACCGTCAAGATCGCGCGACGGTTCGGGTCGGACAGCGCGTGGAACGCTCGATCCAGCACGCCTGCGGATTCACTCACGAATCGGCACCTCCTCTCAAGCCACGGTAGCACAAGCAGCGACTTGTACAAGCCAGGGCTGGTGGACAGAATGGGGCGGAGCACTGGCAGATGACCACGTGGCAGCCAGTACTGCTCGTCGTCCCAGTCCCACATGCGGTGCGCGAACAGGTCCTCAGACGGTGGCGCCCACCCCGCAACCAGAACCGATCCTGGCGACTCGCTGACGGTGAACTGGACCATGTCCCAAGCGATCGGGCTGCTGGCCCTGGTGGCGTCTCCTTACTTGTCCATCATCTGACGGGCTGCCGACTCAGTTGGCACCCTGCGATGCGGCGGATTCCAGAGCGCACGGGCCGTTGCCCGAAGTGAGGTGTCCGCCGAGTTGGGTCACGCCCACGGGATCGGCTCGGTTCCGATGGCGACCAGGCTGCCCCGCAACATCCGACCTCCAGCGGCCACTACCCCACAGTGCAAAGTGGACCCTTGCGGGATCGTCGCCTCCTTGAACGTCCTGCTGTTTCTGTCGGTCACCTGGACGTCGACGATCAGCCGGCCATCACGGACGAGGACACTGTTCTTCGTCACCCGCTCGACCAATTTCGTGCAACTCGACGTCAAGGTTGCCCGCGCCACGTCCTGGGACAGGCCACCGGTCCCAAAAAATTCCCCATGGTGCGGTTTCGTGCAGTTGAACGAGGTCGCCTGGTTCCAGTCGGCCTCGGTCGGACAGTGACTTAGGTAGTCACGACCCATCCCGGTCGACACGGCGTCGCGCAAGCTGCCCTCGTACCCGATGAGCGAACCTCCGTCGACGTCCGGCTGGTTCACCAAGTAAGTGGCGCACGCCAACCACTGCGCTCCAGCGGCTCGTTGTCGGATGGTCGGCGTCAACGCCACCACGGGCGCGAAAGTGGCGAGCGACCAATAGCCGAACAGCAACGCCGGTTTACCGGCAGAATCATCCAGTCCGAGGAAGCGTGCGGTCGCCTCGATGCAGGCGATCATGTTGGTGTCGTCGATGAAAACGCCTCCACCCGGGTTGGCGACGACCTTCGCTTTCGTCGGCTTCGCGATCACCGACACCACCTCGCCGTAGTGCGCCTGACCGCAATCACCCAGGACCAATTCCGGATATCGATACTTGGACGGGTCGGCACCCACAGTGTCCCAGGCAAGATCGAACTTCTCCCCCACACACTCACCCGCCGACGGCGGCCCAGGCACCGGAACAGCCAGGGCTACCCCCGGAATGGTCCGGCCCATGGCATTCGGAAGGATCACCGCTGCCAGCAGCCCCAACACGACTACCAGCAACCCGACCGCCCGCCTGTCCGTCACCGGACCCACCAGCAAGCGCCCCCCGGTGGGCTCACGCCGAGAAACCTGCACCCACTCATCGTGTCAGCTTCCTCCAGAGACCTGATCACCCCAGACGGCTGGAGTCAGCGCCTCTCCGTGAGGGTCGAGTTGGTATGCCGCGCAGCGGTCGACGGTGTCACGAACTTGCCCATGGTCCTCTGCGTCGGGAGCGTTCCCAGCGAGGAGTCGGGCATACCTGCTCAGGTGGAATTCACTCGACAGATCTCAGACTCAGGGGGCGTCCATGCGACGCTGCTCTCGTGACGAGTGTGTCGGTGACGTCAAGCTGACCAGGATCTTGGTCCTGCGCAACGTCTTCGCCGTTCGGGACACCACCAGATCGGGCATCGCCTTCTCGACCTGCTCGGCCACCAGTCGGGCCCACTCCGAGGGCCGCCCGGAGGTGATCGGGGCATCCATCGGCACCTACAGATGCAGACCTTGGACCCGGACGTCACCGGCACCGACTCAGCCACCCCGGAGTGCGCGGAGTCGAGCATGGCAGCATGTGCCGCGCCGGCAGCACCCGACGAGAGGCTGGAACCGACCTCGTGAAGAGCATCCTGATCGCCGCGGTGGTCGGGCTGGTCGTGTCGGTGACCCTGACGCCCTACCTGATCAAACTGTTCTCGCGGCTCGGCTTCGGCCAGGAGATCCGGGAGGAACTGAAACATCAGCAGGCCAAACGCGGCACCCCGACCATGGGCGGTGTCGCCATCCTGATCGCCATGTGGATCGGGTACCTGGTCTCGGTGCTCGTCCGGACGAGCACCGAACACGGCGGCGGCGCGACGGCCTCCGCCTGGCTGCTGCTCTTTCTGACCACCGGCACCGGGCTGGTGGGCTTCCTGGACGACTTCATCAAGCTCCGGAACAAGCGCAGTCTGGGTCTGTCTCCGCGGGCGAAGTTGATCGGACAAACGCTGATCTCGGTGATCTTCGGGGTTGGGGTGCTGCTGTTTCGTAACGGTTTCGGCCTCACTCCGGGATCGGTGCGGCTCTCGTACACGCGCGACCTGAACTTCATCACCTTCGGCGCCGTCGGGTTCGTCGTGTTCGCCGTAGTGCTGATCGCCGCCTGGTCCAACGCGGTGAATTTCACCGATGGTTTGGACGGACTGGCCGCCGGCTCGTCGGTGATGGTGCTCGGTAGCTACGTGGCGATCTGTTTCTTCCAGTTCCGCAACGCCTGCTGGGGCGACGGGCTGAATGCCGCCGCCCAACAGAGCTGTTACCAGGTGCGAGACCCGCTGGACCTCGCGGTGGTGGCCGCCGCCGCCGTCGGCGGCTGCGTCGGCTTCCTGTGGTGGAACGCCCACCCAGCCAGGATCATCATGGGCGACACCGGCGCGCTGGCCCTGGGCGGCATGATCGCCGGCCTGTCCGTCCTCACCAAGACCGAACTGCTGCTGGTGGTGATCGCCGGCCTCTTCGTGATCGAGATGGCCTCGGACGTCATCCAGATCATCGTGTACAAGACCCGGAAGGTCAGGGTGTTCAAGATGGCCCCGTTCCACTATCACTTCGAGCTGTCCGGGTGGGCGGAAACCACGGTGTTCGTGCGGTTCCTGCTGCTGGCAGCGATCTCGGCGGAGATCGGCCTCGGTCTGTTCTACGCCGACTGGCTCGCCCTGACAGGCGGCTAAGCGCACCGATCCATGCCCAGACAGAATCCAGCATTGGCTTGTCGCGACGGCTGTGACTGTGGCCGGTAAGTGGCGGTTTCTGTCGGCGCTATTTGCGGTCCGGTCGCCCCAGCCGATCACGACCGTTCGATGGCGCGATACTCGGGACTGGTGTCAGTGCACTAACGCCGCTACCCACACGTCTGTGTTGCGGCCGGCATAGTCAGCCGCAGGGCCCCAGTGATCGCCGTGGCCCTCGGACCACAGTCGAGCCCAGGGCTGAGTGTCGGTGGCGTGCCCCTGCCGGAGCAGCTCGTGCATCCCGCGGATGTGGGCTGTGATCAGTGCGGGCAGCTCGCGGCGTTGCTCCCCGTCCAGGCCGTACCCATCGACCAGGGCACGTAGCCGGGCACCATCCACGGCGGGAGCACCGCCCTCGTGAAGACCCACGAAGCCGTGAGCGGCGTAGGCCAGATCCCACAACCGGGATCCAGGACCGGCACCGTCCCAGTCGATGAACACCCACCGATCGCCGTCGCGGCCGAGGTTCCAGGGGGCCAGGTCGTGGTGACACACCAACTCGTCCCGATCGGGCGGGATCACCACCTGCCACTGCGCGTCCGCCGGCGGCTGAAAACTTTTCGCTGCGTCGTGCAGACGCCGAATCATCCGCCCCAACCGATGCAGCTCGGCCAGGTCCAGGGGAGGCAACTGGTCGGCCAACACACCAGGGATGTACTCCAACACCTGGCGGCCGGCGTCATCCAGGCCCAGATGACGCGGGGAGCCCTCGAAGCCGGCCGCGGTCAGGTGATGCAGCAGGGCGGCCACCGCCGGTGTCGCTGTTGTAGCCGGCTTGCGGACGGTGTGTCCTACCCGCAGCACCTCGTCGGCGACATTGCCGCCGGTCAAGGCTTCCTCGTGATCGACATCCGTCCAGTATCCGGCGGTCAGCATCGGGCCGTGGACTCCGCAACATGCTGTGCTTTGCGCACACGCGCACTCATTGAGGACGAAATCAGAGTACCCACGCCACATCGGCGGTGGGCTGTTTGTGTTGTCCACTCCTCAACCCGAAAGGCACTGGGCACCATGGATATTCGTGCTTTCCAAGACTCCGACACTCCCGCGCTCGTAGACCTGACAATCGCAACGTTCCGCCCGCTCTATGAGCAGTTGTTCCTGGCGATGATGCACCACGATCGCCCACTGATCGAGCATCAGCAGCACCCTGCCGATGGGCTGACCGGGACAGCCTGTCGGTGTAGTGCGGTGCACATGCCGCTGGTCGTGAGTCCCGTCAAAGTGGTCCTGTGCAAGTTTCGCCAGCGGTAGGAGAGGCGGGACTCCGTCTACTCACGCAGGACCTGCTGCTCGGTCATCGCTTCGGGTTCGACAACGGCGTCGGCGAGGATGAATCCAGGGTTCAGGCGGTGTGTAGCAGCCACTTACCGGGACTTGGCATGATCGTGCTGCGGAAGTTCCGGCAGACCTGATGGGCGGCTCCAGATGGCGGTGTTCCGCAAGGACCGGCTGGATGCGCCGGCCGGGTTCTTCGAGTTCGAGGGCGCCGGGCTTCGGTGGCTGGCGGAGGCGGTGCCCGATGGCGGTGCTGAGGTCGTCGAGGTTCTGGACGTAGGACCGCAGTTCATCGAGCTGGCCCGGCTGCGGCCCGGATCGGCGTCCGGCGCGGCCGGCGAGGATTTCGGCCGCGCGCTGGCCGTCACCCACGCGGCGGGCGCCGACGCCTTCGGCAGCCCGCCGCCCGGGTGGAGCGGCGACGGCTGGATCGGGCGTCAGACCCAGCCGATGTGCCCGGCGCCGACCTGGGGTGAGTTCTATGCCGAACAACGGGTTCGGCCGTTCGTCCGCCGAGCGCGCGACAACGGGAATCTGGATCCGGACGGTGCCGGGGTCGTCGACCGGTTGTGTGATCGGATCGGCGCCGGCGAGTTCGACGACGACAGGCCGCCGGCTCGGCTGCACGGAGACCTGTGGTCGGGGAACGTGCAGTTCACCGAGCACGGCTTGGTGATGATCGATCCGGCTGCTCACGGCGGGCACGGCCAGACGGACCTGGCGATGCTCGAGTTGTTCGGCTGCCCCCAGTTGAGCCGCATCCAGGACGCCTACATCGAGGCCGCCCGGCTGCCGGCCGACTGGCTGGAACGCACGGCACTTCACCAGTTGCATCCGGTGGCCGTGCACGCCGTGTCGCACGGCCCGTCCTACGCCGTGCAGCTGGTGCGGCTTGCCCGTCAGTACTGCTAACAGTCATCGGCCGGGCAGTGGCACCATCTGGTGGTGACCGAACCCCAACCCATCCGCATAGGAAACACCGAACGTGACGCAGCGCTGACCGCGCTGGGCAATCACATGCGGGCCGGCCGGCTGACCCCCGACGAGTACTCCACCAGGGCGACCCAGGTGTCCGCTGCGACCACCCACACGGATCTGAATGCCGTGTTCGTCGACCTTCCCGGCGGGGGCGTGGTGCAACCGGCACGCTCCACCGGTATGTCCGGCTACCCGGCCGCCGCGCCGACCTACCCCACCGACGACGGTGCGATCGCCGCAAACGGCCCGGTGGATGCTGGCCGTTCGGTGAGCCGCAGGCCCGATTACAACTTGATGGCGATCGCCGGACCGGTCTCGCTGATCCTGTTCCTCGTCTGCGGCTTCGCCTTCCACGGATGGCAATGGGCGTGGCTGTTCTTCCTGCTGCCCGGCCTGATCGGCACCATCGGACGCAATGCCCGCCGCCCCGGCGCGAGCTGACGCCGGCCGAACGCACAGACCAGGCCGTATGCACAGGCCAGGGCCCGGCTGATGCCTGAGGCCGAACGTCGGGGGGTCGGCGCAGCGGCAATCGTCGCCGCGTTGCTGGCGTTGCTGGTGGCGAACCGGATGAGCGGCCCCGATGTGCGAGGCCGGGCGCTCGCCTTGCCGCCGCTGCCGCCGCCTGCTTCCAGCGCCTGCCTGGTGCACTCCGGAGCCTTCGACGCCGTCGAGGTCCCGTGCGCCCAGCCGCATACCGCGGAAGTGATCCGTAGCTGGCCGGCCGGCGGCGTGCCGGTCGTCAACGGGGGAGCGTGGCGAGTGGCCTGCCCCACCGGCATGACCATTCCCAGCGCCGAACCCGACGCGGTGAACTGGACGGCGACAGCGCCGCCGGTGGCCAACTCGATACTGCGCGGCGGCGGCCCCGTCCTGGGCTGGGCGGCCTGCGCACGGTATCCGTCGCCGACGTTCCGTCCGGACCTGGCGCTGCATTACCGCGGAAAGCTCACGCCGGACGAGCACGGACAGGCGACAGCGACCGTCGGCAACTGCTTTCGCGCCGGTGGACAGCAGATCGACTGCGCGTTCCCGCATCCGGTGGAACGGCTCGGCGAGTTCCTCCCCAGCGCTGGCCTCCTGCCGGTCGACACGTGCCTTGACTTCGCCCGCCGGACCGTCGGTTCCGGCGCTCGCTTCAGCGCTGCCGGCCTGCTGGCTGTCCAGGGCAGTGACCCGACACGGCACCCGGGCGATGACCGATCGGGCTCGCCGATTGCGATGCTGACCTGCGAGGTCCACGCCCCGGCCGATCGGGCACTCGTCGGTACCGTCGTCGGACTGGGCGATGCGCCGCTGCCGTTCGGCTGAGCTGCCGTTCGGCTGACCGGCTGCTCGGCTGACCGGCTGCTCGGCTGACCGGGCGGCCAGCACCGCCGCGGCACCGATCGTGGGACCATGGAACCGTCATGAGATCCCTTCCGCTGCTCTTCGACGCCCCGCGTCGTGGCCTGCCGCCGCCGCACCTGGCGGATCTGAACGCAACCCAGCGCAAGGACGCCGTCCGGCGCGCCGGTCAGCCTGAGTTCCGTGCGGACCAGCTGGCCCGTCACTACTACGGCGGCCTGACCAGGGATCCGGCCCTGATGTCGGACCTGCCGGCGTCCGGTCGGCAGGAGTTCGTGGACGCCCTGCTGCCGCAGCTGCTGACCGAGGTCCGGTCCGTCGCCTGTGACGCCGGGTGGACCCGCAAGACGCTCTGGCGGGCACACGACGGCACCCTGATCGAATCGGTGCTGATGCGGTACCCGGATCGGGTCACCCTGTGCGTCTCGAGCCAGGCCGGTTGCGGGATGGCCTGCCCGTTCTGCGCAACCGGCCAGGGCGGCCTGCAACGGAACCTGTCCGTGGGGGAGATCGTGGAGCAGGTCCGGCTGGCGGCAGCGGCCACCCGTGACGGCGCGCTGGGGCAAACGGGTCGGTTGTCCAACATCGTCTTCATGGGGATGGGCGAACCGCTGGCCAACTATGGGCGGGTGCTGTCCGCGGTCCGGCAGATCACCGGCCCGACGCCGCACGGCCTGGGCATCTCCGCCCGGTCGGTGACGGTGTCGACCGTGGGCCTGGTCCCGGCCATCGATCGGCTCACGGCGGAGAAGATGCAGCTGCGGCTCGCGGTATCACTGCACTGTCCCGACGACGAACTGCGCGACACCCTGGTACCGGTGAACTCCAGGTGGAAGATCGACGAAGTGCTGCGGGCGGCCCGCCGCTACGCCGACGCCACTGGTCGCCGGGTGTCGATCGAGTACGCGTTGATCCGCGACATCAACGACCAGCCGTGGCGGGCCGATCAGCTCGGCACCATCCTGCGTGAGCACCTCGGGAAGCTGGTGCACGTCAACCTCATTCCGCTCAACCCGACGCCGGGCTCGCAGTGGGACGCGTCGCCGAAAGCGGTGCAGGACGAATTCGTCGGCCGCGTACGAGCAACCGGAGTCGCCTGCACCGTGCGGGACACCCGCGGCCAGGAGATCGCCGCCGCATGTGGTCAGCTGGCCGCCGCCGAGGTCTGAGCACACCGGCTCGCCCCGGCTTCGGCGCCCGTGCCATCGGCGGCTTCCGCCTTCGGCGCCCCCGCATCTGCAGAACCGCTTCAGTGGATAGCAACGTCCCGGAGTGGCGCTATCCACTGAATGTGTTCTCCACAAGTGGCGTGGCAGCCGGTCGGGCACGCGGCCAGGCGTCGAGCGGAACCTCGGCCGAACCAGGATGACGTCCCGTCCGACTCATTAGGATCGGGTCGAGCCCCCACCCGAAGGAGCGTCGTGACGTCACCCACCACCCTCGTCAAAGGCCAGAACGCCGCGTTGACCAGTACCTCGGTTCAGGTCACCGTGGACGTACAGGCTCCGACCGACCTCTCGGCGTTGCTGGTCACCGAATCCGGCAAGGTCCGCACGGACGCCGATTTCGTGTTCTTCAATCAGCCCGACGGACCGGGTGTGCACTGCGTGCAGGACGGCGCGGAGTGGCGGCTCCGGCTGGATATGACCCAGATACCGGCCGAGGTCAAGACGGTCCGCGCGGTCGTCAATCTTCAGACGCAGGGCCAGCGCTTCGGGCAGGTCACGCCTCCGGTGGCGAAGATCGCCGACGACGCGGGCAACACCATCGCCCAGTTCGAGGTCACCGGCCTGAGCCAGGAATCGATCATGGTGGCCGTCGAGCTGTACCGCCGTGGCGCCGACTGGAAGGTGCGGGCCGTCGGGCAGGGCTACGCCGGCGGACTGGCCGACCTGATCAGCGATCACGGGGTATCGGTCGACGATGCCAGCGCCCAGCAGCAGGCGGCCCCGACAGTCTCGGCACCGCCGGCCGCCCCGCCGCCCCCCGAGGAGCCGGACACCGGTGGGGCATTCGGGCACCTCCTGCCGGCCGCCCCACAGCAGGCCGCAGCCGCGCCGCCACCCGCGCCCCAACCGTCCGGATTCCCACCGCCGCAAGGCTTTCCGCCGCCGCAGGGCTTTCCGCCGGCGCAGCAATTTCCCCCGGCGCAGCAATTCCCGCCCTCTCCAGCTGGTGCCCCGGCGGCGTTCCCACCGCCGGCCGGATCCTCGCCCCCGCAAGGCTTCCCGCCACCGGTCGGATCCCCGCCGCCCCAAGGCTTCCCGCCCCCGCAAGGCTTCCCGCCCGCGCAAGGATTCCCGCCGCCGAATGCGGCGCCCGCAGGCGGACAGCAGGGTGCACACCAGGACGAGGCCGGTCTCAGTCCGAACCGCCCGGTGAGCCTGCAGAAGGGGCAGCGGGTCTCGCTGCGCAAGGAGGCCGGCGGCGATCTCACCATGGTCAGGATGGGACTGGGCTGGGACCCGATCAAGAAGCGGAGCATGTTCGGCAATCGCGACGTGGACATCGATCTGGATGCTTCGGCGGTGATGTTCGCCGATCGGCAGCTCGCCGACGTGGCCTTCTACAACAACCTGCGCTCCAAGGACGGATCCGTACAGCATCAGGGCGACAACCGCACCGGGGCCGGCGAGGGCGACGACGAGACTGTGCTGATCGACCTGAACCGGGTGGGCGCCCACATCACCTCGATCGTCTTCGTCGTCACCTCCTACGAGGGCCAGACGTTCGAGCAGGTGCAGAACGCCTTCTGCAGGCTGATCGACCACAACTCCGGCGCCGAGCTGGCCCGTTACACGCTGACCGGCGGCATGCCGTTCACCGGCATGGTGATGGCAAAGGTGTACCGCGACGGCGCGGGCTGGAAGATGCAGGCGATCGGGGAGGGCATCAACGCCAGGACCCCGTCGGACTCCTTCCCGCAGCTACCCCGGTTCCTGTAGGCCACCGCCGGTGACGATCAGAGATCTGGTCCCCGGCGAGAACGCACGGCTGACCGCGGACGCGCCCCAGCTGACCGTGACCCCGTCGTCCTTACCGCTGGTCATGGTCACGTTGACGACGCAGGACCAGGTGCACGGGGTGGTCGGCTCCGACCGGCTCTCCGGCGTCGTCCCGGTTGTCGGCACCGACCTACCGGTCCGGCTCGACGCGCTGGCTCCCGAGGTGGCCCGATGCCTGCTGGTGGGTCACGGACCATGGCTCGGCAGCCCGGTGGTGCAAGTGCGGGACGGCGCCACGGAGGTGCTTCGATTCCTGCCCCCCGCCCCGCTGTCAGGCGGGGCGGCCGTGCTGGTCGAGTTCTATCGCCGGGCACAGCAGTGGAAGCTCAGGGCCGTCGGCCAGAGCTACGCCGGGGGGCTGGCCGAGCTGGGGCGGCTGCACGGCGTCCGACTGCCGCCCGGGGCCGCTGATGCCTGCGCGGCCGGACCGCAGGACCAGCCTCCGGTTCAGCCGTGGCGCCCGGATTCCGCCGAAGCGGTGGGACGGGTGTTACGGCAACTGTCCGGCATCTGGGAGGACGCTGCCCGCAGCGCGCTCACCTTCGCCGAGTCGGTCCGGTTCGCCGAGTCCGGCCGGGACATCGCTCTGGAAGAGCTGGTCGCCGATGTCGCCGCCCGCGCACTCGAGCATCCTGGTCGGCGGGCGATCGAGCAGAAGTCCCAGCGGGTGCTCGATGCGGCATCGGAGCGTCGGTTGGCGGACCTGGACCAGCTCGCCGACGAACTCGGCCGCCTCGAGAAGACGTTCCCGGCGCCACTGGCCCGGTGGGACGCCCCGGTCTGGCGGCAGCCGATCCCGGCCGACGGCGCGGGGATCTTCCGGATCGGTGAGATCACCCGGCCGGACAGCCGCGCGCTGAAGATACCGATGGTGCAATCCATCGCGGCGCCCGCCGGCATCTGTCTGATCACTCCGGGCAACCGGATCGGCCGGCAGACGGTGAACCTCATGCACCGGATCTTCGCGGCCGCCCCTGCCGGCCGTCCCGTGCAGGTGATCTCGGCCGGCCCAGATCCAGCGGAGCCGCTGGGGTTGCCGGGCGTGTTCACGGCGTCCGACCGGGAGAGTCGGCTGGCTTCCTTGGCGCTGCAGGTCGACCTGCTCGAGATGGCGGCAAGCAATGCCTCCGAGGCGCCGATCCCGCCGGACCTGCCGAGCGTTGTGGTGCTCCCGGCGCAGGCGGCCGGGCTGTCCGACACCGAACTGGCCGCGCTGGAGAAGATTGCGGTGGTCGGGCCCAGGTTCGGGTTGCATGTGGTGTACACCGCCGATGAGGAGGGTTTGCAGGCGCTGGGGCTGCGCTACCAGCCCCAGTTGGTGCCGATCGTGCCGGCTACCACCCCTGATCCGTGGACCGGCCAGCTCTGGGATTTCGAACCGGACACCGGGGCGATGGACGCCGAGGTCGGCCGGCGGTTGCGGGCCCGCATGGGTTCACCCGGCGGGCCCTCCGGCTAGGCCACGGCTAGGCCGAAGGTGCCACCGACCGGCGCCGGCTCAAGGGCGGAGCCGGCGCTCCCTGCGGGCGGCGGCCTCCCGGGAGACGAGCCAGATGATCATGGTCAGGCCGATGCCCACCAGCCACCAGTCCTCCACATGACTTTGATGGTTGCCGAACAACATCAGGAAGATCACCGCGGTGAACAGCACCAGCAGCAGCCGCGAACCCCGGGAGGCGAACAGCTTCCACTCTCCGTGCCAGCCCCATTCCTCGCTGGGCGCGTCCGGGTTGTAGCGCAACACGGCCCCGTGCTGGGCGGCTTCCACCTCGGCGCTCGTGGCGCTCTCGGCGCCCGCACCACCTGAGTGCTTCTGAAGCGAAGTCCCGGCCATCAGCCACCTCCAGCGAATCGCAGCCCGACTGTTCCCATCTTGGCACGCCTGGTGCAGATGTCCGACGCCCGGCGCGTCAGCCGGTACAGTCGGAAGCTGGGCGGCGCCACTCGGCGCCCGTTCGGTCGCCGTCCGTTCGGTCGCCGTCCACGTGGTCGCGCCCCGTTTGACCGCCGCCCCGTTTGATCCAGTGCTGCAGCGGATACCGAACAGCAGATTCCCGCTTACACCCGTCGCAGAAGGTCTGTGACGCACAACGCGACGATGTCGTCACTGACGTGGTCGTTCTACTCGCAGAGAGCAGACAACCCCCTTGACGACGATGCTGGCCCCGACCCCAACCCGTCCCAAACCGAGCACCGACTACTCGGAGCTGGCCGGCGTCATCGCCGAGCGCGGCCTGCTCGAACGCCGGTACGGCTACTACTCGACCAAGATCGCCGCTGTGGTGCTGGCATTCGCCGGCATCTGGGTCGCTTTCGCGTTCATCGGACGGTCCTGGGCCCAACTGGCCGTCGCCGCGGCGCTCGGCCTGGTTCTGACCCACCTGGCATTCCTGTCCCACGACGCGGCGCACCGGCAGATCTTCCGCTCGGGAGCCGCCAACGACTGGACCGCCCGGCTGCTCGGCAGCCTGCTGTCCGGGATGAGCATCAGCTGGTGGGTCAGCAAGCACACCAGGCATCACGCCAACCCCAACCACATCGGCAAGGACCCGGACATCGAGCCGACGGTCGTGGTCTTCTATCCGGAACCTGAGCGCCGGCGCAGCCGCATCGCCGCGTTCATGTTGGCCCGGCAGGGCTGGTGGTTCTTCCCCATCCTGGCCGTCGAGGGCCTGAACCTGCACGCCCAGTCGATGATGACCCTGTTCGCCCGGCGGGCGGTGAAACGCCGTTGGACCGAGATCAGCATGCTCGCCGTCCGCTGGGCGGCCTACCTGACGGCGCTGTTCCTGCTGCTCTCGCCCGGGATGGCGGTGGCGTTCCTGGGCGTCCAGATGATGGTCTTCGGCGTGTACATGGGCTGTACCTTCGCACCGAGCCACAAGGGGATGCCGGTGATCCCCGGCGATGCCAAGATCGATTTCTTCCGGCGCCAGGTGCTGACCTCACGCAATATCACCGGGCCGGAGTTCATGACGTTCGCGATGGGCGGCCTGAACTATCAGGTCGAGCACCACCTGTTCCCGAGTATGCCGAGGCCTAACCTGCGGCGGGCCCGGGAACTGATCAGGCCCTTCTGCGCCGAGCGCGGCGTGCCGTACACCGAGACCTCTCTGCTGTCGGCCTACCGGATCGTCGTGCGGTACCTGAACGAGGTCGGTTTGTCCGCACGTGACCCGTTCCAGTGCCCGATGGTGTCGGCGCTGCGCACCGGCGGCTGACGGCTCTGCGCACCGGCGGCTGACAGCGCTGCGCACATGGACAATGGACCGGTGCTGTCCGTCCCGCCCCGCCGCGTCATCGTTCTGGGTAGTACCGGATCGGTGGGTACCCAGGCGTTGGACGTCATCGCCTCGCATCCGGACCGGTTCACCCTGGTCGCCATGGCCGCCGGCGGTTCCCGGCCCGATCTGCTGGCCGAGCAGACCGCCCGCTTCCCAGATGCCCGGACTGCCACCGGTGCCGCGGGTGCGGTCAGCCTGGTGGAGACGGTGGCCGCCGACGTGGTCCTCAACGCCATCAGCGGGTCGGTCGGGCTGGCTCCCACCCTGGCGGCGCTGGCCGCCGGGCGAACGCTGGCGCTGGCCAACAAGGAGTCGCTGATCGCTGGCGGTCACCTGGTGCTGACAGCCGCCCGGCCCGGGCAGCTGGTGCCGGTGGACTCCGAACACAGCGCGATCGCCCAGTGCCTGCGGGCCGGCCGCCCCGAGGAGGTGGCGAAGCTGGTCATCACCGCCTCCGGCGGCCCGTTCCGGGGACGCACCGCCGACCAACTTGCCGACGTCACCGTCGATGAAGCACTGGCCCACCCCACCTGGGAGATGGGCCCGGTCATCACGATCAACTCGGCCACCCTGGTCAACAAGGGTCTTGAGCTGATCGAGGCCCATCTGCTTTTCGGCATCCCGTACCAGCGGATCGAAACGGTGGTGCACCCGCAGTCGGTGATCCATTCCATGGTCACCTTCATCGACGGGGCGACCATCGCCCAGGCCAGCCCGCCGGACATGAAACTGCCCATCGCGCTCGGTCTCGGCTGGCCGGACCGGGTGCCCCACGCCGCTGCGGCCAGTGACTTCTCCGAACCGGCCTGCTGGAGCTTCGAACCGATCGACCACCTCGCGTTCCCGGCGCTCGGCCTGGCCCGCACCGCCGGCATCGCCGGCGGCCTGGTGCCGTGCGCCTACAACGCAGCCAACGAGGTTGCTGTCCAAGCTTTCCGCACAGGATCACTGACGTTCAGCGGCATTACCGCGGTGCTGGCGGGCATGATCGAGGAGGCAGTTGGTTCCGGCGGACTGACAGCGGAGCCGCGCGATGTCGCCGACGTGCTGGCTGCCGAACAGCAGGTCCGCGCCAGAGCGGCGGAACTGATCGACAGGTTACCGGCACCGGTGACGAGAGCGGGGGCTACGCGCTGATGTGGATGGCCATCGGGATCGTGCTGTTCGTGCTCGGCCTGCTCTTCTCCATCGCCTGGCACGAGCTCGGGCACCTCACCTTTGCGAAGCTCTTTCACGTCCGGACCACCCAGTACATGATCGGCTTCGGCAAGACCCTGTGGTCAAAGCAGGTCGGAGAGACCGAGGTGGGCATCAAGGCGGTCCCGCTCGGCGGCTACATCCGGATGATCGGGATGGTGCCGCCGGATGCCCGCGGCCGGCAACGGATCAGCACCACGGCGCTCGGTCCGGCCGGCTTCGTCCGGCAGATTATCGAGGACACCAGGGCCGGCGACCGGGCCCAGGTGGCCGTCACCGACGACGGTCGGCAGTTCTACCAACTGCACCCGGCCAAGCGGATCGTCATCATGTTCGCCGGCCCGTTCATGAACCTGGTGCTGGCGGTGGTGCTGTTCGCGATCGTGATGATGGGCATCGGTGTGCCGACACCGAACACCACGGTCGAATCGGTCAGCGCCTGCGTCGTCCCGGCGTCGGCACCGGCCGCCGAGCAGCGGAAGACCAACTGCACACCGGCGCAGTGGACCCCGGCGAGGATGGTCGGCCTGCGGGCCGGCGACCGGATCACCTCGTTCGGAGGCACCGCGATCACCGACTGGTCTCAGCTCACCGAACTGATCCGGGGGGCGGCCGGTGCCACGGTGCCGATCACCGTCGACCGCGGCGGCCGCACCGTCACCGAGCCGGCGACTATCGTCCGCACCGAACGGCCGGTCTATAACGACCGGAACGAGCTGGTGAGCACCGTGCAGACCGGGTTCCTCGGGGTCGGACCGCAGCGGCCCTACGTCAGCCAGTCGTTCGGTGCTGCCATCGACCGGACGGGGCAGTTCATCGGTGCGGCGGCGCATGCGGTGATCCAGATCCCGGCCCGCATCCCGGCCCTGTGGGACAGCATCTTCAACGGTGCCGCCCGGGGGGCCGACTCCCCGGTGGGGGTGGTCGGGGCCGGCCGGCTGTCCGGCGAGATACTGTCCCTGAACACCGAGGCGAAGGACAAGCTCGCGCTGTTCCTGACCCTGCTGGCCGGCTTCAACATGAGCCTGTTCCTGCTGAACCTGTTGCCGCTGCTGCCGTTGGACGGCGGGCACATCTTCGGCGCGATCATCGAGTGGATCAAGCGCGGCTGGGCAAGGCTCCGGCGCCGACCGCTGCCGGCGCCGTTCGATGTGGCCAAGCTGATGCCGGTGGCCTACCTGGTGGCATTGTTGTTCATAGGGTTGACGGTGCTCACGCTGGTCGCCGACGTCGTCAACCCGGTGAAACTTTTCTGACAAGGACTCTGATGACGTTCAGCCCTCCGGCCGGTTCGGTATCCACCGCTGGCATCGGATCGAGCATCAGCCTCGGTCTGCCCTCGATGCCCGCCGACCGCGAGGTTGCGGTGCTGGCGCCGCGTCGTAGGACCAGGCAACTGGACGTCGGCGGGGTGGGCGTCGGCAGCGACCACCCGGTGTCCGTGCAATCGATGACCACTACCGTCACCGCCGACGTGAACGCCACCCTGCAGCAGATCGCTGAACTGACCGCCTCCGGCTGCCAGATCGTCAGGGTCGCGGTGCCCACCAACGACGACGCCGCCGCTCTCAGCCAGATCGTCGATCATTCACAGTTGCCGGTGATCGCCGACATCCACTTCCAGCCGAAGTATGTGTTCGCCGCCATCGACGCCGGCTGTGCGGCTGTTCGGGTGAACCCCGGCAACATTCGCCAGTTCGACGACCAGGTCAAGGAGATCGCGCACGCGGCCAGGGAGCGCGGTACCCCGATCCGGATCGGGGTCAACGCCGGGTCGCTGGACAGGCGGCTGCTTGAGAAGTACGGCAGGGCCACCCCGGAGGCGCTGGTCGAATCCGCGCTGTGGGAGTGTTCGCTGTTCGAGGAACACGACTTCCGCGACATCAAGATCTCCGTCAAGCACAACGACCCGGTGGTCATGGTGCGCGCCTACGAATTGCTTGCCGAGCAGTGCGACTACCCCCTGCACCTCGGCGTCACCGAGGCCGGACCGGCCTTCCAGGGCACCATCAAGTCCGCGGTCGCCTTCGGGGCGCTGCTCGCGCAGGGAATCGGCGACACCATCAGGGTCTCCCTGTCCGCGCCGCCGGTGGAAGAGGTGAAGGTCGGCCTGCAGATCCTGGAGTCGCTCAATCTGCGGGAACGTGGTCTGGAGATCGTGTCCTGCCCGTCCTGCGGCCGCGCCCAGGTCGACGTGTACAAGCTGGCGAACGAGGTGACGGCCGGCCTGGAAGGCATGGACGTGCCACTGCGGGTGGCCGTGATGGGCTGCGTGGTGAACGGCCCGGGGGAGGCCAGGGAGGCAGATCTCGGCGTCGCCTCCGGCAACGGCAAGGGGCAGATCTTCGTGAAGGGTGAGGTGGTACGGACCGTTCCGGAGTCGCAGATCGTGCAAACCCTGATCGACGAGGCCATGCGGATCGCCGAGGGTATGCGGATCGATGGCGTCACGGCCGGCCGGCCGTCGGTGACGACGGTCTGATCCGGCGTCCGGCGGTGCTCACGGGATCGGGGGTGCGCGCTCTCGGTCCGGCGCATCAGGTCCGGGTGATGCAGGCACTGGCGGCCGATCCGGTGGCGGGCTGCCTGGTGGCCGAACGCTTCGAAACCTTCGGGATGGACCGTACCGGTCTGGGAGGCGAGTTCTGGGGGGTGGCCGGCGGCCGGGATGCCGTCGCCTTTCTCGGTGGCAACCTGATCCCGTTGTCCGGCGACCCGGCTGCCCTGCGACAGTTGGCAGCCGGTATCGGGCGCCGGCGCCGCACCGTCGCGTCGTTGGTGGGCTCGGCCAGCCAGGTGCTCCCGATGTGGCAGTTCCTGGAACCGAAATGGGGACCGGCCCGTGAGGTGCGCCCAGACCAGCCGCTGATGGTCTGCCGCGTTCCGCCGAAGGTTCCGGCCGACGAACGGGTCGAGCAGGTACCGGTGCATCTGATCGAGGACTATCTGCCGGCCGCCGTGGCGATGTTCACCGAAGAGGTCGGGGTCGATCCCCGACGCGGTGACGACGGCGCCGGTTACCGGGCCAGGGTGCAGGACCTGATGCTCCGAGGGAACGCGTTCGCCATCTTCGTCGACGGGCGAGTGGTGTTCAAGGCCGAGATCGGTGCGCTGTCGTCCCGAGCCGCGATGATCCAGGGGGTGTGGGTGGATCCCGCCTACCGTCGGCGTGGCATCGCGGCGCCCGGGGTGGCCGCAGTGGTCCGGCACATCCAGCAGGATCTGGGGCGGCTGCCGAGCCTGTACGTCAACCGCCGCAACTACCCGGCCCGGGCCGCCTACCGCTCGGTGGGATTCGAGCAGGTCGGCACATTCGCGTCGGTGTTGTTCTGACCCGTCCGGACAATTGGCGTGCGCTTGGCGCTTGACAACGAGCCTTTCGAAAGACATAGTTGGAAACATGCGTTTCGAACCTCGCCCCATACTCGTCTGAGCCGCTCGGAGGATGACGTGAATCCACAGACGACCATCGAACTGGCATCCTCGGCCCACCGGGATCGTCAGCTCGGCGCAGGCACCAGCATCCGCGCCGGTGCAAGCGCCCAGGCCGGTACACCCGCCCCGGGCCGGCTGCGGGCCCGGGTCGGCGCCGCGCTGGTGTCCTGGGGGACACGGCTGGGCGGGACAACCCAGCACTCGGCGCGTCGGCTGACCCCGACCGTGGCTCGCTGAAGAGAAGGGCAACCTGATGACCGACGAGCCAACAGCCGCGGCTCGAACCCGGGGCACCGGGAAATCCGGCATAGGTGGCCGGCGCGAGCTGACCGATGCCAGGGAGATCAGGGCGCTCGCCCATCCGATACGTGCCGCGCTGCTGGAAGCGCTGCGCCGCGAAGGCGCGCTGACCGCGACCGAGGCCGGCGACCTGCTCGGCGAGAGCCCGGCGAACTGCTCCTTCCACCTGCGGACCCTGGCAAAGTACGGCTTCGTCGAGGAGGCGCCCGGGGGAACCGGGCGGCAACGTCCATGGCGTCGGGCGGTCAAGGGTGTGAGCTTCTCGGCCGACAACCCGGGGGCCGAGGTGAGCGCCGCCGCCCACGAGCTGTCCAGGCATTTCCGGGAACAGGTCGCCCACCAGCAGGACGTCTGGGACGCGACCTGGGCCACGTATCCGAAGCAGTGGCGGGACGCGGCGTTCTCCTTCCAGGGCACCACCTATCTGACGGCCGAAGAGCTGACCGATCTGAACCAGCAGATCATTGCCATGGTCGACAAGTACCTGGATCGGCTCGACGGCGCGCAGAACCGCCCGGAGGGCGCGATGCCGGTGTCACTGACGGCGAGCGGGCATCCGCTACCGCGGTCCAAGCGGGGCAACTGACCGCCGATCACAGTCCGGCACGCGCCCGAGAACTTAGGGAACCTTCCACGTGCGTCAGGTGACGAGCAGCCCGACGAGCCAGATCGCGATCATCACCACTCCAGCGGTGAACTCCACCAGCATCGACAGGGCAACACCCTTGATCGCCGCGTTGGTGGATGCCCGGGCGGCGGCATGGCTGCGCAGTCGTTGCCGTTCCGCGAGGTAGATGCCCAGGACGAAGCCGAACGGCGCGCCCACCACCGGGATCATGAAGAACCCGAGGACGCCAAGGCTCACCGCGAACACCATCGAACGGTTGGCCGTTCCGGCGCCGGCGGTGGTGCGGGCGGCCACCAAGTACTTGAGCGCAGTGCCGACGACGAGGACAGCGGTGATGAGCCCGAAGACCACCCAATGAGCCGCGCCTCCGCCGTCGCCGATGGCCCACCACATGGCGCCGGCCAGCACCAGCAGCAGGCCAGGAAGTAGCGGTACGGCGACACCGATCAGGCCGGCCAGCATCACCAGACCTACCAACACGAGTTCCGTCGTGGTCATCCGCGCAGGGTATGTCGAAGGCCGCTGCTGCCGACTTCGACCTGGCTCCGAGCGCCGGCGGTCGGCGGCACTCAGTCACTGATCGGTGCCCACTCCTTCAGGCAATCCCGCCGGGAGCGGCGCATAGACTCCAGTGATGTCCGGATCAAGGTTCAAGGATCTCTGCATCGACGCCAACGACGCGGAGCTGATCGGGCGCTTCTACGGCGAACTGCTGCAACTGGAGTTCCATCACCAGGACGGCCCGGACTGTTACCTGACCGGCCCGACGAAGCAGCACACTATCTGGATCAACCACGTTGCCGAGCCGCACTCGGCGAAGAACCGGATGCATCTGGATCTGAACGTCACTTCGATCGAGCCCGTCATCGGGCTGGGCGCCACCGTGCTCGACGAGCTGGAACGCTGGACCGTGCTGGCCGACCCGGAGGGCGGCGAGTTCTGTGTCTTCATCCGCGACGAGGAGCCGGAGCAGCCGTTGTACGAGATCAACTTCGACAGCGCGGATCCGAAGGCGCAGGCCCGATGGTGGGCGGACCTGCTGGGTTCCACCGCCCAGGACGATCCGGAGGGCGGTCATTCCTGGGTCGAGCCGATACCGGGCGCCCCGTTCTCGGCCATCTGTTTCGTCGCGGTGCCGGAGCCCAAGACGGTGAAGAACCGGGTGCACCTCGACCTGACCACCGACGACGTGGACGCAATCATCGGCGCCGGCGGCACGGTGTTGCGGGCCAAGGGCGGCGACATCGACTGGACCCTGATGGCAGACCCGGAAGGCAACGAGTTCTGCGCCTTCGGCCAGGGCTGAATGCTGGGCCGAAGCCGGGCCGCCCCGACCGCGCGTCCCTCACCGTACGAGCAGAGCGACGCCGGATACTGCAGTGGTGCCGCACCGTCGTTCTGTGCCGACCCGGCTGTGCCGATCGGTCCTGCCCCTGCTGCTGGTCATCTGGCTGGCCGGTTGCACGGCGGGCGCGGTCAAGGACCCGAAGGCGCCCGATCCGCAGGCCGAGCTGACCCAGTTCATCGTGCACCTGGAGGCCGGGGAGTCCGACAAGGCCGCCGCGATGACCTCCGACCCCGGTGCCGCCGGGCAGACGCTCGCCGCGGTGATTCACGATCTGGCGGCGCGGGATCTACAGGTCGCAGCCGGCGCCTGGGGTCGGCTGGCCGACGACACGGCGACCGTGCCGGTGACGTACTCGTGGCAACTGCCGGGTGCCGGTATCTGGACCTACCGAGCGAGCTGGACCTGGCATCGCACCGGTCAGGGCAGGAGCGCGCGGTGGATCATCGACTGGGCGCCGACCGTCATCCATCCCGGACTCGGCGCCCAGCAGACGTTGGCTGTGCGCACCACCGACGCCGACACCGGAACCATGGTCGACCGGAACAACCAGCAGCTGGTGGCGCCGGTGACCGTCTTCGCAGTGCAGGCGAACCCGGCCAGGATCACCGATCCGGTTGCCACCGCGCAGCGCCTGGTGCAGCTGCTGGCGAAATACGATCCGACTCTCACCGCGAAGGCAATCGTGGACGGGCTGGCCAAGGCGGACCGGACCATCGGCTACACGGTGATCAACATGCGGCAGGCCGAGTTCGTGCAGGTACAACGGCAACTCGCCGTCATACCGGGTCTGACCTTCCCCTCCCAGGTGCGGAACCTGGGACCCACCACGGACTTCGCCCGGGCGCTGCTCGGCCAGGTCGAGCCGGTCGCCCAGCGGATGACGAAGAGCCAGCCCGGTTGGAGCATCGTCTCCGTCGACTCGACCGGCGCCGAGGTGAAGACGCTCGCGGACAAGGCTCCGACCCCGGGGGCCAAGACCATCCTCACCATCGACATCCGCACGCAGCTCGCCGCCGAGAAGGCGCTGCAGGGGGTGCCGCAGGCCGCCGCGCTGGTGGCGATCCAACCGTCGACCGGAGACATCCTGGCCGTGGCTCAGAATGCGCAAGCGAACACTCAGGGGCCGATCGCCCTCACCGGGCAGTACCCACCCGGCTCCTCGTTCAAGGTGGTCACCGCGACAGCCGCCTTCGATCAGAAACTGGTTACCCCTACCACCGTGGTGGCGTGCCCCGGCGAATGGACCATCAACAACCGGCCCATCCGCAACGAGGGATTCGAGCTGGGTGACGTCCCGGTCACCCTTGCCTTCGCCAAGTCGTGCAACACCACGTTCGCCCGGCTGGCGACGCAGTTGCCCAACGACGCGCTGAACAGGACAGCGAAGCAGTACGGCATCGGCCTGGATTTCGTGATCCCCGGCATCACCACGCTCACCGGCAAGGTCCCGGTCGCCGACTCGCAGGTGCAGAAGGCCGAGGACGGCTTCGGGCAGGGTGTGGTGCTGGTGACGCCGTTCTCGTCCGCGTTGATGGCAGCCACCGCGGCCACCGGCAACATGCCCGTCCCGGTGTTGATCCGCGGCCAGAAGACAACCGTCGACCAACCGGTGCCGCCGCGCAGCGCAGCCGCCACGGCCGGCCTGCGGACGTTGATGCGGGCGGTGGTGTCCGAGGGCACCGCCAGGAACCTGCAGGCCGTCGGAACCGACACCAACCCGGTGTACGCGAAAACCGGCACCGCCGAGTTCTCCGACGCCAAGGGGGACATCCACGCCCACGCCTGGACCGTCGGCTTCCGCGGCGACCTGGCATTCAGCGTGCTCATCGTCGGGGGCGACACCTCCAAGCGGACCAACGTGGTCGCCGAACAGTTCCTGGCAGCGGTCCCCGCCAAGTAAGGGCGCCGTCTGTTGGCGATGCCTGCGGCGGGAGCCGGTGGCTGTGTCGGCGCTTCCTCCCCGTGCCCGCCGGCGCTTGGCTCTGCGGGCCGCCCGCCGGCGCTTCGCTCCCGGACTTGCCGGGCCTCGGATCGAGCCCGCCACGGGTCTGCCGCTGGTGCGTCGGTTCTGGGGGGTCGCACTATTACGGTGGGCCGATGGAGGCACTGCGGCTGATCCTGCTGTTCGTTCACATCCTCGGTTTCGCGGCTCTGCTCGGCGGGTTGATCGTGCAGTGGTCGTCCGCGGAGAAGAAGGTCAATCACGCGATGCGGGACGGCGCCGGCACAGCATTCCTGGCCGGGATTCTGCTGGTCGCGGTGTTGTCGATCGGCGACTGGAGCGTGAACTACCCGAAGATCGGGGTGAAGCTGGGGATCGGCCTGGTGATCCTGGTGCTGGTGATGGCCAATCTCCGCAAGCCGAAACTCTCGGACGCCATGTACTACCTGATCATGATGCTGACCGTCGTCAACATCGGCGTCGCGGTGTTCTGGTCCTCGGTGCACCGGTAGCAGCCTCGGATCTGTCGGCCGCGGTGCCCTCGCGCCGCAACGGCCAACGCGGCACCTCAGAGCTGGTACCCCGGACCCCTCGCGAGTCCGTTGATACGACGTATCGTCGTATGAATGGGCAGCGTGGTGTCCCCGAAAGTACTTGGCCAGGTTCTCGCCTCGGCCGGCTCCTCGTTGAGTCCGGCCGAGTTCCTGTCGATCCTGAGTGACGCCGTGGATTCCACAGATACCCTGACCCAACCTGAGCGGGCGTTCCTGCGGAATCACGGCGGGGTCGAGCCGGATGTGTTCGACTCGCAGCGGCTGGCGGAAGCGCGGCAGCGCATCGCCGGGGAAGCGGCAAAGGCCGACAGCGATGCCAACCGCGGCGGGTACACCACCACCGAGGTCGCTGAGCTGCTGGGTGTGGCGACGGCGAACGTGCGGCGCAGCGCGGCCCGGGGCGAGCTGTATGCATCTGGGCTGCGGCACAATCGCGAGCACGTGTTCGCGGACTGGCAATTCTCCGGGGGACGGCCGATCCCGCACCTGCGTGATGTGCTCCCGGCGCTACCGACCGACATTCACCCCCTCGACGTGGCGGCGTTCATGACCACCCCGCACGATAGGCTCGGTGGTCGCACGGTGGCGGAGTGGTTGACCGGCGGTGGCAGCGTCGACCCAGTCGTCCAGTTGGCCGACGCCCTTGCCCGCGTGTGACGGCAAAGAATCCGCGTCGTCCTCGCGAGCCCCTTACTGCGCTCGACAGTGACGTCGTCTCGTACCGGGGCGGACTGTTCACGATCTACCCGACCGTCGGCCCGCGCCGTCGGTCGTGGAATCAGCTGCGGACCTACGGACCAGTGGGCTCCCGGGTGGGACCCGCACCGCGAACCGCCCGCCGACCAGCCCGGCCAGGGTGTGCTCTACGCGGCCACTGACGTGACGACGTCGTTGGCCGAGGTCTTCCAGGAGCGCCGTTCCATCACACTGTCCGGCGACACTCGCCGGCTCCGAGATGCGGGGTCGACCTCCGCGGCTATCCGGCCACACGGTGCCTGCCGAGATGCTCAGTACGACCGTCCCCACGCCGTCCGCCGGTAATCTCGTGACATGACTTCCGCAGTCCGCCGTGCCCCCATCGTTCCGGGGATCATCGGTCCCCGTCGTGAGGTACCGGCATCGATCGTCCGACCGGAGTACGTCGGCAAACCGGCGCCGAGCCGGGACGGCGGCTCGTGGGTGCAGAGCGCAGAGACGATCGAGAAGATGAGGGTCGCCGGCCGGTTGGCCGCCCGGGCGATGCGCGAGGCCGGTAACGCCGTTGCACCGGGGGTGACGACCGACCGGCTGGACGCGATCGTGCACGAGTACCTGTGCGATCACGGCGCCTACCCCTCGACCCTGGCTTACCGCGGATTCCCGAAGTCGTGCTGCACCTCGCTGAACGAGGTGATCTGCCACGGCATCCCGGACTCGACGGTCATCCAGGACGGTGACATCGTCAAGATCGACGTCACCGCCTACATCGGCGGTGTGCACGGCGACAACTGCGCCACCTACCTGGCGGGGAATGTCGCCGACGACGTCCGCCGGCTGGTCGACCGCACCAGCGAGGCGCTCGACAGGGCGATCAAGGCCGTGGCGCCCGGCCGGCAACTCAACGTCGTCGGCCGGGTCATCGAGTCGTACGGAAAACGTTTCGGCTACGGCGTCGTCCGCGACTACACCGGGCACGGGATCGCCCGCACCTTTCACTCCGGTCTGGTGATCCTGCACTATGACGACCCGACCGTGACCACCGTGCTGGAACCCGGCATGACCTTCACCATCGAGCCGATGATCACCCTCGCAGGCGTCGACTGGGAGCTGTGGTCGGACAACTGGACGGTCACCACCCAGGACAAGTCGTGGTGTGCCCAGTTCGAGCAGACGCTGGTGGTGACCGATTCCGGCGCCGAGGTGCTGACCGTCCCCTGATCGGCTGGCCGGTCAGCCGCCCAGCAGGCCGCCGAGCGCTGCACCCAGGGACTTCGCCGCGGCCACTGCCTGCCGGCCGGCCCGTACCGCCTGCAGCTGCACCTCGCCCGCTGCGGCCGTCACCTCGCTGACGAAGCCGGCTGCTCCGGCCTGGATCGAGGAGAATCTGGCATCGACGGTGTCGATGCTTGCCCGACTGCCGAGATCGACGCCCGCCAGCAGCGCGGCGGCCCTGGCCTCCGGTGTGTTCAGATCCGGTTTGACGAACACCTCGGGCCGGACCCCGGCATCCCGGCCGGCGTAGCTCCGTTGCCGGGCCGCGATCTCTGGCCCGGAGCGCTCGGCGGCGGCGATCACCCGGGCGTCGACGACGAGCGGGCCGCCGGTCAGCGCCGGGGAGACCAACGGCAGGTAACCCTCGCGGTGGCCCGCCCGGTTCGGGTGGTAGGACTCGCTGATCGGCATCGACAGCCCGTTCAGCCACTCCGGGGAGTCGCACACAGCGTGCGGGGAGAAGATCGACCTCGGGTCCACGAAGCCGAAACCGGCCGTGGATGCGGCCGCCGACAGGCGCTGGTCGAGCAGGTCGGCGGCAGCGTTGAGCCGCGACTGCTCGTGCGGGGAGAACCAGGTGCCGGCGTTGCAGTCTTCCCCGTCGAACAGCCGGGGGTAGCCGACGACCACCACCGTCGCCCCCGGCGCCCTGGCCCGGATGCCGGCATACAGGTCGGCCAGCCGGCCGGGAATGACGCCGTCGACGGCGGCCTCAGCGCGGTCGACGGCGCCGTTGCAGTCGCTGAACCAGCTGGGCTGTGCGCATTCGGTGAGCACCGCGGCGAAACCGGCGTCGTTACCCCCGACCGTGATGGTCACAAAGCCGGTGTTGCTGTCCAGCGCGTCCAGTTGCCTGCGGGCGACGTCGGCCACCCTGGCGCCGGAGCAGGCTCGCAGATTGAGCACGAAACCGTCGGCGGCGGCGATCAACGACGGGTAGGAGTAGACCGAACGCTGGCAGCTGGTGCCGTCATTGACGTAGGCGCGGGTGCCGACGCCGGATGCGTAGGAGTCTCCGAGTGCGACGTACGACGGCGCCCTAGCGGTGATCGGCTTCGCCGCCGCCGGAGCGGCGCCGACTAACGCGGCCGCTGCCGCCAGCAGCGCAACGATCACTGCCGGCCTGCGAATACGCGACATTGGCTCTCCTCGTTGGGCTGCCAGGAGTATCGCAGGCCGCACCGACTTCAGGCCGCAGAACCCTGCCTGCCGGCCACCACGATCGGCTCGGGCAACTGGAGCAGCGCGTTCTCCACCAGCTCCGGCAGCGCCGGATGGATCCAGTACTGTCCGCGGGCCATCTGGTGGGCCGGCAGTCCGAAGGACATCGCCTGGATCAGTGGCTGGATGATGGTGGCGGCTTCCGGTCCGATGATGTGCGCGCCCAGCAGCTTTCCGGTCTCCGGGTCGGCCAGCAGCTTGGCGAAGTGCGTGGTGTCCTCGCGGGCCCAGCCGGCGGCGATACCCGCGTAGTTCTGCCTGACCGCGACGTAGTCGACGCCGCCGCGGATCGCCTGTTCCTCGGTGAGTCCGACGGTGGCGATCTGCGGTTCGGTGAAGACCGCTGCCGGGACGAAACGGTGGTCGGCGGCGATCGGATCGTCGGGATGCAGCACATTGTGGAACACCACTCGGGCCTCGTGGTTCGCGACGTGCTTGAGCGGGTAGTGCGTCGAGATGTCGCCGAGTGCCCAGATGCCGTCGACCCCGGTGCGCTGGTACTCGTCCACCAGCACCCGGCCCACGCCGTCGAGTTCCACACCGGTGGCCGCCACGTTCAGCCGGTCGCCGTTCGGATATCGGCCGGCGGCCACCAGCAGCACGTCCGCCTCCACCATCGACGGCCCGTCGGGTCCGGAGAGTTGCAGTGCCACACCGCCTCCGGCCGGATCGACCCGGTCGACCCTGGTGCCGATCCGCAGGTCGTAGCGAGCCGCGGAGGCGGTGGTGAACGCGGCCGAGATGTCGCCATCGTGGTGGGACAACAGCCTCTCGCCCCGAATCACCTGCGTCACCTCGGTGCCGAAGGAGGCGAAGATGTGCGCGAACTCGCTAGCGATGTAGCCGCCGCCGATGATGGCGATCCGCCGGGGCAGGTCGTCGATCCGCATGACGGTGTCCGAGGTGTGGACCGTGACCGCTTCGATGCCCGGGATCTCGGGAATGACTGCGCGGGAACCGGCGGCCAGGACCCAGTTGTCGGCGGTGATCGTCTCGGTGCCGCCGTCGTGCAGCGCTACATCCAGCCGCTTGCGGCCGGTGAAGACCCCGCGGCCGGCGTACACGGTGATATTGGGGGCCTGCGGTCCGGAGCGGTAGGCCCGGCCACCGGCCTCGATGGCATCGATCCGACCGAAGATCCGGTCCCGCATACCCGGCCAGTCGACGGCGTCGACGTGTGCCCTCACTCCGAGGGCGCCGGCGTGCCGGGCGCCGGAGGCCAGGTCGGCCGGGTGGACATACATCTTGGTGGGGATGCAGCCGACGTTGAGGCAGGTGCCGCCGAACTTGCCGTCCTCCACGATCGCGATGTCCATGTCGTCGAAGCCGACCGGAATGCTGTTGCCGGAACCGGTTCCGATGATCACCAGGTCGTGGTGCCGCGTCATGGATGTCCGTTCGGGTCGCTGGGTGGTGGGTGGCTGTCGATCAGGGCCGGTGCGTGCCCATCAGGACTGCCCGGGCCAGGGTGTGGAACGCCAGGTTGAACGACACCACGGCCGGGGATGTTCCGTCATCGATACCGAGCGTCCGCAGGTCATCGACATCGGTGGCGTGCACGACGAAGTAGTACCGGTGCGGCCGGTCGCCCTCCGGGGGCGCCGCACCGTCGTAGCGTCGTTCCGAGTTGTCGTTGCGGACGTGGAAGGCCTCGCCCGGCAACGATTCGTCATCCGCACCGGCGCCGGCGGCCACCTCGGTGACCGAGGCCGGGATACCGACGGCCACCCAGTGCCAGAAGCCGGACGGGGTGGGGGCATCGGGATCGAAGCAGGTGAGCACGTACGACCGGGTTCCATCCGGCGCTCCCGACCAGGACAGGGCGGGGGAAACGTTTGCGCCGCCTGCGGATTCGTGCACCGCCCGGACCGGCAGCGGCTGCCCGTCGGTGATGTCCTGGCTGCTTAGCCGGAAGCTGCCGACCGCCGGCAGCAGTTCGTAGGGATCGGGGGCGACCGGTCGGTCAAGGCTCATGGTGAACTCCTTCGGCGACATTCCCGTCGCGACGGGCGGGGGTTCGGACGACGCTACGCCGGCATCAGACCCGGACGATGATCTCTCCGTGCGGCACGATCAGCCAACCGTCCGGTGCATCCGCCCAGGCCAGCCAGGAATCGGAGATCCGCTGCAGCTGCTGCCGGGTGGCCCCGCCGGACTCGACGGCCTGCTGGGCAAAGTCGGAGTCCAGCACCCGGTCGGCCCACATGCCGCCCCAGCCCTGGCGCTCCGCGGGTGTCGCATAGCACCAGATGCTCGCCGTGGCGGTGACGTCGGCCAGGCCGGCTCGGTGCGCCCAGTGCAGCAGGCGGCGGCCGGCGTCGGGTTCACCGCCGTTATGGGTGGCGATCCGCCGATACAGCCGCAGCCACTCGTCCAGCGCTTCCACGAGCGGGAACCAGGTGAACGACTGGTAGTCCGCATCCCTGGCCGCCACGATCCCGCCGGGGCGGCACACCCTGGCCATCTCGCGCAGGGCCTGTACCGGATCGCCGACGTGCTGCAGCACCTGGTGGGCGTGCACCACGTCGAAGCTGTCGTCGTCGAAATCCAGCCGTTGGACATCTGCGACGGCCAGGTCGACCGATTCCGTCCGGGTCCGCACCACCTCCGCCCTGGTCAGGTCGAGCGCCTCGAGAGTGTTCTCGACCGCCGTGACGCGGCCGGGCGCCACTCGGCGGGCAAGGTCGACGGTGATCGTCCCGGGGCCGCTGCCCACGTCCAGCACCGAAAGTCCGGGCCGGAGCTGCCCGAGCAGGTAGCCCGCCGAGTTCGCCGCCGTGCGGGTGCGGTGAGAACGCAACACCGACTCGTGGTGGCCGTGCGTGTACCGGGTTTCCGCCATCGGCCGAGAATACGACCGGCTCCCGTTCTTCGGGATGCCGATCTCACTGCTCGGACACCTCGGGTAGCACGGGAAGGATCGGGAGGACGGCCACCGGCGGTGGCGCGTCCGAACCGGTGGCGGTGATCCACAGGTGCTCGGTGAGCTTGTCGGCATCGGCGGCCAGCACGCCGCGCCGCGCGAAGAACTCGGCCACCCGCGCGCAGTCCCGCTGCAGATAGCTCAGGCCCTGCGGATTGGCGACCAGGTCGACCACCTGCGGCATGTCGATCACCACACAGCCCTGCTCGGTCGCCAGCAGGTTGTACTGGGACAGGTCGCCGTGGGTGCTGCCCGCCTCGGCGAGCACCTCCAGGGTGCCCACTAGGTCGTGCCAGAGTTCGGTGAACTCGGCCGTGTCCGCGTCGTAGCCGGCAAGCCGGGGGGCGGCGGAGCCGTCAGGGCCGCCGATGAACTCCATCATCAGTTCGGAACCGATCAGCTGGACCGGGT
>JAABUS010002284.1_pt1 | contig 36812 bp, 32 predicted proteins | sample 5560161 | NCBI WGS metagenome assembly JAABUS01 (sample SAMN10711885, study PRJNA513376) | rock metagenome | isolation source: Antarctica rocks | place: Antarctica: Victoria Land, Trio Nunatak nord | collected 2016-01-04
ATCTTTTTTCTGTAGATCCAGTAATTAGTTTCATACCTTCAAAATATCCAGATAAAAAAGCTGGTATCCCTTCTTTTAACATCTTGACTGACAAATCTTCGATTTGTGAGCCAAAGGCAATGTTAGAGGGCTCACAAATCGAAGATTTGTCAGTAAGGACTGGAAAAGACTTTTTAGATAATACTCTAGAAGATTCTATCTCAATAGCAAAAACTGAAATTATTGAATGGCGTGCTTCTTATGTTACTCAAAAATTAGAACCAAAAATTAATTTTCTAAAAGATTTTAGTTCTTGTTTTAATACAGAGGCTGCTGATAACAAAAACTCTGTTTTTGTTAAAGAAAGTGAACAATTTAAAGAAAAAAACCAAACTAGTTCTCAAACAGATAAGAAATTTTTTTATCGTACATCACCTAATATTGATTATAATTTATCTTTAACGTCAATAAGTGAATAATTGCTTATTTACAAAATTTAAATCTATTAATCTTATACAAATACAAACTTTCTAAATCTGATCTACTTTCGGAAAAAAATGATCACTTACTTTAACAAAAAGCCGACAAAAATAGAAACAAAAATGATATTTGAAACACTGACAAAAAATGCTTAACAAAAAAAGCGAAGCTTTTTTTGTTAAGCATTTTTTGTCAGGTCGGTTTTTTTTGTGTTTTTGTTTTAGTTTTTGTTAACACTTTGTTTAAGGTTTGTTTAAAATTTGTAAGTCCAGATGTTAAAACGGTTTTTTTATATGGTAGAAATAATGATTTCTGTATCTTTTCCCGTGGAAAAGATAAGGGAAATCATTATTGGGCTTTGCCCAATCATGCTTTTGACAATGTGTTAGCAGTTGTTAAGGTAGGGCCGCAAAGCAAAATGGGTTTATGAGATAACATTGTTTCTAAGGATTTCTTCATAAAATTTTGAAGAAATAAATTAAAAGTTTGTAGAGACAAAAAAAGCTTGAAACATTGACAAAAAATATGAAACATTTTTTGTCAATGTTTCAGGCTTTTTTTTATTAAGCTTTCGCAATTTGTTAAAAATACTATACTTCTTTTCATAAAATATAGGAAAGTTTTTTAAATATGAGCATATTAATAGAAGATCTTTCTAAAAACTTTGGAACATTTAAAGCATTAGATCATGTGAATTTAGAAATTAAAACAGGGTCTCTTGTAGCACTTGTGGGGCCTTCTGGATCTGGAAAATCAACTCTTTTAAGAGTAATCGCTGGATTAGATATACCTAATTCTGGTAGAGTTTGGCTTTCAGGAAAAAATGCTACTTCATTGTCAATTCAGGAACGTGAGATTGGTTTTGTTTTTCAAAATTATGCTTTATTTAAACATATGACAGTTTATGAAAATATCGCTTTTGGACTCGACATACGCAACATTGATTCTTTTGTAATATCCAATAGGGTAAAACAACTTTTACAATTAATACAGCTAGAAAAATTCTCAGATCGATATCCTAATCAACTTTCTGGAGGGCAACGACAAAGAGTAGCTTTGGCTCGGGCGCTTGCTATTGAACCTAAAGTTTTATTATTAGATGAACCTTTCGGTGCTTTAGATGTTAAAGTAAGAAAAGATTTACGCAATTGGTTACGTAATTTACATGAACAAGTTCCTGTAACCACTGTTTTTGTTACTCACGACCACCAAGAAGCTATGGAAGTTGCTAATGAAATCGTAGTTTTTCAAAAAGGTTGTGTCGAACAAATAGGAAAACCACAGGATGTTTATGATAATCCAAAAAAAGGATTTAGTATAACTAATTCCTCAGTTTATATGAGATTTCCTTCACTAAACCAACGCCTACAAAAATAGTTTCGAGTTTCTTTGCAACCCTTTTTCGTTATAACTACTTTATTAAAAAGTTTTAAACAAAAAAAGCTTGAGACCTGACAAAAAATGTAAACAAAAAAAGCTTCTCTTTTTTTGTCAAGCATTTTTTGTTTCAAATCTTATTTTTGTTAAGCTTTTTAAAACACTGACAAAAACCTGACAAAAAATGTAAACAAAAAAAGAGAAGCTTTTTTTGTTTACATTTTTTGTTTTAAATATTATTTTTGTTTCAAATGTTTTACATTTTTTGTCAAGGTCAGGGTTTCTTTTTTCAATAACTTTTTTTGATAGATATACTTTACAAAGCAAACTAAAAATATTCTTGATATTTATATTAGTTTCACTCTCGACCTAAAATTAAATTAAAAGTAATTATGCTTCAATTAATGGTTAATCTTTAAGTTATACACGCCCTGTAGGACTTGAACCCACGGCATTAGGTTTTGGAAACCTACGTTCTACCAACTGAACTAAGGACGCCGAATATTAAATTATTCTAATAAATATTTGTTTGATTAGATTAGAGACAAAAACTTAACAAGTTATTAATTTAATAAATAGTAATTACAGACAAATAATTTTTCCAAACAAAAACCCAGTTTTCCAAAGGGGTCCCCAAAAGGACCTACAAGAACTTGAGACAAAAACGGAAACCTGACCTTGACAAAGAATGTAAAACATTTGAAACAAAAACAAAAATCAAATTTGAAACAAAAAATGTAAACAAAAAAAGCTTCTCTTTTTTTGTTTACATTTTTTGTCAGGTTTTTGTCAGTGTTTTAAACTTTATTTTTGTCAGTACTATCCAAACAAAAACTTTTTAAAACAAAAACTTGACCTGACAAAAAAAGCCTGACAAAAAAAGAGAAGCTTTTTTTGTTTCAGCTTTTTTTGTTTCAAATCAAATTTTATTGTGTAAAAATTTAATAATACATTTTATAAAAATTGGATAAAAGTTTATTTTATCCAATTTTTATAATAGAAATAAAGATTAGAAGAATATTAAAAATTTTGTCAAAAAAATTTAAATTTAAATTATGTGGAAAATCAAGATGACAGGATTCGAACCTGCGACCCCCTGTTCCCAAAACAGGCGCGCTACCAGCTGCGCTACATCTTGAAACTTTCTATATTTTAAATGTACAATAAGTTATAAACTTATGCAAGTTTTTAAAGATTTTTTTATATATAAAAATAGCTTCTTTAAGTTTTTCCCTTTATAATAAAAAACAGTTGTTCTTAAAAATTTACTAAAAATGAAAACGTGTAATAAAAACTGGAAAAATCCTAACAAAACTGAAACAAAAATTGAAACGAAGATTGAAACAAAAAAATTCAAATAAAAAAGTAAAAAAAAGAGGCCTGACCTGACAAAAAATGTAAAACATTTTTTGTCAGGTCAGTGTTTCAGGTTTTTACTTTAGATTTGTCCAGTTTTTATATCGTCTTTTTACTTGTAAAAAATAGATTTAAATGTAAATAAATCTGCTTATCTTTGTCGTTGCAGATTGATATTTTGCATCAGCTCAAAGAAACTAGATAAAAAACCAATACAAATTTGTACAGATTTGTAAGGTTACAAAATTATCTTCTAGTTCTTGAAGGTAGTTTTTTTTAGAAAATTTAGAAAATAGTTAATTTATTTCTAAATTTTCTAAAAAAAACTGAAACACTGACAAAAAAAGCAAAGCTTTTTTGTTTCAAAAGCTTCGCATTTTTTGTCAGGCTTCTTTTGTTTTACGAAGTAAAACAAGAACCAAAAAAGGGATACTACTGACCTGAAACAAAAACAAAAATCTTATTTGAAACAAAAAATGCTTTGCATTTTTTGTCAGGTCAGGCTTTTTTTTGTCAAGTCAGTGTTTCAAATTTGATTTTTGTTTCCGTCTTTTTTAAGGCTTTGTTTCAAATTTGTTAGATATTTGTAAGTTAAAGACTTTAAAACTTGATTTTGTGGTTTTGTTAAAAGTTTTTACTTTGAAAGAAAAGGATATTTAAAGTTTCTTTTTTCTAAAAGAAAATAAAGTATACTTACATAATAACAAAAATATAAGCTTTTACATTATTTAAATAATTACTTTTGGATAGAATTTGTTGATTTTTAATAAATAGTCTTTTAATAAAAGTTACAATTTTATTTTTTACAAATCAAAGGTTTCTATCCAAGAGATTATTTTTTACAATACATTACAAAAAAATTAAAAAATATATTAAAAAAGGACTATTTTTATGAAAAATTTTACTACATATCTTTCTACGGCACCCGTAGTTGCTTTAATTTGGTTTACTTTTACAGCTGGTTTAATAATTGAAATTAATCGTTTTTTCCCAGACCCATTAGTTTTTTCTTTTTAATTACATCTTATTGTTTATTTTTGTTTTACACTATCTCATACAAAGATTACAAAAATTTATTAATTGTTTTATTTTCATCAATTTTTAGGAATTGATCATTTATTTAAAACAAAGATAAGTATATATTCTAAAGGTTTTCCTAACAAAAATAGTATTTTTGTTTAAGATTTTCTGTATCTTTTCTTTGTATCTTTTCTTGCAGAAAAGATACAAAGAAAAGATACAGAAAAGATACAAAAAGTGCTTCTTTTGTTTGAAGTTTTTGTTTTACTGCGTAAAACAAAAAAATTCAAACAACAATCAAAAAGATAAGGTTTTCCAAAGGTTTTCTAACAAAAACTGGTGTCCCTTCAAAAACTTAACAAAAACTTAACAAAAACGAAGTTTGAAACAAAAAATGCTTTGCATAGCAAAGCGGGTGTCAGGTCAGGTTTTTGTTCTAAAAATTACAAAACCAGTCATGGTTGCGCATAGCGCAACAATTATTTCCCTTCTGACACTGACAAAAAAAGCGAAGCATTTTTTGTTTCAAACGTAGTTTTTGTTAGAGATCATGATTTCTGTATCTTTTCCCGTGGAAAAGATAAGGTAAAAAGTTATTGGGCTTTGCCCAATCATGGTTGCTGATTATTTTACTACGTAAAATAAAAGAAGCACAACAATTATTTTCCTTATCTTTTCCACGGGAAAAGATACAGAAATCATGACAAAAAATAAATATCAATATTTTTATTTAATCTTGATAAACTTTAAACAAACCATTAACAAAAAATACATATCAATTATTTTGAGAGTAAACAAAAAATTTTTTAAAAATTAATTTAAATATGAAACAAAAAACTGTAATTGCAGAATGCAATCCAATTTTTCAAAAAGAAGGCCAAAAAGGCTGGCCTACTGGAGTTGATGATTCTCAACTTGTTTTAAGACTTGGTTATTATTATTCGGAAACAAGTGATCTTTTAGAACGAAGTGACTTTTCTTCAAAGCTAAAAGAAAAAGTGAAAGGTTGGTCTTTGTCAGATTTGGTTTGTTCAGCGTTATGGTTTACTTTTGAAAAAAAGCAGTTGTCTACGTATTCATGGTCTATCTTTTTCACATTTTTAATGCATTGCAGTTGTACTGATAGCGTTTTATTCTTTTTAGAATTTAGTTTTATCGATAAAATTTTATTAAGAGAAGATATTATAAATGGGGTTTTTTTTACTTTAGAAAATACAAGTTTTTTTCATGTAGATATAAATTGTGTTGAAGTTGCTCAATTTAAAATAGTAGATTTAGTTAATTTAAAAAACTTAGTTCAAGGTTCAACTTCCAAAAAGAGCATGTTTTTGCGGAAGCTCTTTTTTCTTTTTGGCAATATGATACGGACAGGTCACACAGTAATACAGGTTTTTTATCGCCTCAAAAGCAAGGTGAATTCGAATTTGAATTTGAAAAAGGAAATAGTGGTGAGTTATCTTTTAGCAGTGAGAAACAATCTCTAGAAGCTGTTTCTTCCACTGAAATCGATTATGTCTGACAACGAGTGGGAGCAAATCAAAAAGAAGCTTTCTGAACTTAAAGAACAAAAAGAGGTCAATCCAGAAAAAAATAAGGATCCGTTTCGCACAAAAGACAAGCTAAAACGAACTATTTCTGGTTTTGCTCCTAACCATCAGTTAGAGCGTACTCAATCAGAAGGCTTTCAGGCGGAACGAATTCCTGGCTTTTTTCCTACAAAAGAATTAGATCGTACAAATCCTAAATTAAGTCAAGATGAAGCTACGACTAGTCAATTAACAGAAATTGATAATATAAGTCAATTGGAAAATACAACTGATTCTTCTTTAAGTAGCAATGACGAATCGGTTACTACTGAAAAGAAGTTTGAAAAAAAAGGTAAGAAATTACCTAAAAAAATAAGAAAATTGACTAAAAGAGAAAAATTAGATGTGCAGATTGAGCATGATTTTAACGATAAATCTTTGACAGAAAAACGATCTCAACGGATAGTTTATCTGGAAAAACCTACTCCAAAAAAACCAGACAATGTTTTTGAGTATAATCCTGGAGTAAAGTTAAAAATCAATGAAGGAGATAGTAGTCATTTAAATAAAGAGTTTTATTTAAAGTTTTAAGAGATAAGGGTCTTCCTGTTGAAGATCTTCACAAATTTGTTGTTCCACGATCAAGTAATTTGGCGCTTGAAAAGTCTAACAATGTACCTTATAAGGAAAGTTACTTTTTTCTTTATCAATCATCTTTAAGAAGCAGCGGACTATCTTTTTCATAGTTGGATGCTTTTGGTAATAAATTAGGGGTGAATAGAGTTGATTCAGGACGTCAAGCAGTGATTTCTTCTCAACTAAATTTTAGAAAACCCAATTCAGAAAGAAATAAAAGTCTATAAATTATAAATATTGCTTTTGTTCTTTGTATTTTAGTTGCGACTTTGCCTGACTGATAAATTGAAGGCTACTTGTTAAATTCAAAACTTTTTGGAAAAAATGCTTTCTATAAGGGGTTTTTAATTTTTGAATGATTAAAAACTTAAGATACTTAACCTTTGGTCGACTTCTACCACATAGTGGCCCAAAGTGTTTATATACTATGTTAAAAAAAACCTGACCTTGACAAAAACCTGATAAAAAATGTAAACAAAAAAGTTTCGCTTTTTTTGTTTACATTTTTTATCAGGTTTTTGTCAGATCAAGTTTTGCCTATAATTTGAAAAGCTTTTTATCTTTTTTTCTGATTTGTATAAAGTCTGGATAAAATTTTAAAAACCAGAAATACAAAAAACAGATGATTATTCAATCATGCTATGATAAGTTGCTACTGTAGAAGGAGATATTTGGTTTAAATATCGAAAAATCCAATATTTAAAAACTGTATCAAGTAAAACTGGAAAAGTAGCAACAAATAAGAAAATAAAATCTTGATTTTCGGGTAATCCAAAATGTCGAAGTATCAATTCTATGAAAATTTCCCAACCACGAGGTGAATGAAAACCTACCAATAAATCTGTTAATAAAATTAAAAGAAATGATTTAGTTGTATCACTAAGACTATAAATAGATTCTGTTAAAAATGACTTTAAAATAATTATTTGTGGTTCCATCCAAATAAATAAAAAACTTATTGTAATAAACGTAATAAAATCTCCAAATAAGTTAGTAATAGCTTCAATACTTTGTTGATTATAATATATAGCTAATTCAATTGTTTTTTGTTGAAATTTTTGAGGTAATGAATTTTCTAAATAAAAAGAACCGTTTTCTATTATGGTCGCGTGGGGCTTACAAAACGTTTTTGATGTTAGTAATGATTTATCTAAAATGTTTGTATTATTTTTAACTTCTGTTTTATAAAATTTTTCGCTTTCTAAAATTGAAGCAAGAGCAACTTTTTCGGGAACAGATTGAGTTTCTATTAGTGATTCAAAAAAAAGTTTTTCTTCAAAATCATGGAGTTCTGAAAAAGCACGATTTTCTTGATATAAATTTAAAAAAATTTCATTCTGTTGAGTGTTCCATAAGTATTCTGTTAATGGCATTAAAAAAAAGGTTTTTGCTAAAAAATTAACTACTAAAGGTATGATTAGTAGACTTACAAGACATTTTACAGAAACTAAAACTTGATATCGTGAAACTCTAAATTCTTGTATTACAGAAGCTTCTGCTCCTTTTAAAAGTTGTCTTCGAAAACGGTCAAATGTTCGGATAATAGATCGTGGAACTAACCCCGTTTGCTCAAATGCGCGTTTTTCCATAAAAATAAATAATGATAAATTTTGAAACAAAAACCTGACAAAAAAAGTTTCACTTTTTTTGTCAGGTTTTTGTTTTAAAAGCTTTGCATTTTTTGTCAGGCATTTTTTGTCAGTTTTTTGTCAGGTCAGGTTTTTGTAAATATTTTTTCTTTTTATAATTTAATTTTCTAATAAAAACTTGAAACAAAACTAGTAAAACAATAATCAAAAAGACTGACAAAAAAGGTTTTCTGTATCTTTTCTTTATCTTTTCTTGCAGAAAAGATAAAGAAAAGATAAAGAAAAGATAAAGAAAAGATAAAGAAAAGATACAGAAAAGATAAAGAAAAGATAAAGAAAAGATAAAGAAAAGATAAAGAAAAGATACAGAAAAGATACAAAAACTTATAAAAACGAAGTTTAAAACAAAAAAAGCCTGACCTTGACAAAAAATGATGACAAAAAAAGCGAAGCATTTTTTGTTTCAAATCTTATTTTTGTCAGTCTTTTTTTGTCAGGTCAGTTTTCAATTTTTGTCAGTATTTTTGTTATAACTGCATTTGAAACAAAAAATGTTTTACATTTTTTGTCAGTGTTTCGGTTTTTGTTAGAAAGTTATAAAAGGTTTTAAATGCATGCCCATTGGGACTGACCCAAGTATCTTCTCTCACAAAGGTAGAGCTAGAACCTTCTCTTTCATTACGTTGTTCACTAGGGTTTGTAGGACGGAAGCCCTAAAGAACATGTGTAAAACGTTTGAATTTACAAACCTCCAACTGCGATTTGTTTGTTTCATATTTTTATTTGTTTATATTTTAAAAGTTTATCAAGTTTTTTCTTTCTTTACAAAGTAAAAAGATAAATATTTGAACTTGTAATTTACAATTTATAAAGTAAGTGCCTTAATCAATTATGTTATATTGAGACATATGTACTTTAGACGCACATGTAATTTATTTTTATAATTATTAGTAAAAATAAATGTATATTTTTAAATAGACTTTCATAAATTTAACCATTATTCTACTTATCTTTTTTATTTTGACTTTATTTGGTCATTTATTTTAAATTTAAAATCATTATCTAAGGAGTTTTTCTAAAACTTAAATGAAGAGTTAAAAAATAAAGATAGTTTTTTATAATAAATTTGATAGTAGTTTTTTATATTAAAAATGTAATCGGGGCAAGAGGGATTCGAACCCTCGGTACAGTTGCCTGCACACTCGATTAGCAATCGGGCTCTTTAGACCACTCAGACATCACCCCAATAAAAGGTACAAAACTTTTATACTTTTTATTTATCTTTATAATATGAAATCTAAAACATCTTTTTTATTATAGAACTTCAAAATAAACAAAAAATTTAGAGAATATAATAAAAAATTATAAAAAACTTTCATTAGAGATTATACAAATAAAAAAACAAAACAAAACAAATTTTTTTATTGATACAACTTCTTGTTAATATTACCAAAATATTTTAAAGTATGCAAGAACAAAAATATTAAGCAAAAACAGGCTTACAAATAAAATATAATAATATATTCTTATATTAGTGTAGATAAAATATAGATATATACTATTAGTGTATATTTGTCAGGTCTGAACTTCTTGTAGGGTTTCACCCCCTTTATTTACCATAAATTTTTTAGCTTTGGCTTAATATATATCTTTCTCATTTTTATTATATTTTCAAGGAATAATCATTGCACCTGTAATGGTAAGGCAATTAATTTAAGACATATAAAATTATATTAAATAAAATATATTTTTATTAGAGGTAAAAAACAATTAAGATTGTAAAAAGTTTATATCAATTATTAAAAGTTTTTTATATTTTTAAAAAGATAATAGAATGTTATAAAGATTTAAGTAATAGTTTATAATTCTATAACTATTAGAATTTATATTTATATTCTAAAATTTTTAATAAAAATTACTTTAATTAAACTCTAACAAATCCTATAGAAACCTAACAAAAAAAAGACAAAAACTGAAACATACAAGGGTTTTTGATTATTGTTTTAATTTTTTTGTTTTAAGTTTTACTACGTAAAACAAAAACTTAAAACACTGACAAAAAATGTTTGACAAAAAAAGAGAATCTTTTTTTGTTTCCATTTTTTGTTTCAGAAGCACTTTTCTTTATCTTTTCTTGCAGAAAAGATACAAAGAAAAGATAAAGAAGAGAAAAAGAAAAGATAAGCAAAACTTAGTATCCCTTCCAAAAATTGAAACAAAAAAGGGATACTACGGACACCTGCTTCGCTTAATATTTTTGTTTCAGGTTTTTGTTTGGAGACTACTTTTTTTGTCAGGTTTTTGTCAGTAGTATCCTTTTTTTGTCAGCGTCTAAAGTTCTTGTAGGGTTTAACCCTTTTGAGTTTTTAAGATTTGTTAGAGTTTATTGGATCTTTACATAAAATAAAAAATAAAACACTGACAAAAAATGTAAAACATTTTTTGTTTCAAAATCTTTCTATTATTAGAAATTACAATTTTACTTGCTTTATTTGTACAACTCTAGACCAAGGCGAACAGCTAATACACCGGTAATTAATGCGGTAAAAAGCGCAATAAATATTTGACTGTCAGAAATTCCCATAAACTTTTATTTATCCTTTTTTTTTTAACTATTATAAAATATTGATTTTTGAATCTATTAACCTTTTATTGAGATCCTTAAGAACTTCTAATAAAAACTTGAAATAAAACCTGAAACAAAAAAAGCTTGAAACACTGACAAAAAATGTAAAGCATTTTTTGTTTCAAAAGCTTGAGACAAAAAAAAGCCTGAAACACTGACAAAAAATGTAAAGCATTTTTTGTCAGTGTTTCAGGCTTTTTTTATCAGGCTTTTTTTGTCAGGTCAGTATTTTTGTCAGTGTCTCAAGTTCTTGTAGGGTTTCACCCATCATTTTCATGTTTGTCAGGTTTTTGTTTTTAGTTTATTAAGAAATATCAGAAAGGAATGACCAAAAAAAGACATAATAACTATTTGATGCTTTTTTTTGTCAATAAAGTATAGATAAAATTGTTTTATTTAAAGATTCCCACTACGACTAGCTAATAAAACGATTACAAGAGGACCTGCCCCTAAAATAAAAAGTATTGCTGTTAATTGGAAAATAATTTCTAAATTCATAATTTTTTAATAAAAAATATAATTATTATCTTTTAGTTATTTTTTTTGTGATTAAGAGAAATAAATAATAATTTATTCAATCTTTGGGTTTAAACCATTAATCTCAAAAAATATATCACAAAATTGAGACCAAACAAAGGATATTTGAGAGGAAGTAACTTTACTTTTTTTTATAAAAAAAAAGTAGTAAAAAAAAAAGGGACTGACAAACCTTGACAAACCATTAATGGTTTGTCAAGGTTTGTCAGAATTTGTATGTCTTACAAAAAATGAAACAAAAACTTTGTTTGAAACACTGACAAAAAATGGAAACCATTTGAAACAAAAATATTATTTCTGTTAAGCTTTTTTTGTTAGGTCGTTATGGGGTATACAAATCGAAGATTTTTACGGCCTGACATCGCTTCCTAACATCGCTTTTGGCGATGTCAAGATGTTAAAAGAAGCCTGACCTTTACAAAAAATGTAAAACATTTGAAACAAAAATAATATTTTTGTTTCAAATGTTTTACATTTTTTGTAAAGGTCAGGCTTTTTTTGTTTCAGGTTTTTGTTAGAAACTTAATATTTGTTTTTATGGAGCATATGCTCCATAAAAACAAAACACTTTAATTAAATAAAAGTTTGTAAATGGTATTGCAAGTATAAATTATAAAATTAGTTTTAGATTATGGAATAAAAATTAAACATTTTTATCTAAAACTAACAGACGCTTGCCATACAAAAGCTAATAATAAAAAAAACACAGGGATGATTGGTAATACGTCTACAATAGGATCAAAAGGAGCATAAGCTTCTGGTAATTTTGCAAGTAATAGAGCCATGAATTAAAAAGTCTCCTTCAAAAAAATTTAAAATAGTTTAGTAATGTAAAAAGTAAAAAAGAAAGTTACCTTTATAGGTATCTTTACGTGCAACGCTCCTTTACAAATAAAAAATAACAAGTAGATTTATATAAGGTTATTGGAGCTAATAAAGCTTTAAAAGAAAGCTTCAAATACACAATACAAACGCAATTTTGTATTTTCTATAAGATAAAAAGGTTTTTTAACAAAAAACATTGGGTGAAAGCCTACAAGAAGTCTTTTCTTGTTTGGGCCCTTTAGGGACCTACAAAAAAGGGATACTAATATTTTTGTTTGGACTTACAAGAAATATTTTCTTGTTTGAGCTTATAAATTACTAACAAATACTTACAAAAAATGTTAAACTGACAAAAAATGGAAAGCATTTTTTGTCAGTTTAACATTTTTTGTAAGTATTTGTGTTATTAAATGCTTGTTTTAATTATAAAAATAAATTGTTTAAGTTAATTTTTAGAAAGCTCTTTGAAAAATGAAATATACCTAAAAAGGGTAGCTGATAATAATAAATTTTAAAATGTTTTAAAGAATTTAATATCAATTCTTTACTTATCACCTTATCACTTTTAACAAATAGGAAAACACGTAAAAAAAAACTCTAGGGTCTTTTTATAGTAGCACAGATTTTTTTTTTTTTTCATCTATATTTTGAAAACCTTGTTAACCAATTAAGGCATTTTTTTAGAGACCAAAAAAGATATTTTCATTTATTGTCGGAGGCAAAGCGACAGCTCGTCTTCTTTTTTTACGATCTAAGAAGTCTCTTTGATTTGTTTTTAAACGAAAAACGGATAAAGAGCTTTCAAAAAGTATTTGAAACACTGACAAAAAATGTAAACAAAAAAAGCTGAAACAAAAATAAGATTTTCAAAATATTCGAGCTTCTATTACAGAGTTTACAGAAAGTGCTCGTTTTCCATTAGCAAAACCTGTTTATGGTATTGAAGTTTTGCCTGCTGAACTTCGTATCCCTTCACCAGATTATTTAGAATAACTTAAATTTTACGAGTCTCATAAAAATTTTAAATATAGTATACAATACAATTCTAAAAAAAAAAGCAATTTTTTTTTTAGAATTGTATTGTATACTATATTTAAAATTTTATGACAAACCAAAATCCTGAAGACACTCGATTACTGTCAAAATTAAAAGAATTATTCACAAAAACTGTAAAGAAAATTGGTTCAGATAAAAAAATTGGTTCGGATTCCAAATAGATTCCTAGTCCAGAAAAAAGCACTTGAGAGTTGAAAAAAGAAAAAAAAAAAACCGATAAGAGTTCATCGCCTTATCAAAAATTTATAAAATTTAAGAATCAAACTGATGAAGATCTAATAAAGTTTGATAATCAAGATATTTACAGTGTTAGACTAAAACTTAACAGACGTCTTGCCGTAAATGACTCTGTAGTGTTACTTAAAGATCATCCTAATTATAATTTACATCGCCGATACGTCTGTGTTATCCTAGATGTTTATTATGATTGGTCTTCATGAAAAGACCAAACAGCACATGATTATCAAGTAGAGTTTGCATTGGACTTTGATGAAAAAGACCCTTCAAGAGTTTCCGCTGATAAGCAAAAAAATGAAGCAAATATTTATTATGACCCTATACTAACTAAAATTGTAGCGGAGATAGCAGGCCCCGACCTTCTTCGAATAGAAATTCAAAATTTACGTTATAGAATTAGCTTTAAAATATTTTAAGCTAATAAATAAAAAGTTGGAAATGATTTGTTATTAATCTTTTTATTTTAAAACTTTAAAATAAAAAGTAATCCAATATGTAAAGAAAAAGCTTCTTTTTTTTCTTTTATTTGGTAAAAATTTTATATATTTCATCAATGTTTATTCTAAAGTTTAACATTGCTTAGCCACTTTTTGATAAAGCTAAAAGTTTGACCTTGACAAAAAATGTTTGACAAAAAAAGAGAATCTTTTTTTGTTTCCATTTTTTGTTTCAAAAAGCCTGACACCCTAACAAAAACTTAACCTTACACCCGCTTTGCTAAGCTTCGCTTTTTTTGTTTCAAGCTTTTTTAGTTTCTGTTAACACTTTATTATTTTTTTTTGTTAAAATGTTAAAGAAAATACACTTGTGTACAAATTTTTAGTAAAAGTCTAAAAATTTAAGTCTGATAATAGATAAGTTTTTAAAAGTAGGGCATGTTATTACAAGTAGAGCCATAAACATGTATTTCTATGCCCTAGTAAATGTTGTAAATGTTGGCGTACCTCTTTAATTTTCAGCACTTTTATTTTTTCGAAGATAAAGTTTTGATTTTTTATGAAAACGAAAAAAATTATTTGAATCATTGTTGTCTACTTCGAGTTTTGACATTTTTTTATCCTTAAAAAGTAAAAATTAATTTAATACTAATAAAATTTTAGCACAATTTTTTCAACGATTTTAAATAGGAAAAAAAGAAACCATATTGTACCGATATAGAATAACATTTCTTTATTACTTTTTTAATAAAAAGATTTTGATTTATCTTTTTTATAACAATTACAACAATTAAAAAAAAATAATTGGTACAAAATATATAGAAAAAGGTTACTTTTGAAACACTAGTTCTACTTCTTTTAAAAAGGTTTTATTTTCAATAAATTACAAAGATTTATTACAGTATCCGTTCAATTTTGATTGAAATAAAATACAGAGTTCAAATTACTTGTTGAGATGGTTGCTGTTGTTTTATTTTATAAAGCTTCGACGAGGACTTTTATTTCTTCTTTTAAGTCTTTATTCTTTATAGATTGATTATGAGCAAAATCGTTCTCATCAATTAGTTGATCTACTTTGGACAAAATGTTTTGTTTTTTATGGATTAAAGCATAATATTTTAAATCAATTTTAGGTATTTTTTTATTTCCTGCTACAGATACAAGAATATCGTCAAGTTCTTGTCTTTTTTGCTCATTATCATTAAATAGTATACAAAGAGTTAAGTCGCTATAAACTTCAGTATTATCAAAATCATTATAAACTTCAGTATTATCAAAATCATTTAAAGTATTTTTGTGTTTTTTGTTAACTTTAAATTCAGTTTTTTTACGAATAATTAAAAACATTCTTCGAAAAGCGCCTCCGATTGATCCCAAACGTCTAGACTTTTCTTTGCGTAAATATGTAAGATCCGTAAAACAAAAATGTTTCGTAATACTATCTGAAAAATAATTTTCTAAAAACTTTCTCAAATATAATAAAATTATTGCACTCCAGCTTTTTCTTAAACTTTGGTTTCCTACGAAAAAAAAAAAAAGTGTATTTTCCCATTGAAATATAAAAAAATCAAATAATCCTAAAGTTTCTATAAAATTAGATTTAATTAATATTTCAGTATTGCCAAAAAGTTTTAGGAGTTGCTTTATAATTGAATCAATTTCCAAGTTATTTTGTAGATTCGAAAATTCTAGCATATAGAATGCTATATAAAAACTTTTTATAGACATATGTTAATTGTTGATTGTTAATTTGTCATGCATCAAAACTCCTGAGAATAAATCTTCTTTATTTTTGTTGTTAAAACCAAAAACAATGTTTTATTTAAAATATTAAGAAATTAAAAGCTAGATATCAGAAAATTACTTTTTATTAACTTTATTTGTACTAATAATTGTTTGGCTGAACTATAAGAATATTTGCTAATTTTTAAAATTTATTTTCTGAAATATTTCTAAACTTTAAAGAAAAATAATATTTTAAAGTGTTTATGGTTGATTACTAGATATAACTCTTAAATCTTATTTAAAGAAAATAAGATTTAAGAGCTATACAATGACTCTTAGTTAATCTGTTTAAAACAACAAAAAATAAACAAAAAAGTCTGACAAAAAAAGCTTTGCTTTTTTTGTTTCAGCTTTTTTTGTCAGGTTAAGCATTTTTAAAGCAGCTTACAAAACTTTTTGTTGTTTTAAACATTAAAAAAATAACTAAACAGTGAGATGCTAAAAAACTACTTTTATTTAAAAGTCCCTTACACGAATGAAACTGTTCTATTTTTACAAGAACGTGAACATTATAACCTTGTAAAAAAACTTTTTTAATTGTAAGGTCTGAAAAGTTTTTCTTTTTAAATAGTAATTCAACCATTGTTTTTCTAGATAAAGGAACAGCCAAGATAACGCCAAAAAGTATTAGAAATCTTATAAAACGAGAAAGTACTAAATAGCTATAAAATAAGATATCTAAAAACAAAGGAGATTTGTAAGAAAGCAAAAATAGCCATTGAAAAACCTCGCGAAGTTCCTTTTTAAAAACTAAAAAAACAATAGAATACAAAGATAAACAAAAATCCTTACCTGTTGAAAAAATAAAAAATAAAAGATTTGATAAATCTTTTGGTAACAGGCAAAAGATTTTAAAGATTACCTTTAAATAAATTACTATAAAAAAATCATAGAAGAAAGTTCCAAATTTGAAACTTATAAGATACAGTTTATCACAAAAAAATATTTTTATTACAATAATTTTTTTGGTAAAGAAAGCAAGACTTTTAATCTTGTATATTTCTGGAAAAATTATTGACAAAAAATTATAAAGAATAATAAAAGATATAAGATTATTAATATTATATCTTTTAAGTCTTTTTTTTATTAAAGGATAAATAGCGATTAAAATAGCTAATGAACTAACAGAACAGCCAATAAGTGCTTTTTCTTTTGCTGATAGCATAGGTTAAATCTCCTTTTTGATTTTTAAATTATCTGATTGTTTAAATAAGATTTGTTATTTAAACAATCAAAGATCTATAGATAACGATAAGTCGATTCTTCGACAACAGATCGAACAGCGTACGCTGACGGTGGGTCAGGAAAACCAAGAGAATGGATACTAGCTAATGGAGGATTATCTAATGCATTTTGGTTTTTTATGGCACGACGCTTTATATATCTACGAAGCTTTTCAGCGCGCCTTTCATTTTCTGCTAAATATAAATAAAGACATTTTGCATAGACATAAGTAGTACCTACCACAAGCCCTGTTGATGCACCGTCTTTAGAACTTGTCAGAATGGTAGAGAATTTCTCCCCAGCCTTTAATCCAGCCCCAAGAGTCCGGTTTACACCAACTAAAGCCCCAAGTATTGCTCCATGACGAATAAACATTGGAGTAGCTGCGCCTGTTTTTTTATCTGTTTCAAAACAAAAAGCGTCCCAAGAGATTTGCTTCATTGCCTCTTTACTTTTATCCTCGCGGAGTACCTGATATGCCCTTCCTAATCCTTTACATAATTCAATTGAGGCGTCTTTAACTTGTATAAGATTTGGCACAATTAATCTCCTTCTAAACAATATTACGCATAATAGCACGTAAGAACGCGTAAGAACACGTAAAAACGCTTAACTACATGTCAATAATATAATTATAATAAAATCTAATTTTAAAAATTAAGAAGACAAAAATTTTTAATATTAAAACTTTTAAAATTAGATTTTTTTAAAAGTTTTAATATTAAAAATTAAAAAGACAAAAATTTTTATTACCAAAAGCAAATGACTAAAAAAAATGTTTTATTTGTTCAGTCTTTTTCAAAAAGGTATAAAAAATATTTATATTTTTTAATTATCCATTTACTGAAGGAGCTTCAACTGACGCTAAGTCAAGTGGGAAGTTGTGAGCGTTACGCTCGTGCATTACTTCCATACCTAAGTTAGCACGGTTGATGATATCAGCCCATGTGTTAATTACACGACCTTGAGAGTCTACAACTGATTGGTTGAAGTTGAATCCGTTTAAGTTAAATGCCATAGTTGAAATACCTAAAGCAGTGAACCAGATTCCAACTACAGGCCATGCAGCTAAGAAGAAGTGTAAAGAACGAGAGTTGTTGAAAGAAGCATATTGGAAAATTAATCTTCCAAAGTAACCGTGTGCAGCTACGATGTTGTAAGTTTCTTCTTCTTGACCGAATTTGTAACCTTCGTTAGCAGATTCGTTCTCAGTAGTTTCACGGATTAGTGATGAAGTAACTAATGAACCGTGCATAGCAGAGAAAAGAGAACCACCAAATACACCAGCAACTCCTAACATGTGGAATGGGTGCATTAAAATGTTCAAAAATGTTATACAAAAGCTCTTTATCTTTTGCTCTCCGAGTTTCCTTGGAGTATCGGACTATATCATAAAAAATACAACTCAAACACTGACCTTGACAAAAAATGTTTGACAAAAAAAGTCTCTCTTTTTTTGTTTGCATTTTTTGTTATAAAAAGCTTAAAAAAAAAGAGAAGTATCAACCTTTTTTTGTTTCAAAAGCCTTTAGTCATTGTTTTTCTTTCAAAGAATTTGTATTTTTCCTAAGCGCTCGTGGAGTTTCATAACCCTTCCTGGGTCGTATACTCTAGTCTCTGAACCTTTATTCCATTCCTGGAAGACTTGGCTGCTGATTGGCATACTTTTAATTGATGTATTTATTAATGATTCTAAAAAATTTAAAAATTGAAAGATGGTATTATTTCTATAACCATACTTATCATGAAAAGCTTTATGAACAACTTTACAAATCAATATACCATTTTCTGGAAGAAAACGAAGAAATTCTAGAAGTTCTGGTGAAAAATCTTTATTAAATGAATAAAAATGATGAATTACTAAAAAATCTTTTTCATTTTGAGTTGGTTTGTATCCCGTTAGAGCACATTCGGAGTTCCATTGTTTTCTAACCATCTTTTCCCAAACTCGATATTTTTTCGTTCGTCGCCATTCATTTCCAATAATACGAGTTTTTGTTTTTCTAGTTTTTGCGCTTTCTTTCATTTGTTGCAGACTCTTTTTTGTAAATATTCTATTTTTTAATAGAATAGATTTTTTTTGATTTCCACAACAAGGTAATCCAGTGCGACTACGTTTATAATTAGTAAAAGTAGTTGTAAAATGTTGTTTATGATTTTTACAAAAAATAACTAATTTACTTTCTTTAGTTAAATACTTTCCAGTAACATAAACATGATTACGTAAACAAGCTAATTGTAAAATATTTAGCTTTTGTTGATTTTTAAACTTTTCATTAGTTTTAAAAGTCATGAGAATTTTTAATTTTAAACATTTATAGTTTAGCTTTCCAGCAATTCACTTAGTTTTAAGAGCACAACACTATTTTATGCTCAGCTTGGAATACAATCATGAAGTTGAAAGTACCTGAAATACCTAGTGGCATTCCATCACTGAAAGAACCTTGTCCGATAGGGTAAATAATGAATACAGCAGTAGCAGCTGCAACTGGTGCAGAGTAAGCTACAGCGATCCACGGACGCATCCCTAGCTTTTCAACCAAGTGTTTCCACTCACTTTTGAATCAAAACAAAACACAAAAGTTGTTAAAATGGACTATATCATCATCTTTAAAACAAAATTATCAAAAGGCATTGTTTTTCCTTTTTTGGTAGATCCAAAAAGCAATACAAAGCCACAAGACTCTAAAGTAAAGATGTCGGGCGCTAATAGGATCTTATTGTTGGGACTCAATCCTTAGTCTCTGAACGTTCCGGGGGATCAAAAAGCCCGTCCCCGGCTTCGCTGCTGATTGCCATTGTTAGTTTAAAACAAAACAAAGAAAACAAAGAAAACAAAGAAAACAAAGAAAACAAGGATGTAAAAAAGAAAAAAAACTATATATTACTGTTTAATTGGATTATTATAAACAGTTTTTGTGCCATAAAAAAGATGATAGTCAACAAAAGTAGATGAAAGTTTTTTGAAAGGAATAGTAACGCCATCAATTTGTATACCCCACCTAACCAGATTACCTTTTTTCTGTACTATACGTTTTTCAGTATAAAGCCCAGTCTTTAGCTTTTGTTGTTTAATTACTCGTGCTTTACCACCAAGAATTCCAGCTTCCCGACGTTGATTAGGTGAATACGAACTGATATTTTCATTGAGACGAGCTAACCATCCAGATTCAACATTACGTTTTCCTGCATTTTTGTAACCATGCTTTTTTTGCCATAGGGAATCAAAAAAAAAAGAGACCTTTTGCTTTATTTTGGTCACTAGATTTTTTACCTGCAAATTTAGCCATTTCGATTCGAGCTTCTTCAGTCATTCCTTTCATAAATTGAAATGCTATCAGATCGCCTTTTTGCCTATAAGCTAAAAAACGATAATAATGAGCTAACCGATGATCAACAAAACTGCATAAAACAATATTTCCATCCATTTTATAAGTACCACCAGCGTGTTGTGGTAATATTCTATGTTTTTGTAAAGCAACTGGTGTGCTATCAAGATATTTTTTTGTTTTTAAATAAGCAATAAAAGCTAGATAGATATCATTTTTAATCATCATAGTAAGAATTTTGTTTTCTTTTTCTTTCTTTGTAAGAATTTTGTTTTCTTTTTCTTTCTTTTTTTTCTAAAAAACTAACAGAAGGGTTCCAGCAATTCACCCGATTTTCTGTAAGGGTCACCCCTAAAACACAAACACAACCTTAATAAGCATTGTGATTTTCCTTTGTGATACAGCCGCCTAAAGTTAACGGAAAGATAATTCCCATTCACGACCCATGTAACAACAAACACCTAAGAAAAAGTGACATACAACTAATTGGTAAGGACCACCGTTGTATAACCACTCGTCTAAAGATGCTGCTTCCCAAATTGGGTAAAACACCATATCCATGTATTTCTACATGGGGTGGACTATCTCATCAACCTAATAGAAATTATTAAAGTTATTAGGTTGCCGGGCGCTAATAGGATTTTATTGTTGGGACTCAATCCTTAGTCTCTGAACGTTCCGGGGGATCAAAAAGCCCGTCCCCGGCTTCGCTGCGGATTACCATTATTAAAAGCTTCCAACCATAAAGTTTCAATCTTTTCCCATACAAAACTTTGATAAGTGAACATTCATTTTTAATCTTAATTGTTGCTTATTATTTGAATTTTTCTTCTTAGAAGCTTTTTTTGTTTGGTAGAAATACACTGTTGAAAACTTTTTCATTTTAGGCTTCCCGCAATTCACCCAGTTTACAAGTACTGTCACCAATACAGGGCACTTTTATTACAAATGCAGACCAATTGCGTTTGAAGTAGGAACAACAGCACCAGAAATGATGTTGTTTCCGTATAATAAAGAACCAGATACTGGCTCACGGATACCATCGATGTCCACAGGAGGAGCAGCGATGAACGCAATGATGAATACAGAAGTTGCAGTTAAAAGAGTAGGGATCATTAAAACACCAAACCAACCGATGTAGATACGGTTTTCAGTGCTAGTAACCCACTCACAAAAACGTGCCCAAAGGCTAGCGCTTTCACGTCTTTCTAAAATAGCAGTCATAATAATTTTTTAATAATTTCAATAGATTATGTTAATTAATAAAAATTCTTTACAAAGAACAATACCTGGACAAACAAAAAATCTGATTTAAAACAAAAAAATAATTTTTGAAACAAAAATAATATTTTTGTCAGGTCAGGTTTTGTTAAAAATAATTTGCTCAATTAACAACTTCACAAACTAAAATTTTTAATTTTTGTTTAATTAAAAAAAAAAGGTTTTGTTAATTATATTATACCACAAAATACAATAGATTTTCAACTTTTTTTTTATAAAAAAAGTTATGAAACTTTACCTGACAAAAATAAAAAAGTCTTTAAACTTTTACGAAATCAAAAGTTATCTTTTGTTAGGCAGTGAAAGTTTAAACTCTTTCTTTTGTTAGGTAGTTATAGTTAAACCCTAAGTTCTTGTTAGGCAGCAATAGCTAAAATATCGACTTTTGTTAGTAAGTGATAGTGAAATGTTGATCTTTTGTTAGTTAGTTTTATTTAGTGTTATTCAACTGCTAGCTTTTTATTATTCAGTGTTAGTAAATTATACAACTTCCGTTAGTCAGATCTTAATATTTGTGAGTTAGTGTTAGTAAAGTTTTTACGTTTATTATTTAATGTTAGTCAAAGTATTAGGCACTTTTTAGTCAATGCGAGGTAAGTCTAAACGTTTGTTAGTTAGTGTTAGTAAAATGTTGTTAGTCAAAGAGAGCGCGTGTTAGTTAAGCTTTTCTATTTGTTAGTTAGTGATAGTCAAGTCTAAAAAGTTGTTATTTAGTGTTAGTCGAATATTGTTAGTCAATGTAAGCTAATTTTAGTCAACCATAAACATTTGTTAGTTAGTGTTAGTCAAACTTTTTTAGTCAATATTAGTCAATCGTTTTTTTTTTTTTCAAGCATTTTAAAAAACTGACACCCTAACCTGACAAAAAAAGCTAAACAAAAAATGTAAAACATAGCGATGACAAAAACTTGAGACCTGACCTTGACAAAAAATATTTTACATTTTTTGTCAAGGTCAGGTTTCAGCATTTTTTGTTTTAAAAAGAGAATCTTTTGAAACAAAAACAAATTTTTGTTTTTGTCAGTGTTTTAGCTTTTTTTGTTTCCATTTTTTGTAAGGTCAGGTTTTTGTCAGGTAAAGGTCAGTGTTTCATTCAATCATTTTTTTTTCAACTATAAAAGAAATACAGCCAAAACAAGCTTAAAAAATATAATAAAACAAAACAAAAGATAAACAAAAGGAATGTAAAAAACTAAAGTATGTCAAAGTTTATCTGTAAAATAAAATCTGTTAATAATATCAATTTTATAAAGGATACTAAATTTACATTGATTAAGGAATATGGGTTACAAGAGTATTCTTTGGTTTATTTGCATCTGCTTCAATGTCGCCTAAGAGTAGCTGCCCGGTTTGTGTTTGCCCCCTTTTTATCACAGATGCTTAACTCTGTTGATGATAACGCGATGTGAGGTATGATTCTGGTGCCTTTTAGAAAAATTTACGAATTTGAAATACTGAATCCTGTTTTGCAATTTCTTTTTAGCTAAGCTTTGGACGATAGAAACTTGCGGGACGATCTAAAAAATATACCACCTTTGGTTCGCTTAGTTAAAGAAACTTGCCCTGATACAACAACATTCTCACAATTTGATTTTGATGAAAGGGTTCAAATTGAACAACTAAAAATAGTGGATTAATGTACACCCTTGCTGGAACTGGAGTCTTTCGTAAAGCTAGTTGAGAATTCTTCTACTTTTTACCCTCTTATGTCTAAAGCAGGAGTTAATTCAGCATCTACTCCAAAAACAGTCTAAAGTCTTTTAAATGGTTATGTAAGCTTATTTCTAACATTAATGATTGCGATTGTTGTACTGGAAAAAAGAGTGGCAGTACCAATTTGTTTACAAAATGAACATAGTGGAGTCTTCTTTTTAGTAGAATCTAAGCGTATAGAACCACTAAGTAAATTTGTCGCTGAAACCCTAGACAATTTTACAACCCAACTGCTAAGCTGCACTATACAGATCGCTGTTTATTATTTAAACAAACCTGGTTCCGGGTTGACCTTCTTCTATAAAAACGGACTTCCTAACACTACCTAACATTTTGTATTTATAAAACCTAAACATTTTAGAACATTTCCTTATATCGCCTAACACTGTCTAACACTTTATTTTGGTAAATCTCCGTTTTTCCTAACATGGACTAACACTCTTTTTATTTACTATAACATCGACTAACACGTTTTTTGATTTGTCTAACATTGACAAACACAAAAAGACACCAAAATAGGGCATTACCTAGCATTGACTAACACCTCGTATTGACAAATTATGCTATTTTCTAACATTGACTAAGTATCCCTTCAGTGAATATTGGCAAAATTTATTACTCTCTAACATTGACTAACACGTTGTATTGTCAAATCCTACCGCTCTCTAACATTGGCTAACACTTAATATTGGCAAACTCTAACACTTCCTAACATTGGTTAACACGTCTTTTCTTTTTATTGACAAACTCTGAAGAGATACGCAATTCTTTTAAAATATTCAAAAACGATGATTAAAATATAAAAAGGAGCTTTTCGGATAGGACGAACCATATTCAGCTTTTCCACTAACCAGGATACTGCTTTCTCTTTGCTTTTTAGTTATCCTGCTTTGTAACTTTCTAAGGGATACTATGTTTTGTTTTTTCTACTACAGAAAAAAATTCACTACACCTTTTTGTCACAGAAGGGATACAAGGATACATAGTGTGTTTTGTACCTGTTTTGTGTCTCTAAACAATTGTTTAACTGACGAGTAAGATTTTGTACCCTGTTCGCGAATTAGGTCATCCTGGATCACGTCAGACCATATTTAACATTTGACAGGAAATAGAAACCTTTCTTACCTGTTTTTTTATGATGTAGCCGTTCACGATATTTTTCTTTGTTAGCAATATGGATCTTTGTCTTCCTTAAATATATATTCACAAACAGTATTCTAACTTTTGTGAAATGACACATTTAACTTTATCTTCTCGAATTCTGGAAAAGATTCTCGCAGCGTTTTCGCTACTGTATTACGATGTGCTGTGTCCTTTAAAATACCTACATGATCTCCCTTCTAACCTGACCTTTACCTGACCTTTACAAAAAATGGAAACAAAAAATGTAAAACATTTTTTGTCAGGTCAAACATTTTTTGTTTTAAAAAGAGAATCTTTTGAAACAAAAACAAAAATTTGTTTTTGTCAGTGTTTTAGCTTTTTTTGTTTCAAATACACTTCTTATTTTTGTCTCAAGCTTTTGAAACAAAAAATGTAAAACATTTTTTGTCAGGTCAAGCATTTTTTGTAAAGGTCAAACATTTTTTGTAAAGGTTAAGCATTTTTTGTCAAGGTCAGGTTAAGTCTCAAGCTTTTTTAGTTAAGCATTTTTTGTAAAGGTCAGGTCAGAGATAATTGTTGCGCTTCTTTTGTTTTACTTTTTTTGTTTTACTACGTAAAACAAAAACTTAAAACAACAGCAACCATGAAGAATTGTCAAATTTTAGAGATGATTTAAAAGAGGCAAAAAATAAAAACAATCAATCAAATCATACTAATGAAGAACAAAATTTGACCAATATTTCTTTAAAAAGTTTAGAGAAAATAATACAAATAAAGAAAAAATTTTTAATACTCCAAAAGATACAGAGTTTGAATCGTATAATCGTATAATTATATAAGCAATAATGCTCTTTGGATAAAATTTGCTTATCAAAAAGCATTCTTTATCAAAAAGCAAAACACAATCTCCAAAACAGGGAGATAAACAAAAGTAATTTGCGACTATTTAGGAGTTGCAAAACAAAATGGAAATGAAAAAATTTTATTGTATTTCCAATACTGATAACCTAGAAAAACCAACAAATTGGCTCACTACTTTCAAAAGCTCATTAAGTGAACGATTTATCCTATTAGAATTCTACAAATACAATAAAATGGTTGCACAAAGTATGATTACGATTATTCAGCAAAGTGTACGTAAACATAATAAGCATCTTTTTATGATTTTTTATTTTATAAGTACATTACCTTATTACGTTTTTATTAAGAATAACCCTTTTATTATTGATTGTTTAGAAGGCTTTCAATATAAAACCTTTTATCCTTCCGTAGTTTTCTAACCTGACCTTTACCTGACCTTTACCTGACAAAAAAAGCCTGACCTTTACAAAAAATGTTTGACAAAAAAAGATTCTCTTTTTTTGTCAAACATTTTTTGTAAAGGTCAGGCTTTTTTTGTCAGGTTTTTGTTTCAAATTTTAGTAATAATTTTATGCATATATCTTTGCTTCTTTTATGATTTGTAAGAACCCTTCTTTTTCTTTTTCTGATTTTTGTTTAAAATTTTCTTGAAATTCTTGGGGATTCTTAAGTATTTGATTAAAAGCGTCAATATTTTCTTGATAATCATTGTTCAAACTTTTTTGATTTTTTGATAAATTATTTTGTTTATTTAAGAATGTCGAAGAATTCCGAGTTATTTTTTTATTTGTTAATACCGCTCTTTTAGTAATTTCAAGCTCTTCTTCATTTCCTAATATTAAATAATACTTCAATTCTTTTATGATCTCATTGTTGCTCGATACTGTATTTGGTTTATTTTTAGCTTCTCTAATATTTGAAAAAATTCTTCGTAATGCGCCTCCTAAAGATCGTAATCGTCTTGAATTCTTTATTTTCGAAGTATCTAAATATGTAAGATCTATCAACTCAAATTGTGTAAATAAAAGATTATTTATAATAAAGTTCTCTGAAGTGTCTTTCATTGGCCTATCCCAGTTATTATTTAAAAATTTATTTCCTATAAATAAAAAAAAAAAATTTAAGTTTAATTGAAATAAGCAAAAAAAAGTAATTTCTGTGTCTTTATAAAATTTAGAAGTTTTAATTTTTGAAAGATCTAAAAAGGTTTCTTTTATTTTTTTTTCAGCAAATGGATTTAAAATATTTAGTCTGTGCAATGTTACATAATTCGTTGTCATAATGATAAAAGCGTTAATTGTTTGATTAAAAAATTACATTTAAATATTGATATTGTAAAAATGTAAACATAAAAATATTTTTTAATTATTATTTAATGTCTCTATTTAAAATAATAAGAAAATACTTTTTTTTATAAAGATATCTCTTATTATAAGAGAAAAAAAACGTAAGTATCATTTTATTGATTTTAAACATTTTAATTTAGTTGTTAAAAAACTAAATTAAAATGTTTAAAATCAAGATTTTCCTTTGGGAAATCATGTGAAACTTAAGAAATCTCATTTTATTTATCTTTTTATTCTATAAATTTAATTATAATAGAATTAAAGTTAATAACTGTTGAAATAATTATTTTTTAATATCAATATCAAAATAAATTTTATAAATAATATAAAAAAGTCTTAATAATAAAAAACTTACGATATTATTTAAAGATCACAAAACTTATTGGCAATATTAAAAATAAAGTGTAAAAAAAAAAAAATCTATATAAGTTTTTTTAAAATATTTTATAACAAAAATTGAGATAAAATTTGGGTGAAAATTATACAAAAAATAATATTTTTGTTAAAGATTTTACAATAAAAAAGTTAGTTTTTAAAAACTAACTTTTTTATTGATTTTGAAGTTACTATTAATTTTATAGACCGGCTTAAATAAATAATCCACCACAGTCTAATTACCCAAACACAAATAAAATAAACTAAATTTATTGATTCAATTATTAAAAACTGAATTTTTAATTTGTTATTTACTAAACTGTTAATGATGACACCTTTGCTGTACCAAAAAGATTGTAAATTCTTTTGTCTTATTTTTAAACTATTGTAAAAGTTTAAAAATAAGACAAAAAAATCACCCCTTAAAGCTTTTAGTAAATTTTGACAAACTAATTTGCCAGTTTTTCTATCGATTAGGATAAAATTTACCAATAAATAAAGCGTATTTATTAATAAACCAAGAAAATTCAAACTAAACATTTTGAATTTTTTATAAAAATTACCCTCAACAACTAATGATTCGCAAAAACCAAGCACATACCAAAAACGCCCATAAACCAAAAGGAATGCTTCAAGAAAGATAAAAGAATCAAAAAGCTTCAATCTACAAACAAAATTAAAAAAAGTTAGTAACATTTTACACAAAGGAAGAAGTACTATTCTAAAAGCATAGAGTCCAAGATAAAAAACAAAGTCGTTTTTTATTGGTAAATCAATAATTTTATTTAAAACTAAATAAAACAAATAATTTAATCGATTTTGAACAAAAGTCATTATTTTAATAATGACTTTTGGTTTAAAAAAGCTTATTATAAAAAAAAGTTTTAAAAAATAAACATAATTTCTTGTGAAAACCGCAAACATTGCTTTAATTTTTATAATCTTATTTGTCTTTCTACAATAATATACTAATAAAATAATGTTAGAAGTTAAAAATATAAAGCCAAGTCCCAAAGTCGAGGCTTGAATTTTTGAAATTTTTACTAAACTAGTCATAATTTAACACAAAAATTTTGTAATCTTATCTAAGATTATGTACTCTTAGATAAGATTTCATTTTATAAACATGAGCATTTATTCTTAATTTGGATTATTCAGCTCATTTTGTCGGGCCTGGTAAATAATTGCTGCCGCAGTTGCTAAAGCTGTGCATAAATAACACCCTACAAATAACGAAGGTCTTTCATGAAGACGAACACGATTTACAACCCGTTGCTGCTGCGTTACTAAAAGAAAAGTGTTATCTACGAACCGTAAAGCATTTGTTGTAACCGTAAGAGCACCATTTGAGCCAAATATAGTACCTATAAGTTGACTTGCCCTTAATTGCCCAGCAGCTCGCCAAGTAGTTGACATTAAAAGAAAGAGGTTACCACCAAGTATTTCCGAAGCTGAAGGAGTTAACCGTCCAATAATTTCAAAACCATTTCTATTAGTATTATTAGTATGATCTGAAAAACCGATGGCGTGATCATGTAGATGAAAAATGGGTCGGACCCGTCTTTCAAAAGCTAATTCTCGATCACGATTATTTACAAAATTGTCAAATAAATACCTAAAAACAGGACGTTGATTACTACCAGGCATGATTGTTTCTGTAAGACAATAGCCAACAATGTGACGAAAAGTTAGACGAGAATTAACACCAGGCACAGTTATATGACTTGAAACGAAAGAAATACCTCTTCCTAATTCTTCATTTAAAACCATAATAATTTTTTAATAATTTCAATAGATTATGTTAATTAATGAAAATCATTCACAAATAACAAAAAAAGCTTAACAAAAGCTTTTTTTGTTTTACCTGGACAAACAAAAAGTTTGATTTGAAACAAAAAAATAATTTTTGAAACAAAAATAATATTTTTGTCAGGTCAGGTTTTGTTAAAACTAATTTGCTCAATTAACAATTTCACAAACTAAAAACAAAAATTTTTAATTTTTTTGTTTTCGCCTTTTTTTTTAATTAAAAAAAAGGTTTTGTTAATTATATTATACCATAAAATACAATAGATTTTCAACTTTTTTTTTATAAAAAAAAATTATGACAAAAAAAGCTATAAAGACTTACAAAAAATGTAAAGTATTTGAAACAAAAACCTGACAAAAAAAGTGAAACTTTTTTTGTTTCAAATATTATCTAAAATTATATAAACTATAGTACGTCTAAGATCAATAGCAAAGAGAGTGTATGGTTGAAGTTGCTCAATTTAAAATAGTAGATTTAGTTAATTTAAAAAAACTTAGTTCAAGGTTCAACTTCCAAAAAGAGCATGTTTCTGCGGAAGCTCTTTTTTCTTTTTGGCAATATAACCACCTTGGTGGTTAACTAGCTCGTTTTTAAATTTATGACCCTTTACTCTTTAAAGAATAATTTCGTTTTTTCATGCCCGAAAAATTGCCTCACAAATTTATTCTTTAAAGAGTTTTGATTTTTAATTTTTCAATATTGGAGAGACCTTTTCATGATATCAAAAAACAAAAAGTCTGTCAAAGAACAGAAAAAAAAGGAACGTGCTGTTATGAATAAAAACGTTCCAGCAAACCTGGTTAGAAACAAATATGTCACGGCTATACCTAAATCTGAATGGCATGTTGACGGATCTCTACTTGAAGTTAGACATAAAGGTCGTCCAGAATCACGTCACTGGATGCTTTTAGGTGTTGACCCAACTACTAATATGGTGGTGATTTGTAAATGTTTTTATGCTAAACATTCCAAGGATACACCTTCGGCACAACAATGTTTAAAAGTTCTAAAAAAAGCTCTAACAACTCACAAAATCGTTGATAATCTTATTGTTCATACCGATCGTGGAGGACAAATTATGGCTGATGTTTGGAAGCTTTTCTTTGAGGAATTCCCTCATTTTGAACGAAGTGCCACAGATGGCGGAGCACCTACACAAAACGCTGTTGCTGAACGAATGATAGAAACTATAAAATATCGCCTTATGAGTAAATTTAAAACTGAGCCTGCTTATATTAGAGATACCAAACAATTAAATCGTGCCCTTTTCAAAATAGAAACTGATCACAATTTATATTCACGTCCTGAAAGAAATTTAGAGCTACCTCCCTTCGAAACTCAAATGAGATTACAATCATCCCAAGTTGAAATGCCGGAACAAACGGAAGCTGTTAGAGGTGCTCCAATAAGAGAAAATCCCGATGCAAGAGCTATTGATTTGTATAGAGAAAAAGCGCTTCAAGATCCAGATGTCAAAATTACTGACCCTGAAATTGTTGAGGCCTATAGTGAAATTGCATTAGAATCTGATCCTGATAACAATCAAAAAGTAGATTATAGTCCTCAAGAATTGAAAGAAAATATACATGATATACAAGGTTCTGTTTCTAGAATAGAAAAATATGTGACTCCAAAACAAAAAAAAAAACATAAAGGAGTTCCTAAGCGCGACGCTATCCCTCGTACTATCTTTAACCAAATCCTTGCGTCGGAGAAACCCACAAACTTTAATCAAAGAAACTGGTCTAGATTTTTATTAGCTATTAGTTTATTGTACTTTTCAGGGATGCGAATTAATGAAACAGCTTTATTAACGGCTTCTCAAATCGAAGAAATTTTTGTAACAGGTAAACTTAGAGTTTATCAAAGCAAAGTTGACGAATATCGTACCATTACTTTTATTGATGCCGCGATTAGAATAATTAAAAAAGTTTATGAGGAACATAAAGGGTTCATTTTTGGGTCACATGAACACCTTTACCCGTTACGTCCTAATGGGAGTCCTAACGGTGAAAAATTTGTTAATATAATTAACAAGCAATTAAAAATCTATGGTGACGAACATGGTCTGAACTTAAAATCACATTCATTTCGAATCAATTATGTTACTGCAATCCTGCCGCATGCCACTGTTCAAGATGTACAAATAATGGTGGGACACAAAGACATTCGAAGTACAATCGCTTACAGTCGTTATCAATTAAAGGATAAAACTAGAACAAATATTTTACAAAAAGGTTTTGATGAAGATGAAAATTCTGACATCTAATAGTTTCTAAAAAAGCAAAGTTTAACCCCTTAAAAAAGGGGTTAAACTCTATTTATAATTAGTATTTAAAAGTTTTATAAAAAATAACCTTAAAAGACCTTTAATTGCGTTTTTAAAGCTTTCTAGCCGTAACTTGGAGCACTCTTTTTTTGTCGTTTCTCTTTAATTGAATTAGGCTCAACCTTGTAAACAAAGTCTTCACCACCAGAAACAAAAGTAAAGCGAGCAGCTTTCAAAATATCTGTAATTTTTGATCGAGAGAGATCAGAGCTATAAGGCAAACCCGTATTATAACGTGCATTATAAGGATTTAATTGTTTTTCTCTGTTTAACGGAACCAAAGAAAAAGTCACCTCTGTTATCACGCTTATACGCTCTGCGTCATTTGTATTAGAGAGAATTAGACCTGACACACCCGGTGAATCATCGCCCGTTAAAGCTCGGATATCTTCTAATGTAAAAAAACCACATTGTTTGTAAAAGTCCCCAGGTTTTAATAATAAATTTTGTACTCTCACACCAATAAAAACTGTACCTGAAGTTACAGTTGCCCCAGCTGTCGGGTTTTCAATAATATTAATTTTTTTAGGACCATAATAGTTATCGTAGTCACGCATAAATCAAAACTCCTTTATTAAATTTATTCTTTAATTTATTATAGCTTTAAATTTTAGTAGTTTATTATTTTTTATATAAAACAAGAGGACTTTCTAAATTATTTACAAAAAGTACCACCTTATAAAGTTGTACAGGAAAGTTTATTTGATAATTAACTTTATTTAACCCAATACCATCCAAACTTTTAGTTCTTTTCGTAGATGAAATACGATTTCTGTTAAAAGTAATAGAAAGATCACGATCATCGAATGGTTCATTAATTACTGCTAACAAATTTGTAAATAATCTTTTTATTTGAGAAGAGTCTTGACCAAAAATTGTTGTTTTAAACCTTTTATCTTTACTTACAAAATTGTATCTTTGTCTTCCATATGTATAAGATTGACCTGCAAGTTGCTGACATTTTATTCGGAGATCTTTGATGTCTGTTTGAGTTATATCTTCGTTAGATTTGTTATAACGTATTTTTATTTGAGAACGCTTTGGGTATTGCTCAGTATCCACTTCTTTAAACAAAAATGTTAAAGTTGGATAGTAACTACTTACTGAATCCCAACGATAATAACTCTCTCCTACGATCTCAAGAGAAACTTGTTGTGCTATATCTGTTATTAACGATTTCTTCCAGTCGTTTAAATAATCTTTAAGCTCTTCAAATTTTTGTGTTAACAAATCTTCTAAAGTTTTAGGTAATGTTTCAATTTGAACTAGAATTTTTTCAACTGTGGCGCTAATGAAAGTCGTTGCTGCAACAATTTCTGCAACACCACTAGCTATTCCAGAAATTACTGGGAGAATTTCAGTTGTATAGAAGGCTTGCAACAATGTTGAAAGTTCCACAGTTTGTTCTCTTAAAGCACTACTTATATTAAAAGTCAAAGCTTCTAATGAATCACTTAAGAAAGTTTTTAATTCTTCGAATGATGATGTTAGTTTTGTTAAAATTTCACTTACTTTGGTATCTATTTTGTTTTCTAAAGATAAAAATAAAGATCTAACAAAACTTTTTAAATCGTTTGTACTGCTTTCGATCTTTTCTCGTATAAACGCGTCTGACTGAGTAATTAGTTCGATCACCCGATTTATGCGAACTGTAAAATATTCTAAAACAGCTTCTTTTGCCGACTGAATAGTATCTATAACAGTTTTATCTAAGTTATCTAAATCTGTGCTGATTTCTGCAAAATTAGATATTAACAAGGTTCGCAAAGATCTAAAACGCTCTAAAATTAAATTATTCAGATCAGTCAAGCGACTAATTATTTCTGAGCAACAAGAGTCCACTGCGCTTGCTATTGAAGTTAGTATTCTATTGTTGTTTCTACTTTGCTCAAACATTGTTTCAAGACTTGGTGTTCCAAGCAAATCACCTTGTGTTAGCCTATCTACGAAAAGTGAAGTTTGAACATTTGAAAATCTTGAAAGATAATCTCTTTCTAAAGATTGAGAACCCGATCGTGTTAAAATGGCGTTCAAACCACCTACAGAATCTAACTCCCGTCTGATCTCGGGGTTCTGCCTTAATACTCTTTCAGTACCTTGCAAGGTATTTCTATTATTTAAAACGTAATTCCTAGTTGAAGTTTCTAGTTGTGTTAAACCCGGTATTGTGGGATTTGGTTCTTTTAAACGTTTTCTAGGCATTCAAAGTATCTCCTTGTAAACTACATGACTTTGATTCTTTAAGTTTATATGGTCTATAGTGCGTATAAATTTTGTTTTAGATAAAAATAGTATAGCATAATTTTTTCTTGTCGACTACATAAAGTTTTTTTAATTAAATTAATTTTTTAATTTAATGTTAGTAAAAGTAAAGGTTCAAGTTATTTAAGTTTTTAAGTTTCAAATATAAATAGTTATAATTTTTTTTAGTTAAATATTATGAAAATAATAGTTTTGATTTTTAAATATTTTTTTTAAATAATAAATTAAAGATTCTTCTAAATAATAATTAAAATTATAAAAAGAATTTTAGAAATTAATTTATATAATTAAAATTATAAAAAGAATTTTAGAAATTAATTTATATAATTAATAATGAGCATATTTTTGTTAATACATGTCTAGCCTTAAAACAGGCATGTTAATGCAAGAGTGAGCAGTTAAATACAAGTTTGGGAATGTCTTTGCAATATGACACTCTTTTTATTTTAAAAAAATTTCTCTTAAAATTTTTAATTAAAAATATGAGTAGACAGATTTAATTTTTGTGTTATAATAATTATAGGCAGCTTCATGGCAGAAAGTCCTCAAAACTCTATTAATCCGATAATTCTACCTGTTGAAAGTGTAGAGACAGCTTCGCGTAATTTCTTAGTAAATGATCGAAAAACTTTACGTATTACAAAAATAACAAAAATAGTATTTTGAAACACTGACAAAAAATGCCTGACAAAAAAAGCGAAGCTTTTTTAGTTAAGCATTTTTTGTCAGGTTTCCGTTCTTCGACAAGACCCTCGAATTCAAAGAGAATTAGACCTTTGTGGGGGTTTCAGTAATTTACTAACTCGTGGGACAGATGAATTCTTGGAAAGAAATTATTTATCAAGGTTTGTTAATCTTCAAACCAGCTTATTTATAGATATTATAACAAGCGGGAACCTCTCAGGTACACCTTCTTTAGAAACAATGTTTGAGCAAAACAATACAAATAATAGGATTTTAATAGCAGTAGCATCGAAATTTAAATCTTGTTGTACAGAAACCAAAGCAAAGGTAGACGAATTAAGTATTTTGGTAACAACTCAGTTTCGCCGTTTACAATATTTATTGGTGGCAAATTTTTCATCACTGGAGACAGAAGCAAAATAAAATTTTGAGAAATTAACTAATATAATTATAATATTTAAATGTAAAACCTCCATTAGACTTGCTTAAGTCTTTTATAGAATTATTCTCTAAACATTTTTTTAATAGTACTCTTTTTGAAGAAGATTGAAAAGTCCTTTAATTTTTTAATAAAAAACCTTTTATTTAATTCATTATAAAATCAAAAATAAGACTTTATTTAGTCACGGAATACTAAATAAAGTAAGAAAATTTAATAAATTACAAACAAATCCTGACAAAAATAAAAATATTATTTAAAACACTGACAAAAAATGTTTTACATTTTTTGTTTCAAATGCTTAACACTGACAAAAAATGGAAACAAAAAAAGATTCTCTTTTTTTGTTTCCATTTTTTGTCAGTGTTAAGCATTTATTTTTATTTAGTAGCCTTAAATTCTTCAGTAAATTCAGAAAGACCTTCTTTTAGAATACTTTCTGCTTCATCAGTGAAAGTGTTAGTTTCCTGAATAATTTCACCATATTTTGGTTTTGTGTTACCCATATATTGTCGTAATCCAATTAAAAAAGAACGAACTTGTTCTGTTTCAATTTTATCAAGAAATCCATTAGTTCCTGCATAAATAGTAGTAACTTGATCTGCTACAGATAATGGACTTGCTTGTGCTTGTTTAAGAAGTTCACGCAAACGTTGTCCTCTAGCTAATTGATTTTGAGTTGCTTGGTCTAAATCAGACGCGAATTGAGCAAAAGCTTCTAATTCTGCAAATTGAGCTAATTCCAGTTTTAATTTTCCTGCTACTTGTTTCATTGCTTTGGGTTGTGCTGCAGATCCTACACGAGAAACAGATATACCTACGTTAATAGCTGGACGAATACCTGCATTAAAAATATCTCCTGACAAAAATATTTGTCCATCTGTAATTGAAATCACATTAGTTGGGATATATGCAGAAACATCTCCTTCTTGAGTTTCTACAATAGGTAAAGCAGTCATACTTCCACTGCCTAAATCGTCACTTAATTTTGCAGCTCGTTCTAAAAGTCGAGAATGTAAATAGAAAACATCACCTGGATAAGCTTCACGTCCTGGAGGACGACGTAGTAATAAAGACATTTCACGATATGCTTGTGCTTGTTTAGATAAATCGTCATAAATAACTAATGTATGACGACCTGTATACATAAAGAATTCAGCTAAAGCAGCACCGGTGTAAGGCGCTAGATACTGTAACGTTGCTGGAGAATCTGCTGGTGCAGCAACAATAATTGTATAATCCATTGCTCCACGATCTTGTAAAGTAGTTAATACTTGAGCAATAGAAGAAGCCTTTTGTCCAATAGCTACATATACACAAATAACATCTTTCCCTTTTTGATTTAAGATTGTATCTGTAGCAACTGCAGTTTTTCCTGTTTGACGATCTCCAATGATAAGTTCTCGTTGACCCCGTCCAATTGGAATCATAGAATCAATTGCTAAAAGACCAGTTTGTAACGGTTCATGAATAGAACGACGATAAATAATTCCAGGTGCTCCAGATTCAATTAGTCTGGTTTCACTAGTGTTTATTTCACCTTTTCCATCAATTGGACGAGCTAATGAATTTACAACACGTCCCAAATAACCATCTCCTACTGAAATTTGAGCAATTTTTCCCGTTGCTCTAACAGATGAACCTTCTTGAACGTTTCGACCTTCTCCCATAAGAACTGCACCAACGTTTTTTGACTCAAGGTTTAAAGCAATACCTACAGTGCCGTCTTCAAACTCTAAAAGTTCACCAGCCATAACTTTTTCAAGACCATAAATTCTTGCAATACCATCCCCTACTTGGAAAACAGTACCAACATTAACTACTTTTACTTCTTGATTATATTGTTCAATTTGTTGTCTTATAATACTACTGATTTCATCAGGTCGAATTTTAACCATTGGCCGATAAACTCCCTATCTTGATTTCTGTTTCTTCTTACCGTTTTTTTTTTTTCAAAAAAGAAAAGGCTGTTTTTTACAAATCTTATAAATTTAATACAAATCCAATACTGACAAAAAAAGCTTAACAAAAAAAGCTTAGCTTTTTTTCGTCAGGCATTTTTTGTTTCAAATAAGAAGGTCTGACAAAAAAAGCTTTGCTTTTTTTGTTAAGCTTTTAAAATTCTGACAAACCCTGACAAACTTTAAACAAAAAGAAGACAAAAACTGAAACAAAAATTTTGGGCCTTCTAACAAAAAAACTATTATTGTTAAACAAGGGTATTTTTGTCAGGTTTTTGTCAGAGTTTCTAATGCAAAGCATTTTGAAACAAAAACCTGACAAAAAAAGTGAAACTTTTTTTGTTTCAAATATTATTTTTGTTTTTGTCAGGTCAGTATTTTTGTCTTATTGTTTTAAGTTTTTGTTTTAAGTTTTACTACGTAAAACAAAAACTTAAAACAATAAGAAGCAGTTTTTGTCTTTGCTTATGTACCATTTTTATTTTATAAAAAAGCACAAGTATATAATTAGTGAACCTTGTAGTTTGTAAAAAGTACAATATTAAAATTGTTCACAGATGAATGGAATGAAGCGTCTAATCGAGTTTTTAATTTGTCACGCACTTGATTTAATGCAAGTGATACAACT
>JAABUS010002286.1_pt1 | contig 36804 bp, 34 predicted proteins | sample 5560161 | NCBI WGS metagenome assembly JAABUS01 (sample SAMN10711885, study PRJNA513376) | rock metagenome | isolation source: Antarctica rocks | place: Antarctica: Victoria Land, Trio Nunatak nord | collected 2016-01-04
GCCGGTACGCTGTTTGTAGGCCATCGTGTTCCTCCTTCGATCCGGTCAGTTGCCACTACCGATCGTGGAGGACGATGGCCACCTGTCAAAGCGGCGATCTATTTACAGAAGATTCTGGGCACAACCCAGCCGGGACTCGACCTGCCTATTGGTACGCGGGATCCCAGTTCACGTTCATCGTCACGAGTGAAGAATCGGGCGGCAGTTATTGCGCGATGGAACTGCTCGTATGGCCGGGAACCGGGCCGGGACCGCATCTTCATGAGGTAGCGGACGAGCAGTTCTATGTCCTCGAAGGCGACTTGACCTACACCATTGCAAACCACACGTTTCCCGTCACCACCGGTGACATCATTTTTATCCCGCGCAAAACCGTTCACTCCTTTAAGAACGGTACAATGCCTGCCAAACTGCTTGCGACCTTCACGCCCGGGGGTAACGATAGGCGTTTCATGGAGCATGGGATTCTTGTCGATGAGAGCAATCGTTCGCTCCCTCCCTCATGATGTGAGAGACGAGAGATCGAGACAACTATGAAGACTCATGAGTTTCGAAACTCATCGAGATAAAACCTGGAGAGCAAGTGGGGACTCAGGAAACGAGCGAGCGTGAGACAGTTTAGAAATCGTTCCCTTTCGCTACAACGGCAACGCGGCACGCCCATGCCCCACCGGGAAGAGCGACCCGACACTGACCGGCAAATGACCGCGCGGTGAGTGCGCGCCCGCGCAGATCGCGGCGGCAACGTCCAGCGAGGCGGGGAGGTCACCGTAAGTGGCGACACGGGCGGCGGCCCATGGGAAGTCCGCGAGGTCGTACGGGGCGCGGAGGGCGACGAAGATTGTCGGGCGGTCGGCGGTGCGGAGAACATCGATTGCCGCCATTTGCGCGGAGAAGAGGTTCGCGTCCCGCGTGGCGATGACGAGCACGTCCGCGCCCGATGCGAGCGACCGCGCGGCGGCGATCGCGTCGGCTGCTGGGGAGGTCGCATCGAGCGCGACGCCCCGCACATGCGCGAACCGTTGCCCGAAAGCGTCGCACACCGGCGTCGGCGCGGTCTGCCCTTCCTCCGCCGCGTGCGCGGATTGCAGCGCGAATTCGACGACCGCGATGGACGCATCCGCCGCGAGGGGCAGCGCGCCCGGTCGCGCGTCGAGCAGCGTGACGCTCATCTCGGCGGCCTCCTGCACCAGCGGGCGATGCGCCCCGACGACATCGAGCGCGCCGGCGGGTTGCGCCGCGAGCCATCGCTTCAGGTGCAGGACGCGGCGCACCGAGGCGTCCACCTGCGCCATCGGGAGCCGTCCGTCGCGCACCGCCTCCAGCAGGCCCGCGACCACCGCCGCTTCGTGCAGCAGCGGCTCGACGAGGTCGTTCCCCGCGATGATCGCCCGTACGCTCCCGGCGACGATGCCGTAGGTGTCGTCGATGGCGTGCATCACCATCGCGTCGGTGATGACAACGCCATCGAAACCCATCTCCACGCGCAGCAGGTCGTGCAGGATGCGGCGAGAGAGGCTAGCAGGCAGGCCGTCCGGTTCCAGCGCGGGGAAGCGGATATGGGAGGTCATCACGAGCGGCACACCGGCGTCGATCGCGGCGGCGAAGGGGGTGAGTTCGACGGCGCGGAGGCGGTCGAGGTCGTGCGGGATCGTCGGGAGGTCGAGGTGCGAATCGACGTGCGTGTCACCGTGGCCGGGGAAGTGCTTCGCCGTCGCCGCGACGCCCGCCGCGCGCAGCCCATCCGAGAAGGCGACGACCAGCGCGCCGACCCGCTCCGGCGACTCGCCGAACGAGCGTGTGCCGATCACCGGGTTGCGCGGGTTGTTGTTGACATCCGCGACGGGGGCGAAATTGGTGTTGATGCCGAGGGCGCGCAACTCTCGTCCAACTGCCGCGCCGACCCGTTCGACCAGCGCGGCATCGCCCGTCGCGCCGAGGGCCATCGCGCTCGGCGTGGCAGTCGCCTCCGGCATCAACCGCCGCACGCGCCCGCCTTCCTGATCCACACCGATCAGTGGCGGCAATCCATCCACGGTGCAAACCTCGTGAATCGCCGCCGTCAGCGCGCGCGTCTGCTCCACCGACACAATGTTGCGACTGAACAGCACCACGCCGCCGTAGCGCCCATCCCGAACGTGCGCAATCGCCGCGTCGTCCACGTCCGTCCCCGGCAGCGTCGCCATCACGAGTTGCCCAATCTTCCGCTCGATGGTCATGCGCGCGAGGATTTCGTTAACCACACTGGTCTCCCTTGCGGAAAGTAACGAGTACTGAGGGTCCCGGACGACCACACTGCTGCTCGTTACCGGATGCGTCTCTCGCTACTCGCTACTCGTTACTCGTTACTCATTCATCCCTTCACCGCGCCCATCCGCACGCCCTCGATGAAGTAGCGCTGGAAGATGAGGAAGAAGACGATCATCGGCAAGGCGGCGAGGGCGGCCCCCGCGAAGATCAGGCCGAAGTCGGTGCGGAACTCCCCTTGCAGGCTGGCGACGCCGACGGGCAGCGTGAAGTGCTGGCTCTTCTGCAGCACGATCAGCGGCCAGAGGAAGTCATTCCAGTAGCGCACGAAGGAGAAGATCGCCAGCGCGCCGAGGGCGGGCTTCGAGAGCGGCACGATCACGCGCCAGAAGACGCCCGGCTCCGTGCAGCCGTCCATCCGCGCCGCCTCCTCCAGTTCGGAGGGGAGCGTCTGGATGTACTGGCGCATCAGGAAGATGCCGAAGACATCCGCCGTGCCGGGGAGGATGACCGCCCAGATGCTGTTAATCAGTCCGAGTTTGCGCGCCTCGATGTAGAGCGGCACGAGCGTCACATGCGGCGGGATCATCAGCGTGCTGAGGATCAGCCAGAAGAGGAAGTTACGGCCGGGGAACTTCTTCTTCGCGAAGGCGTACCCCGCCATCGTGTCGAACAGGAGGTGGAACGCGGTCACGCTCAGGCTGATAACGAAACTGTTGAGCGCCCACCGCCAGTAGTCCTTCGCCTGCTGGAAGAGGCGCGTGAAGTTCGCGAGACTCGCATGGATCGGGATCAGGTCCGGCGGCGTCTTGATCGAGTTGTCTGTCGGCGTGAAGGCGGTGATGTAGAGCCAGTACATCGGCCAGAGCGAGACAATCGCGACAACGACGAGCACCACCCACGGTGCGATGCCGGGCCGCCGATACCCGGTGCCAGACGTTTCACGGGCAACACGACTCGCCACGATCACAAGCCCCTTTCAAGATGGAACGGGGAGAAACCACATGAACCGCAGAGGGCGCAAAGAAAATACCAGGGAAGGATCGCATCCTTCTTTCAGCCCTCTTTACGATCTTTGTTTTCTGTGCGTCTTTGCGGTTCACGGGTTTTGTCCTCCTAGTATTCCACGTTGCTGCGCAGGAAGCGGAACTGTAGCGCCGCGACCGATGCGATGATGAGGAAGAGGATGAACGCCTGTGCCGCCGCGACGCCGTAGCGGAACTGCTGGAAGCCGTTTTGGTAAATCTGCGTCACGATCACCTGCGTGCTGTTGCCGACGCCGCTCGGCACCATGATGAAGATCTTCTCGAAGACCTCGAAACTGGCGATGGTGTAGAGCACGGTGAGGTAGAGTGTCGTCGGCTTGATGAGCGGCAGGGTGATGTTCCACCAGCGGCGGATCGGCCCCGCGCCGTCGAGTTCGGCGGCCTCGTAAAGTTCGGTCGGGATGCCACCCATCGCCGCGCTGAAGAGCACCACCGCCGTCGCCGGCACGGTGAGCACCGTTGAGAGCGTGATGCTGCGGAGCGCGATCGCCGGGTCGGAGAGCCACTTCACCGGCGCGATGTGGGCGAGGCTGAGCAGGTAGTTGAGGAAGCCCCATTGCGTGTTGAACATCCACCGCCAGATCATGGCGATGATCACCGCGCTCGTCACGGCGGGCAGGTAAAAGGCGGCGCGGAAAAACGTCTGCGCGTACTTGCCGAGCGGCTGGATCAGGCTCGCGAGGATCAGGCCGATGAAGATATTCGCCGTCACGGTGATGACCGTGTAGAAGAACGTGTTCTTCAGCGCCTCCTTGAAGACCCCGCTCTGCGTCGTGAAGGCGTCCGCGTAGTTGTGGAAGCCCACCCACGTCGAGGCGCCGTTCAGCCGGTAGTTCTGGAGCGAGATCAGGAACGCGAAGATCACCGGCGCGAGCCGGAAGACCGCGAAGACGATCATGCTCGGCAGCACGAAGGCGTACCCCCAGCCGTACCGCCGGAGGAAGCGACGAACGGGGGAAAGTACTGAGTACTGAGTACTGAGTACTGAGTGGGATTGATCTCTCGTTGCCATTTTGACCATCCGCTACGCGAGACACTGAGTACCGAGGGGCAGCGAACCCAACTCAGTACTCAGTACTCAGTACTCGTTACTTCTTTTTCGCGAGGATGTCGTTGATCTCCTTCGCCGGGTTGTTCATCGCCTGCTCGGCGCTGATCTTGCCGAAGACGGCGTTCTGGAGGTTCGGGTGGATGATCGTGCGGATCTGCGGCCAGTCCGCGATGATCGGCGTGATGTAGCAGTTCGGCACGAACGGGTCGAACTTCGAGATCGGGTCCGAGACCTTGACGGACTTCCGCGCGCCGGGGGCGAGGTAGAAGCCGTCCACGTCCTTGCCGACCTGCCCGCTCGTCAGGTAGCGCCCGAGGTCCATCGCCGCCGTCAGTTTCGCCTTGTCCTTGTTCGTCGCGACGGAGATCAGGCCGATCCCGCCCGCCGTGCCCGGCTTGCCCGTCTTGCCCATCGGCATCGCCTTCACGTCGAAGTTGAGCTTCTTCTCCCGGTACTGCGCGGAGGAACCGCTCGGCTCGCTGTACATCGCGACGAGTTTCTTATCCTGGAATGAGGTGAGGATATCCCCCGGCGACTGCGTGCCGAAGTCGGGCGGCGTCACCTTGTGCTTCTGGACGAGATCGACGAGTTTCTGCAGGCCACTGATCCCCTCCAGCGTGTTGAAGGTGTACTTCGTGTTGTCCGTGCTGAGGGGCAGCGAGCCGTCGTTGAGGATGAAGGGCCAGGTGTTGACGAGGCCGGGGTCGATACCGCCCGTATAGCCGTAGACCTTTTCGCCGTTCGCGCGCTGGAAGGTTAATTTCTTCGCCGTCTCCACGAACTCGTCGTACGTCCACGAATCCTTCGGCGGATCGACGCCCTTCTCCTTGAAGATGTCGAGATTCAGATACATACCGACGGGCGGCACCCAAAGGGGCCATGCATACGACTTGCCGTTGATCTTCGTCGAGTCGAAGACGTTCTGGATCAGGTCGCCCTTGTCGTCCACCGTGAGGAAGTCGTCGATCGGCGCGACGAGGCCATCCTGCACGAGCAGCGGCAGGATGTCGGACGGCAGGCGGAAGATGTCGACGCTGTTGCCGCCCTGCACCGCCTGCGTCAGTTTGGTGAAGCCCGCCTGGTCGCCGGTGTAGCCCGTGACCTCGACCTTGATGTCCGGGTTTGCCTTCGTGAAGTTGGCGACCGCCGCGTCCATCAACTTGCCCGTCGTGTTGCCGCCGTTCGGCTGGTACCCGAGCACCCAGTACTGCAAGGTGCCCTTGAAGCCGCTCTTGCTCTGCGCGAGGTTGCCAGCGGCGGCGCTCGACGTCGCGGCGGGGCTGGCGGCGGTTGTCCCGGTTGTCGCGGGGGCGACAGCGCTGGCCGCAGGCTTCGTCGCGGCTGCCGCAGCGGAACCGGAAACCGCCGTGGAGGCAGCGGGGGCGGTCGTTGCGGCGGGTGCGGTCGTGCCACCGGCGGCGGCCGTCCCCGCCGGTTTCGGCGCTTCGGTCGCCGTGCTGCCACCGCATGCGGCGAGAACGGCGGCGACGCTCGCCGCAGCAGCCATTTTCAGGACATTACGCCGTTGCAGCGGCACGTCGGCACGTTCCTGTTTCACTTCTTCAGATGGATTCTTTGTCGTCATTGTTGCTCCCCTCCCCTTTACACCATGAACGATGCGCGCATTATCCGATACCGACGGACGAATGCACAAATGGTGGGAGCCTCACCCCCGGCACCCTCTCCATCGCCCGCAGATTGCGGAAGGGAGAGACGTGTCTGGGCCTCTTCGGGACAGGGCGAGGGGTCGGGCAAGAGTTGAAGAATTGTCGGTACATCGTCCCGTTGCGCGAACCGAATAGCGACGTCTGGAACAGTCATCACATCCCCATACGCTCACTACTTTATGTGCCATACAGACTGGAAAACTGCATGAGCAGGCTTTCCAGCCAGTGTAAGACTGCCTCCATCGCAGACGCCTCGATCGTTTCAATCGCGTCACGACAGCCGTTGTGAAACGTTTCGGCAATCGTCGGCATGCTTGCCGGTGGCCGCCCTCGATGTCCGGCTTCGATCGCTGCCAGGAGCGGCTCCACATCCTCTGCGGGAAGCATCCCCACCGAAAGGGTCGGCACCCCCGCCTCTTCAAATGGGAGATTGTCGCCGGGAGGCAACGCATCGACCATGCGGTATGCGCAGCGCGCCAAGCGGTTTGCCTTGCGCAGGGGCTGGCTCACGAGGCTCTCCTGCACATCGAGGCTCGGTGCGACGACCAGCATGTCGCCGACGCCACAGATATCGAGATTGATCATCGCCAGCAGGTCTTCATGAGTAGCACGCGTGACATAGGCGCGGCTGCCAATCTGTCCGTGCTCCTCAAGGTCGAAGAAGACGACATCGAGCGAGAACGGTGGCGGATGGTGCAGCGCGCCGCGTAGCCACGCGAGGAGCACACAGACGCCCGCACCATTATCATTGGCGCCCGTGCTGCCGGGGAGACTGTCGTAATGGGCGCCAAGCACGACGCGTTGCGGCGCGTCCTCGTGAAAGCGGATGACGATATTTTCCGGTCGGTGCTCAGCCAGGCACTCGCGGGAGAGGGTAAACGGGCAATCCATCTCACGAAGCAGCGCCAGCAGTGCAAGGCGACGTGCGGACTGGTCGGCAGAGGCGAGACGGTGGAGATCGCGGAAGAGATCCACGGGAGGCCTCCGTTGGTGAAGAGAGCGGTCGTGCTGCGTACTCTATCCGTTTTTCCGTTTCCCTGCCCAGCAGAGAAGAGCCGACACGGCAAGGTCACAGAACACCTGAGCGTAAGAAAAACCCCTCCAAGGACTGTGAAGGAAGAGTATGAAACTCCCTTTTCCGGCCCCTCTCCATCGCCGCCGTGATTCCGCTGTATCGAAGCCTTCGGGCGATGGAGAGGGGCCGGGGGTGAGGAGCCTCACCCCTCCAGAAACGCCGTCACCTCCTCGGTGAACCGCGCCGCGAGGACGATGGTGTAGTGGTCCGTCCCCGGCACTTCGACGAGGCGGCTCCCGGTGATCAGCGCGTGCATCCGCTCGGCCTCGTCACGCGGCAGGAGCAAGCCGCGCTCGCCGCCGAGCAGACCCTCCGTCGCGCGGAGGATCAGCGTCGGCGCGGTGATTCGTTCCGGCAACGCCGCCGTGCGGAGCGTGGCGTTCACGGCGACTTCCTCGGCGATCGCGCCCTTGGGCACGCGCGACAGCGCCGTGCCGTCCGGGCGCACCTCCGCATCGTAGCGGAAATATCGCTCGCCGAACGACTCCCACGGGAAGCGGGAGATGCCGCGCATCGCCGCGAGGTAGGCGTCAAGCGAGGGGAAGACCGCGCCGAGCCGCGAGAGGGCGGCGGAAATTGCCTGATAGGTGTCGTCCGGCAAGTTCCCGCCCACGTCGATGACAACCAACTTCGCCATCCGCTCCGGGTGCACCGCGCCGAGGAACATACCGATCAGCCCGCCGAGCGAGTGCCCGACGAGTTGCACCGTCGGCAGGCCGAAGTGGTCGCAGAGCGCGAGCAGGTCGTTCGCGTGGTACGGGATGCCGTAGCCGTGCGGCGGCTTCGCGCTCAGGCCGCGCCCCCGCAGGTCGGGAGCAATCGCGTACCAGCCGCGCGCGGCGAGCTGTGGCCCGTACTCCGCCCAGTTCATGTGGCTCGCGGTGATGCCGTGCACGAGCATCGCGGCGCGCTCCGGCGTCGTGAACGCGCCCCACGTCACGACGCGCAGCGTGACACCGTTCACGTCGATGTCGTGCGTAGTTGAGGTCGGGGGCGGGTTGGTCATCGTTGGAATCCCCTTCGGTAATGGACGGCGAACTCCCCTTCTCTCAGTCCGCCGCCTCCACTTCCGTCGCGATGCGCGCGTCTCCCGCCGTCCTGCGGGTCGAGCGGAGCCGCCACGTTGTCACCGAACCGGCGATGCCGCGCGGGAAGAAGAGGACGAGCAGGATGAAGATGATGCCGAGGATGAAGAGCGGGTCCGCGAGCGGGCGGCTGAGGACGCCGGGAAGCGCGCTCACGGTGCCGGATGCCGCCCATGTCGTCAGGCGCACGTTGAGGTAGTGGTAGAGCATCGCCCCCGCCACCGGCCCCCAGAGCGCGCCGCTCCCGCCGATAATCACCATCAGGAGCAGCGTGACGGTCAACTCGGAGCGCACCGTTGCCGGAGTCGCGCCGCTCAACAGAAAGAGGTAGAGGTTCCCCCCGATCATCGCGATCACGGCGGCGACGACGAAGGCGACCAATTTGTACGTGTAGGGGCGCAGCCCGATCATCTCCACCCGCCGCTCGTTCTCCCGAATGCCCTCCCAGATGTGGCCGGTCGGCGAGGTAATCATGCGGAGTGTGATGAGGTAGACGACGATCAGCACGCCGAGCGTCAGCCAGTAGAGGTTGCCGGTGTGGACAACACCGACCATCCACTTCGGCAGCGTCTTCGTCGGCAGGCTCAGCCCCTCCTCGCCGCCCGTCAACCGACCGGGGTTCTTCCCGACGACGACCGCACCCGCCTGTGCGAAGGCGAGCGTCACCATCGCGAAGTAGACGCCCTGCGTCCGCAGCGCGAGCGCGCCGATAGCGACCGCGAGCAGGACCGTGGCAGCGAGCGTGAAGAGGAGCGCGGGGCCAACCGCCCACTGCCACCGCCGCATCGCGATCACGGGCAGATACACCCCCGCACCGAAGAAGAGCGCATGGCCAAAGGAAAGGATGCCCGTGTAGCCGAACAGCAGGTTGTATGAGAGCGCGGCGATGCCGAAGGCGAACCCGACCGCGAGCAGTTGCAGGTTGCCGGCGCGGTTGATTGGGCCGTCGAAGAGCACTGGGATGTGCACGCCTACCTTCGGCACGAGGAGGAGCAGCGCCAGGATGAGCACCGGCCAGAAGGGCCGCAGCCGCGCCGTCATCGCCGCGCCCCCAACAAGCCACCCGGCCGGACGAGCAGCACGACCGCCAGCAGGATCACGACGACGAAATCGCCGAGCCACGCCGCCGCGTAGTAGTTCGCGTACTGCTGCGACAGCCCGATGATCGCCGCCGCCAGCGCGCTGCCGCTGATCGAGCCAAGGCCGCCGATCACGACGACAATGAAGGCGAAGATCAGGTTGACGGTGCCGATGGTCGGGTCTATCGACTTGAAGTACGCCCCGCCGAAGACGCCGCCCAACCCCGCCAGCGCGCCGCCGAGGGCAAAGACGACGGTGAAGGCGCGGTTCACGTCGATGCCGAGCGCCTGCACCATCTCGCGGTTCTCCGCCCCCGCGCGGACGATCAGCCCGTACCGCGTGTGGCGCAGGAAGAGGAGCATCAGCACCAGCACGACCCCCGCGACGGCGATCAGCACGAGCCGGTTCGTGGGGACGCGCGCCCCCGCGATCGTCAACGTCGCGGCCATCCACCCCGGCTGCGGGAAGACCTTCGCGTCGTGCTTCCAGATCACCGCCGTTAGTTCGCTGAGGGCAAGCCCCGCGCCGAGCGTGACGAGCACCTGATAGATCGTGCGCCGGTAGAGGGGCCGCAGCAGCACGACCTCCGTCACCGCCGCGATCACCCCGCCCGCCACGACCGCCGCGACGATGGCGAGCAGGAAGATGCCGGTGGACGCATTCCGCCCCACCGGCGTCCGCATCGTGATGACCCACCACGCCGCGTATGCGCCCCATGTGAAGAACGCGCCGTGCGCGAAGTTCAGCACGTCCATCAGGCCGAAGATCAATGACACCCCGGAGGCGAGCAGGAAGTACATCGCCGCCAGCGCCAGCCCTGTCAAGGTGATGAAAATGAGTGTGCTCATGCGCGCTCCGCAGTAGTCAGTAGATAGTAGACAGAAACCAGAAGCTAGAAACCAGTAGGGGCGCACCGCCGTGCGCCCGGCGACCTTCTTAGTCCTCAGTCCTCAGTCCTCAGTCCTTCGCCCGAAGGGCGCGTCCCCGCCCCGAGGTAGCGCGCCTGCAACGCCTCGTCCGCCGCGACGTCCGCCATCGGGCCGGTGTAGACGGTACGGCCATCGTCGATGATCACCGCGTCGTCGCCGAGCGTGGTGGCCATTGCGAGATTCTGCTCGACGAGCAGGATCGTCGTTGTGCCCTTGATCGCAGCAAGCGCCGCCGTCACCTGCGTGACGATGATCGGCGCAAGCCCCTTAGACGGCTCGTCGATCACGAGCAGGCGGTTCTCGTTGACGAGCGCGCGGGCAATCGCCACCATCTGCTGCTGGCCACCGGAGAGGGAACCCGCCCGCTGTCCCCCGCGCGCCTTGAGATCGGGGAACAAGGCGTGCACTGTCGCCATCCGCGCCGGGTCCGCGCCGGGCCGTTGCGCCAGCCGCAGGTTCTCCGCGACAGTCAGCCCGCCGAAGACATCCCGATCCTCCGGCACGTACCCCACGCCGCGCCGGACGATCCGGTGCGACTGCTCCCGCGTTACGTCCGCGCCGAAGAGGTCGATCCGGCCCCGCGCGGCGGGTAGCAGGCCGAGGATCGAGCGCAGCGTCGTCGTCTTCCCCGCCCCGTTGCGCCCAAGCAGCACCGTCACCCGCCCCGGCGCGACCGCGAAGGAGACGCCCTGCAGGATGTGCGACTCCCCGATGTACGTGTGCACATCCTCGACCCGCAGCACCGCCACCTCACTCATCAGGACAATCCTGAGAAGAAGCCAGATGAACCGCAAAGACGCAAAGGACGCGAAGAGAAACCGGGGGAAGTAACACAGAGCGCGCAGAGCACGCAGAGGACACAGAGCAATCTTCTTTTTCTTCCCTCCGTGTGCTCTGTGTGCTCTGTGTTAAATCCCTCCTGGCGTCTTTGTGGTTCATCCGGCTTCCGTCCCTATCCCCGTCCCCGTTCATGCGACACCGAGGTAGGCGGAGCGGACGAAGGGGTCCGCCATCACCGCGTCCGGCGTGTCGTAGGCGACGAGCGCGCCGTTCGCGAGAACGGCGACGCGGTCCGAGAGGTCGTGCACCGCCTCCATCTTGTGCTCCACCATCAGGATCGTCTTCTTCTCCACATCACGGATATGGCGGATAACATCGAGCATCGCGGGGACATCCTCCGCGCTCACGCCGGAGGTCGGCTCATCGAGGAGGAGGACGGTCGGGTCGGTGCAGAGCAGGAGTGCGAGTTCAAGTTTCCGCTTGTCCCCGTGGGAGAGCGCGCCCGCCAGCCGCCCCTCGCGCCCCCGGATGCCGACGACCTCCAGCGCCCACGCCGCCCGTTCGAGCGCGGCGCGATCCCCGAACGCGCCGCGCCAGAGGGCGAAGTTGCCGGGCCGGCCCGCCTGCACCGCCAGCCGTGTGTTCTCCAGCACCGAGAGGCCGGGGAAGATCGTCGTCTGCTGGAAGGAGCGTCCCAATCCCCGCCGCACACGCGCGAATGGCGGTAGCGCGGTAATCTCCTCGCCCCGGAAGAAGATCTGCCCGCCCACCGGGGCATACAGGCCGCTTATCAGGTTGAACAGGCTCGTCTTGCCCGCGCCATTCGGCCCGATGACCGAGACGAACTCCCCCTCCGGCACGCCGAAGGAGACATTGTCCACAATCGTTGCGCCGCCGAAGCGCAGGGTGAGGTCGCGCACTTCAAGGATCATCGCGGCTATCGCTCCTTCACAGAGCAAGAAGGATTTGAACCGCCACGGCACCAGGAGGAACGGAGATCGAACACAGAAGACGCAGACACCACAGAGCAACCTTCCTTTTCTTTTTTCCTCTGTGCTCTCTGTGTGCTCCGTGTCCTCTGTGTTCGTCCCCACCGGCTTCCTCGACGCCCTGGCGGTTCAACCGTTTATGTGTCTACTTCTTGACCGGCGGCGTCACTTTGTCCGGCGCGACGGTCGCGACCGGTTGCGACTCGTAGCCGTCGCCCTGCTTGATGAGTTTCACCTGGAACATCGGCTGCAGGAGGGCGTGATCCTCCTTGCGGATGGTGTAGTCGCCCTTCGGCCCCTTGAAGGCGTACCCTTCGAGCGCCTTAACCATCTTGCTCACGTCGCTCCCGTCCGCGCCCTCGATGGCGTGCGCGAACATCAGCGACGCGGCGAAGCCGTCCGGATGGAAGAGGTCCGGCACCTGGCTTTTCTTCTTGAGCGCGTCAACGAGATACTGGTTCGCCTCATTCTGCGGCGCCTGGTAGATGTAGTGCGAGAGGAAGGCGATCTTGTCCGCCGCCGGGCCGAAGATCGGGTAGGTCGAGCGCTGGTCGAGGCCGGTGACGACCTTGTTGCTCGTCAGCACGCCCTGGCTGTCCAGCGCGGCGTACATCGCGGTCGCCGTCGTCCCTGCCCACGCGACGAAGACGAGGTCCGGCTTCTTGCTCACGACCTGCTGCGCGAACGGCGCGAAGTCTTTCGCGTCCTGCGGCACGAGCAGTTGGTCGACCGTCGCGCCGTCCGCGCCGAAAACCGCCTTCACCGCCGCCACGTTGGACTGGCCGAACGCCGAGTCCTGCGCGAAGACGAGGACGTTCTTGCCCTTCAGGTCGGTGAGGAGCGACTTCGCGGTCTGCACATCCTGATACGACTGCCGCCCGGAGCGGAATGTGTACCCGTTGATGCCGGTGACCGCATCCGACGCCGCCGGGCCGCTGACGAAGAGCACCTGATTCTGCTCCGCGAGCGGCGCGATCTGCAACGCGACACCGGAGACGACCGAGCCGCCGATGATCTTGTACCCCTGGCCGATGAAGTCCTTCGCCGCCGCGACGCCCGTCGCCGGATCGCCCGCGTCGTCCTTGATGTCGTACTGAATTTTGTGCCCGGCGATCGCGCCGGTGCTCTTCGTGAGGTAATCGAGGCCGATCTGCAACCCATCGAGGAACTGCGCCCCGTAGGAGGCGAGCGGGCCGGACTTCGAGGTGACGATGCCGATCTTGATCGTGTCCTTCACCGACACGGCCGCCACCGGACTGGCGGCGGCCGTCCCCGTCGTCGCGACCGATGAGGCGGCGGGCGCGGTCGCGGCAGCGGCGACGCTCCCGGCGGGCCGCGACGCGGCAGCAGCGGATCCCACAGCGGCGGTGACGGCGGGCGCGACCGTCGTCGCCTGACTGGCGGGGGTGGTGGCGCCCGCAGGCTTCGGCGTATCCGTCGCGCTGCTCCCACCGCCGCACGCGGCGAGCACGGCGGCGACGCTCGTGGCGGCCGCCAGTTTCAGCATGTCCCGGCGTTTCAGTATGCGTGCCCCGGTTCCCGCGCGTGCATTGTCAGACGATTGCATCGTCCCATCCTTCCCCATATGCATCATCTATCAGTTTTCCCGGGGGCATTATGCGGTATTGGTGAGCAAAGCACAATTCTCGCCTACACCCGCGATGCGAACGCACGGTCAAGAGCGCAGGAAGGATTGCCGCAACGCGCGAAACGCTCCTTCGCCCCGTTCCCACCGCGCGAAGAGTGGTGTGAGCGCGGCGGCGTCACCCCCGCTCCCGGTCAGCAGGCGGCGGGGTGAATCGCCACCGATCAGGCGATCGAAGTGCGCCGGGAGCCACGTGAACGGTTCGGGATAGAGACGCAGTGCCGTCGCGACCATCGCCAGCCCGCTCCGCACGATCCCCGGCGCCCCGGCGCGGCGACCTTCGCCCGTGATGTGCACCTGCACGCCGCCGCAGATTTCCCCGACGAAGCGGTCGAAGGCGGGCTTGAAGAAGGTTTCGCGGAACGCGAGGCCGGGCAGATCGAGCGCGCGCAGCGCCCCCGCAAATTCTGGCGGGTCGATCCACGGCGCGCCGATCATCTCGAAGGGGCGCGTCGTGCCGCGACCGAGCGAGAGATTCGTGCCCTCGAAAAGACAGGTGCCAGGGTAGAGGAGCGTGGTCTCCGGCGTCGGGATATTCGGGGAGGGCGGCACCCACGGCAGGCCCGTCGCATCGAACAATACCTCACGCCGCCACCCTTCCATTGACACGACCGTTAAGTCCGCGTGCCCGTCGAGGAAGCGGTCGTTGACGAGCGTCGCGAGTTCGCCGAGCGTCAGGCCATGCCGCACCGGCACCGGGTAACGCCCGACGAACGAGCGGAACGCCGGGTCGAGCGTCGGCCCCTCGACGAGCGCGCCGCCAATCGGGTTGGGACGGTCGATGACGATGATCGGCAGCGGCACCCGCTCCATGAGGATGCCGAGCGTCGAGGGGTAAGTGTAGTAGCGCGCGCCGACATCCTGAATGTCGAAAACGAGCACGTCCAGTCCGTCGAGGCTGCCGGCGGGCGGGCCGAAGGCGTGGGCGTCGCCGTCGTGCACCGGATAGAGGCTATAGACCGGCGCGCCCGTCGCCGCGTCGCGTCCCTCGCCCGCGATGGGCACGCCCGCCTGCTCCGCACTGTGATAGCCATGCTCCGGCCCGAAGAGCGCGACGACCACCGCGCCCCGCTCCGCGAGCACGGCGGCGGTGCGACGGAACGCGCGGTCAATCCCCGTCGGGTTCGTGACGACCCCAACCCGCTTCCCCCGCACCAACGTCGCGGGCAGCGCATCCAGCCCACTGCGCACAATCATGGTGAAACGCTAACCACATCTGCCCAAAGGGCGCCCGACCGCGGACACAGAGACGAGAAGAAGTGAAATATTTTGCTTCTCATCTCTTCGCCATTTCTTTCTCCGTGCTCTCTGTCGGGCGCCCTTTGGGCAGATGTGGTTCAATCGGTTTCCGTCCCGGTACGGTACCATACGGTGCGAGCGTAGTGCAGGTGAAGGGAGAGGAGAACGAGATGCGGCTTGAGGGAAAGACGGCACTGGTGACGGGCGCGAGCCACGGGCTTGGCAAGGCAACAGCACTCCTGTTCGCGCGCGAGGGGGCGGACGTGGCGATCACGTACCGGGGCCGCGAGGACGGGGCACGGGAGACCGCCGTGAAGATTGCATCGATGGGGCGGCGCGCCCAGGTGATCCACGCCGAGATGACGGAGCGTGACGACTGCTATCGCGCGGTAGACGAGACGATCAGCGCCTTCGGGCGGCTCGACATCCTCGTCAACAACGCGGGCGGCGGCCGCTCAACGGCGCTGCTGGATCAGACGCCGGAGGACTGGCAGTACACGCTCGCGCTCTGCGTCACCGCGCCCTTCCTCTGCGGTCAGCGCGCCGCGCGACACATGATCGAGCGCGGCGGGGGCGGCGCGATGGTGAACATCTCCTCCGTCCACTCCGCGAATGCCTGGCCGAACGACGCGGCGTACGGCGTCGCGAAGGCGGGGCTGAATCGCCTGACGAAGAGCATGGCGGTCGAATGGGCGCGCCACGGCATCCGCGTCAACTGCATCGCGCCGGGATACATCGAGGTCGCCGTGACGCCGGAGGAGCAGGAGAAGTATGCGTTGGAGAAGACGCACGCCGAACCCGCCATCCCCGCGCAGCGCACCGGCAAGCCGGACGAGATCGCCTTCGCCGCCCTCTACCTCGCTTCCGACGAGGCGGCGTACACGACGGGGCAGACCCTCTTCGTCGATGGCGGCCTGCTCCTCCCGCCCCTCACTGTCGCCGACTACATGCGCGGCGATCGCACCGGTGGGGGACTTGCGGGGTAACGAACGAATCCTCCAAAGATGACGGATACGGGCCGTGGAGCGACAATCGAGCGTGATACACTAGGGAGCGCGGACGATGCCGGTGAAGGTGCGAGAGGCGATCAGGATCGTCGAGGCGGATGGCTGGTACCCATCGGCACAAAGGGCGATCACCGCCAATACAAGCACCCTACAAAGCCCGGCAAAGTGACGATTCCCGGCGCGTCGAGCGACGAGTTGCCGCCCGGCACATGGAACAGCATCCAACGGCAGGCCGGATTGAAGTAAGGGACGAGCGATGCAGTACCTTGTGGTGATCGAAAAAGCGGAACGCAACTACGCCGCGTATGTACCGAACCTCCCCGGTTGCGTAAGTACCGGCAAGACGATCGAGCAGACATTGGACAATATCCGCGAAGCGATCACCTTCCACCTGGAAGGAATGGCACGCGATGGCGACCCGCTTCCCCCACGCTATACCGTGCTCGCCGCCAGCGTCGAAGTGCCCAACTATGTACCCGTGAGCCGCGCCGCCGCTGATTGAGTGACGATCCCCCGTGTGGCGTGGAATGGTTGCATGAACGATGGACGGAGAAGGAAAACGCAATGATCTATCTGTTGTGCGTGGTGTTGCCGCCCGTCGCGGTGCTCCTGAAGGGGAAGCCGGTGCAGGCGGTGTTGAATCTCCTGTTAACGCTGCTGGGTTGGATACCCGGTGTGATCCACGCGGTCCTCGTGGTGAATAACGCCAATGCGGACAAGCGCAACGACAGACTCATCAAGGAGATCAGGAAGGGTAATCGACCGGGGCAATGACGCGCATGGTGGCCGCTCGTCGCGTATCCACGGCGAGAGACGCGCGGAATGCGTCGCGGAAAACCCGGCGGGGTCGCGGTTGATGCACCATCTTCCACGCCCGCTCGGGAGTGTGATTTGAGGTTAACCGCGATCGTGAGACCATCCTCGTGCCGGTAGGAAAGGGAGAGTCATGCGAGTCGAAGGCGCGTTCTTCGCGGAAAAGGTCACGGAACGGCCGGATGGCCGACTCGACGTGGAGGGGTTTGGCCCGTTCACGATCAGCGTTGCGGAATTGCCTTTCAGTCTCTCTCAGTACGTTGTCCCGATTCTCCTTACCTTCACCCCGCAGGACAAGGGGCGTCGCATTCCCCTGCAATTCGATATCCTCGGACCTGGCGATGCACTGGTGATGCGGGAGGAGATCGTGGTCGAGTCGCCCTTCCCGCGCCATCGCGCGATCATCGCCGTGACGCTCAACGACCTGCCGCTGGCGGAAATCGGCGTCTACCGCATCCGCTTCGCGGTAGGCGGCCAGAAGTTCGACGGCCCATCCTTCGACGTGGAGGTGCTTTCCGACGAATTTTCCGAGAGCGATCAATGACCGAGGTAACGACTTCTGGCGCGCTCCACGACGATTTGCCGCCCGGCACATGGAACGGTATCCAACGACGAGATGGACTGAAGTAGTGATGCTTATGCCATGAGCAGTCACGGTGGCTGAACCGTGGGTAGCGTAGGGAGATTTACACAATGCGACGGACGACGATTTCACTGACACTGATCGGGATGTTGCTTTTCGGCATCGCGGCATATGCGGCCGGAGATCATCGGTTACTCTCCCCATCACCACTCGCCGCAGCGGATGGTTGCCAGACGTTCCCCCAAACGGGGAAGACGATTTGCGGAGATTTCCTAAAGTATTGGCAAGATCACGGTAGCCTCGCCCAACAGGGCTATCCGGTTTCGGATGTCTTCGACGAGAAGAGCGAAACGGACGGAATCACGCATAAGGTTCAGTACTTCGAGCGCGCCGTGTTCGAGGCGCATCCAGAAAACCAGCCGCCGAACAACGTGCTCTTGAGCCTGCTCGGAAGCCAGAAATACAAAGCAAAATACAGTGCAACACAACCGTCGCCTGTCGCATCCTCACCCTCGCCATCATCGAGTAGCCCACCGGCGACGACGACAATGGGCGATATTCACATTCCGATTCAGCCAGGCGCTTCGGGGACGATAGCGACGAAAGACGGCGCTGTGAAACTGACCGTTGTGAAGTTCACGGATAACGCGAAGTCTCCAAATCAATACAACGTCCCGAAGTCGGTGAACAAATTTGCGGTATTTGAGATCGTTATGGAGAACGTTGGGACGCGAGACTTGCCCTCTGCCTCATGGAAATACCGCGCAACTGATGGTTTCGAGTATGACATCGGGAACTCGGCGGGTTTCGGTGAGAGCCTGCTATCTCCAAGTATTGCACCGGGCGGCAAAAAGCAGGGGGTCATCGTGTTTGAGGTGGCTTCGGGTGCATCGGTTAAGTGGATTCGGTATCGCCAGTCATACGATGCAAAAGGCGACCTGTACTTCGATGCAACCTGAGGGCGGCTCTAAGACCGTTGTACTGTCTGCTGCTTACCAGTGACTGGAAGGAGCATATCATGCCGAGGCCGGATGAGATTGGCGTACCGAGCAACTGGGGCCGTTGGGGGGACGAGGACGAGCGGGGGACGGCGAACCTGCTGAGCGCGGAGTTGGTGCGGTCGGCGGCGCGGTTGATCGAGAACGGCACGGTCTACTCGCTCGCCGCACCCCTCTCGCCGGACGGGCCGAACCTGCCGACCCGCCGTCCGACGTGGCACGTCGTCACGACGCGGCGGCGACCGGACGGCGTGCTCTCCAGCGCGGACGATGTCGTGATGATGCATACGCACGGCACGACGCATATCGACGCCCTCTGCCACATCTACATGGGCGACACACTCTACAACGGCCACTCGTCGCACAAAATCCTGCCCACGGGCGCGCAGAAGTGCGGCATCCAGAATGTCGGGCCGATGGTCGGGCGGGGCGTCATGCTGGACATCGCGGCGTTTCGCGGCGTGCCGCACCTCGGCGATGGCGAGCCGATTGAGCCGGACGAACTGGACGCCTGCGCCGCCGCGCAGGATGTCACGATCCAGCCGGGCGATACGGTGCTCGTCCGCACCGGCTGGTGGCAGCTCTTCTCCGGCGGCACGGAGGCGCGCGCGCGCTTCTACGCCTCGGAACCGGGGCTGACGGGCGCGTGCGGCGCGTGGTTCAGGGAGCACGATCTCGTCGCCCTCGGCGCGGACAACCCCGCCGTCGAGGTCGTCCGCTCGTGGGCGGACACGCTGCCCCTCCATCAGGCGGTCATCTGGGGCTGCGGCGGCTACCTCATCGAGTTCCTCGACCTCGAACAACTCGGCGCGGACAGGGTCTACGAGTTCCTCTACGTCGCCACGCCGCTCCGGTTGGAGGGCGGCATCGGCAGCCCGATTGTGCCCCTCGCGATCATTTAACCAATAACCAAACAGGAAAGGGAACACACCATGCAGCAGCAGGACAACCCGAACTTCGCGGATCAGTTGAACGAGTGGCAGCGGGTGCGCGGCGAGCGCGGCGAGGACCCGATGGATTGGGGCGCGTTCCGCGAGCACCTGATGGCAATTGGCGCGCCCGATCCCGGCTTCGTGCCCACCAACGAGTTCCAGGAATACGTCAATCGGACCGGTGGCGACACGATGGGCGCGATGGGCGGCGGCGGAATCTCCGGCGCGATGGCGGGCGCTGAAACGCCCAATGACACGAGCAACGAGGGCCTGCCGAAGCCGGATCAGGGGTAATCGGTCGGGCAGGCGCCCCCGCCACTGACTACCGGCTACTGACTACCCGGATGGCACGGTTCCTGCACACTTCCTCCGCACGGTGGGGCGCGATACTCGCCCCCTACCGCAGTGAAAGGAAACGTACCAATGGACCGTGTTCACAGCACCGCACCATCGACTGGGATTGATTATCTGATTATCGGGGGCGGCCTCGCGGGGGCGATGGCGGCGGAGGCGATCCGCGAGCGCGGCGTGGGTGGTCGCGTCGTCATCATCACCGACGACCACGAGCGCCCCTATCACCGCCCACCGCTCTCGAAGGAGTACCTGCGGGGCGATCAGGAGCGCAAGGAAGTCTTCGTCCACCCGCAGGAATGGTATCAGGAGAACGGCGTCGAATTGATGCAGCGGACGCGCGTCACGCACCTCGACGCGCAGTTGCACCAGGTGACGCTCGAAGATGGGCGGACGCTCGATTACAAAAAGTTGCTGCTCGCGACGGGCGGCACGCCGAAGCATCTGGAGATTCCGGGCGCGGAGTTGGACGGCGTCCACTACCTCCGCTGGCTCGACGACTCCGACGCGCTCCGCTCCGCCGCCGCGAAGGCGAAGCACGCGACGGTGATCGGCGGGAGTTTCATCGGCGTCGAGGCCGCCGCCGCGCTCGTCTCGTACAAAGTTGACACGACGGTGATCGTCAAGGGCAAGACGATCTGGAGTTCATTCATGCCGGAGCACGTCGCACAGTTCTTCCAGCAGACTCTGAGCGACCACGGCGTGAAATTTCTCACGGAGGACGAGGCCGTGCGCATCCTGCCGCAGTCGGGCCAGATGCACGCCGGGCGGGTCGGGACGAAGAACGGGCACACCGTCGGCGGCGATCTCGTCGTCGCGGGGGTCGGCATCAACCTCAACCGCGAACTCGCGGACGCCGCGCTGCTCGCGTACGACACCGAGACGCAGGGCGTGCGCGTGAACGAGTACCTGCAAACGAGCGACCCGGACATCTACGCGGCGGGCGACATCGCGGCGTTCCCGGACCCCGTCTTCGGCCAGCGGCGCGTCGAGCACTGGGACACCGCCCTCTCGCAGGGTAAGACGGCGGGCGCGAACATGGCGGGCGCGAACGAGGCGTACGACCATGTGCAGTACTTCTTCTCCGACCTCTTCGACCTCGGCATCGAGGTGCTCGGCAACCCGAAGGCGGACGCTCACACCATCGTGCGCGGCACTATGGAGGATCGCTCGTTCGCCGTGCTCTACCTCGACGGGAGCCGCGACACCGTGATCGGCGCGCTGACGGTCAACCGCCCGCCGGAGGAACTGGACCAGTACCGTGTGCTGATCCGTCAGAAGGCGTCGTTGCGCGGCTTCCTGCGCGAGGCGGAGCGGAACCCGGACGAGGACCTCACCGGTCTCGTCGAGGACCTCGATGCCGCGAACGAGATGCTGGAAGAGTCGGCGCAGGAGCAGGATCAGGCGACGTAAGCCGGAAGAAAATCCCACGGATAACGCGGCGGCTCAAACCCGAGCCGCCGCGTTGCGCGGAGCTGCCATGCCCGTCGATAACGCGATCTATGACACAGCGCCGTGGCGGGACGAGCGCGGCGTTCTCTCCGCGCTTGCCGCCCTCACGCCGGTGCGGTTCAGCTACCTGCGCGATGTGCTCGAACACAAACGGTGTATCACTCTTGGGGGTACGCGCGTCCTCGATGTCGGCTGCGGCGGCGGGTTTCTCGCGGAGGAGTTTGCCAAGTTCGGCTGCCGCGTGACGGGCATCGACCCGTCCGGCCCGACCATCACGCAGGCGGCGGCGCACGCGCAGGCCGTGGGGCTGGCGATTGACTACCTCGTCGCGCCCGGTGAGGCGATTCCCTTCGCGGACGCGGCGTTCGATATTGTCTACTGCTGCGACGTGCTGGAGCATGTGGACGACATCGACGCCACCATCGCCGAGGCGGCGCGCGTGCTGAAGCCGGGCGGCGTCTACCTCTTCGACACGATCAACCGGACGCTCGCGAGCAAACTCGTCGTCATCAGACTCTTCCAGGAGTGGCGATGGTCGCGGTTCGTGACGACGAACTTCCACGATTGGTCAATGTTCATCAAACCCGCCGACCTGCGAGCGGTGATGGCGCGGCACGGCCTCGACTGTCGCGAAACGGTCGGCATTAACCCGCAGGGAAACCCGCTCGCCGCCGCCCGCGCGCTGTGGCAGCTGAAGCGCGGCGCGATCACCTACGCCAACCTGACCGCGCGGCTGCCGATGGCGGTGGGCGGACGAACGCCCATCCTCTACGCGGGCTACGCGATCAAATCCCCGGGCCAGACCGCGTAAGTATTTCGTCCACCATAGTACACTACCACTATCGGCATCCACGACGCGCACCATGAGCGCAGGGAACAGGCGAGGAGCAGATGGAGACCATCCCACGATTGGGCGAGCAGACGATCCGCGCGCGCTTCGACCCACAGAGTTGGCAGCGGGGGCGGCAATATGCGCGCGATGGCACGATCACCCACGCCCGCACGCAGGGCATGACGCTGAAAGCGGACTGCATCGGGTCGCAGCCGCAGCCGTATCGCGTCGAAGTGACCTTCAACGGCACGGGGATTACCGCCGCCGGATGCTCCTGCCCGGTGGGCGACGGGGGCCACTGCAAGCACACCGCCGCCCTGCTGCTGACATGGGTGGAGCGCCCGGAGACGTTCGTCGCGCTCGAAACGATGGATGCCGCGCTCGAACGCCGCGACAAGACCGACCTGATCGCGCTCATTAAGCAGATGCTCCAGTGTCACCCGGACCTGGACATTCTGCTGGAGATGCCGAACAGCGAAACAGCGCCGACGCCCGTCAACCCGGCGATCTATCGGCGGCAGATCGCTAAGATACTCGACCGCGAGCAGTACCAATGGGGCAATGAAATCGGCATTGGGTGGGACCTGCACAAGATGATCGACACCGGCAATGCATTCCTGCGGCAGCGGAATTACGAGGCCGCGACGGGACTCTATGCGAGCGTCGCGGCGGAAATCATGGAGCAGTACGAGTCGTTCGACGATGAGGAAGGCACGCTCCTTCACGTCGTTGAGATGTGCATCGTCGGGCTTGGCAACTGCCTGAAGGGCGAGGAGGAGCGCCCCGATCTGCGGGAGGAGATCATCGAGGCGCTCTTCGGCATCTTCTCCTTCGGCATGGAGTGGGACGATTTCGACCTCGACGAGAGCATTCCGGACCTCCTCGTGCGCCACACGACCGCCGACGAGCAGCGATTGCTAACCGAATGGGTCTACACCCACATGTCACCCCGGACGCATGGGTACATGGACTACCAACGGCGTGCATACGGCGCGTTGCTGCTGCAACTGGAAGGCCCAACGGTCGATGATGCGACGTTTCTGCGGATTTGCCGCGAGACGGGGCGCACGCAGGAACTGATCGACCGCCTGCTCACGCTCGGACGAGAGGACGAGGCGATCGCCGAGGCGGAGGCGACGGATGATCGCGAACTGCTCCCGATGGCCGACCTCTTTCTCCGGCACGGCATCCCGGAGATCGCTGAACGCCTCGTCCGCGACCGGTTCGCGCGGACGGACGACATCGGGATGCTGCGCTGGCTGAAGGCGCAGGCGGAGGCGCGCGGGGACGCGAAGCGCGCGCTCGATCTCACCGTGCGCCTCCTGCATCGCCAGCCATCGCTCCTGGCGTATCAGGAGGTGCGGCAACACGCGCAAGCGCTCGGCAGGTGGGCGGAGATGCGGCCCGAAACGGTCGCCTTCCTCAAGCAGCCAAAACTTCGGTCGGTATTGATCGATGTGGCCCTCGACGAGGGGGAGATCGACGAGGCGATCACGCTCGCGCTGGACGCGGCGACCGCGCTCCCGTTTGGCGCGGAGCGGACGATCTATGGCCACGGCGCCGACAGGACGCTCGCCGTCGCCCAGGCGGCGGAGGCGGCGCGGCCACAGGGCGCGCTCGCGCTCTACCAGCACCATGCGGAGCAATTGATCGCCGGGCGTAACCGCGAGAGTTACCGGCAGGCCTGCATCTACCTCGTCAAAGTGCGCGACCTCTACGACGGGCTGGACGAGTACGAGCAATGGGAACGGTACCTCGCCGGGCTGCGCGAGAAACACCGCACCCTCCGCGCGCTGAAAGAGGAGATGGCGGCGGCCGGTCTGGTGGATTAAAGGGGCCACGGGAGATGCGGGATCATTGGTGGCAGCTTGATGCGGGCGAGGTCATGCTGCTGATCTATTGCGCCGTGGTCGGGGGCCTCTGGGGGATGTTCGCGCTCATCGGTGCGGTACAGTATGGGGCGCGGTATCCCACGCTCAGCCCGGCAGGGCTGCTGCGTGCGGCGCTGTTGTGGCCGACCTGGGCGGCGCTCGGCATCGGCACGGGCTTGCACGCGATCGGCCTCATCAGTATCGAGCAGGGTGGTTGGCTGCTCTTCTCCGGCACACCGTTCATTGGCGCGCTTGGGGGCATCCTCGCGAGTTCGTTCCTGATTTGGCGGATGCGCGCGCCGCTGTTGTGACGGGCCGGAATCAGGCCAATGAGGGCTGATGCGCTCGCAGTTCGGCCAGTATGGCCTCCTTGCGCGAGGTCGGAGCGAAGGATGCATGGAGTGCGTTGGTTGTGAAGCCAAGCAGGTCGGCGGGAGAGAAACCGAGCGCCGCCGCGATTGCGTACTCCCGCCCGATGGTCGTGCAGACCTGCACGGGGTCATCGGTGCCGAGCGCGACCGGAATGCCGTGCTCCGTGAACTGACGAATGGGATGCTCCTCGTAGGAGGAGACCGCACCGAGGACGACGTTGCAGGAGAGGCAGCACTCGATGGTGACACCGCTCCGGGCGGCGCGGTCGAGGAGCCAGGGATCACGCGCGGCGTGGACGGCGTGACCGATCCGCGTGAGGCCGGGGAGCGCGAGCACCGCCGCGATGTTCGCCGTCGAGAACTCGCCGACATGTGCGGTCAATCCAAGCCCCGCGTCCGCGACGCGCGCGGCCAGTCGGGATGCGTCTTCCCACTCCGCTTCGGTGTCGTACGGGTTGTACAGGAGATCGATGCCTCCTAGCCCCGCGCGCGCCGCCCGGAGGCACGCATCGAGGAGAAGCGCGAGCCGCTCGGGCGCATACCAGAGCAGCAGCGTGACGACCGCCTCCGCGCGCATCCGTGGGTATCGGCCCCGCACGCGCCGCTCGGCCTCGTGAAAGAGCGCCATGAAGTCCGGGCGCAGCGCTGTCTCGCCCCCGAAGCGCGCCTCCACCAGCACCGCGCCGTCACGCGCAGCCTCCGCCAGCATCTCCTCCACGCGCGCGACGAAATTTTCCGGCGCGTCGTCCGCTTCCTTCGGCGCGGGCACGATTTCGCCGAGGCGCGCAAGGCGGGGCATCCCTGGCGGCGTCTCATCCATCAACCACCCGGCCCAATCCCGCCAGCCGAACGGTGGCCTGCCCTCCCGGCGCGCAAGCACGCGGTCGAGGCGCGGCGACCACTCCTGATGCAGATGGAGATCGGCCTTAGGGAGCGCTTCAATTTCCGGGTCGGGTCGGACTGCGGCGAGCGGTGCGATGGGTATGGTCTTCATCGTCGCATTCTACACTCCGACGTCCTTCCCGTCAGGGGAATATCCACCCCCTGCCCCCTCCCGGAGCGGGAGGGCTTTCCGGCTGCCCGCATCGCGGGCGGTGGGTTTTCAAGCCCCTCCCCGAGGCGGAGAGGGGCTTCCCTCATCCGTCACCTTGTCCTGCCCCATGGGAGCGCGTACGATGCGCGCACACAACGATGACGGCCACCAGCAAGGGAGGAAACCCAGCGATGACAAGCACCACATCGGCACCCACACCGGGTACGACGGAATTCCCGTGGCAAGTCCCGACGCTCCACGATGTCTATCGCGCGCGGACGACGATCGCGCCGCATTTCACACCGACGCCGCTGCTCCAGCCCTGGCTGCTCGCGGAGGAACTCGGCTGTACCGTCTACGTCAAGTGCGAGAGCCTCACGCCCATCGGCGCGTTCAAACTGCGCGGCGGCATCAACCTACTGGCCCGGATGGACCCGGAAGAGCGGGCACGGGGCATCGTCACGGCGAGCACGGGCAATCATGGGCAGTCCATCGCCTACGCGGCGCGGCTCTTCGGCGCGCGGGCGATCATCTACGGGCCGGAGGCGGCAAATCCGGACAAGGTCCGCTCGATGCGCGCGCTCGGTGCGGAGGTCGTGCGGTACGGCAAGGACATCGGCGAGTTCCTCGGCGAGGCGCGCCGACGGGCGGAGACGGAGGGGATGCGCTTTGTCCACCCCGCCAACGAGCCGCTCCTGATCGCCGGGGTCGGGACGTACGCGCTGGAAATCCTCGAAGCGGTGCCCGACCTCGACGTGCTGATCGTGCCGCTCGGCGGCGGCAGCGGCGTCTCCGGCGCGTCGCTCGTCGCCAGGGCGATCAACCCCGCGATCCGCGTCATCGGCGTGCAGGCGGCGGGCGCGCCGGCGGTCTACGAGTCGTGGCGGGCGGGCGAGTTGCGCTCGTTCGACTCCCAGCGCACCTTCGCGGAGGGGTTGGCAACCCGCGAGGCGTTCGCGCTCCCCTTCGCCATGCGCGCCGGGGTGGACGATGTCGTGCTCGTCTCCGAGGAGGAGATGCGGCAGGCAATTTTGCTCCTCTTGCGCTCCGGGCGGCTGCTCGCGGAGGGCGCGGGCGCGGCGGCGACGGCGGCAGCGGTGCAGATGAAGGACGAACTCGCGGGCAAGAAGGTCGCCGTCATCCTCTCCGGCGGCAACCTGACGCTCGACACCCTCCGGCACGCCTTGACCGACCCGGAGCCGTGGGAATGAGAGAGCGATGAGTAGCGAGTAACGAGGGGAGGCATTCTTCTCGTTACTCACTACTCGTTACTCGTTACTGGATACTGAGCATCCGGGCCAGGTTGCCGCCGAAGATCAGCGATTCAACGTCTGCACCGAAGTTGCCACGCCGCAGGGATTCCATCGCCAGGTCCGGGTAGCAGTTCGGCAGGTTGGAGCCGAAGACGATGCGCTCGGGGCCGATGGCCGCGATCGCCGTCGCGACGAAGGATGGCTCAAAGGCGGCGATCGTCGTACCGAGAAAGATGTTCGGGTTGTCCTCCGCCGCCGCAATTGCCGCGCGCCCGTCGTTGCGGTAGCCCATGTGGTCCATGATGATCGGCACATCGGGATAGCGGCGGGCGATGGCGCCGATTTCCAGCGGGTCGCCGTTGATGCCCGTCGAGTGGATATTGACCGGGATATGCAGCTCCCGCGCGAGGTCCATCAGCGCCCGCACCGCTGCACCGAGCGGGGGCGCGTTGTAGAGCGCGGGCATCACCTTGAGCATCCGGCAGCCGAGCGTCGTCACCGCATAGCGCACATCGTTCACCGCGCCGGGCGCATTGGGGTTAACTTGGGCGCAGGGAACCCAGCGTGGGTCGCCATTCAGTGTCTCAATCAGCGCCCGGTTGTTCGGCGCGGCGCTCGGCACCGGCATGACGACGGCCTTCTCGATGCCCGCTATGTCCTCCCAGTGCGCCAAATTCGCCAGCGCGGCGCGCCGCTCCTCCGCGCTCGCCTCGCTCGGCAGATAAATCTCGAAGTCCATCGTCGGCATGTATACCTCCTTGAGGGGTAACGGAGCGCTGCGTGCGAGAGGAAAGAGTCAATACATTCTACCGCCGATTGCCTTTGGGGCGGCGCACGTCCCCGGCGCGGCAGAGAGGATGGCTCATAGGAATCGCAGAACAGTGCGGGGTCAATGCTCAGCACTCGGCACTCGGCACTTATCGATCCACCGGCTCCGTCCACGGCGTGTCCCAGGTGGAAGGGACGCGCCGGTAGACCTGGATCCCCTGGATGATCGCGACGAGTTGGTAGCGACGCTCCAGGACGGGGCGCAGGCGGTCGTGGGCGCGCTGGAAGCGGGGCGCGTCGAGATCGACGATGTACTCCGGCCCGGCGGGGGTGTCAAGGGTGCCGATGAGCCGGTTGAAGGTGGCGGGGTCGCTGAGGAGCGGCTGCCGCCAGACGACGGGGAACGCGCTCTGCCGCTCGCTCAGATAGTAGACCTCCGGCGCCTCGAAGGCGATGTAGATGCGGTCGTTCGGGCGCGAGTTCGCCTTCAGGTACTCGACGAGCGGCCCCTGCGCCTGATACGCGCGGTCGTGGTAGAGGTCCCACGAAATCTCGGCGGGCTGCGCGACGAAGTAGTGCCCCGCGTACGCGGCAGTGAGCATCACGCTCAGGCTGAGCATCGTCGCGAGCCGCACGCGCCAGAGGGCCGCGCCCCCGCGCACGAACGCGGCGCGGACGCCGATTGCGCCGTAGATTGCCAGCGGCGGCAACAACTGGAAGAAGTAGTGCGTGAACCAGTTGCCGCCGAGCGCGATCCCCCCGAGGCTCGCGAGGAACCAGAGGGGCGCGAGCCGTCGCGCGTCCGTCGGGAGCGTGTGCCGGTACGCGGTGAGCGCGAGCACGGTGAGGATGACGAGCGGCAGCACGTCGCCGCCGACGACGAGGCTGTTCGCGATCGAGTGGCCGAGCCGCCCGATCGCATGCGGCGAGATGATCGACTCCGTCGCCCCACGATAGAGGAGCACCTGCCGGATGTACGCCCGCCCGTCGCGCGCGAAGCCGTCGATGATCGCGGGAAGGACGCCGACGAAGACAGCGACGCCGAGGAGGGCCTGCGTACGAACGATCCCTCGCCACGACGTGCCCGCCCGCCGCGCGGCGAGCAGCAACAGCGCCGCCGCGACGATAATGGCCGCGATCTCCGCCGGTTTGATGATGACGGCGACGCCCGCGCAGAGGCCGCTGAAGAGGATGCGGCGGGTCGCGACGGTGTTCGTGCGGGAGAAGAGCGCGGCGGTGGGGTCGATGCGGAGGGCATCGGCGGGCAGCAGCAGCGCGAGGCTCGCCAGCGCGGGGAGGGTCATGAAGAGTTCGGCGTTCGCCGTGAACCCCTGCACATGGGGCATCACGGAGAAGAGCGCGAAGAGGAGCGCCGCGAGCAGCCCCGTGCGCTTGTCTGCCAGTTTGCGCCCGATGACGTAGACGAGCAGCGCGGACCCCGCGTTGTAAAGGGCGGCGAAGAGCCGGATGGCAAAGATTGTCTGCCCCAGCGTCTGGAAGATGACGCGGTAGACCCAGAGAATGCCCTGCGTCCGGTCGAACCAGAGGAGGTGATAGAGCGTCTTGCCGCTCAGGCCGTAGTGCGTGGTATAGGCGTAACCGCCCTCATCCGTGATCAGCGGCACATGCAAAAAGGGCATCCGCACGAGCACGGCGAGGAGCAGGATCACGCCGAGCGCGATCCGCCACGAGAGAAGCCGTTGCCAGAACGTCGTTGTGTTCGCCACGCCCGCGCCCATCCGCGCGCGATGTCCATCGATCATGCGTTTCGGATTACTCCGGTCCTCCGTCTTCTGTCCTACCACACGCACACGGGCCACGGCATGGAACGTGTGCACATCATATGCCGCCAGTGATAGCGCAACGCACATGAACGACGCATGAACGGACGATGCACCCGCATCCTATATAACGAAGACCCTGCACAAAACCGTACGGCGGCGCGTTGGGAAGAAACGAGCGCCTTGTGGTACGCATGTTGCTTATGGTATCAACGGAGTTATTGATAGGGCGAATTATCGCATCAAGGAGGAATCAGATGGCAACCCGACCGGTGCATGTCGTCCCGCATGAGGGTGAGCGGGACTGGGCCGTAAAGCGCGAGGGGGCGAAGCGCGCCTCCTCGCTGCACACGACGAAGGAGGCGGCGGTGCGCGCCGCGACCGTGACGGCGAAGCGCGAGCGCGCCGAGTTGGAGATCCACACGCGGGACGGCAGGATCAGCGAGCGCAGCAGCTACGGCCACGACTCGCGCGACAAGAAGGGGTAGCCGTTTCCCCTCATGCGACACCCGCCGGAATGCCTCCCCGCGAGCGGGGAGGTTTCTGCGTGATCCGTCCCGCCATCGCGTATACTCACCGCGCGATAGTCGCGTGACGGGGAAGGAGCGGGGAATGCGGACGTACCAGATTGCGGTGATGCCCATGGACGGGATCGGGCGAGAGGTCATCCCAGCGGCGGTGCGCGTGCTCCGGGCGGCGGAGGCGGCGACGGGGGGCTTCCGTCTGGAGATGACCGATTTCGACTGGTCGGCACGGAAGTCGCTCGAAACGGGCGACCCGATCGTCCCGCCCGGCGGCTTCGACACCCTCCGCGGCTTCGACGCGATCCTCTTCGGCGCGCACGGCGGCACGCCCGGCGTCCCGGACGATGTCGCCTTCGCGGAGACGCTCTTCGCCTTCCGCATCGCCTTCGACGAGTACATCAACCTCCGGCCCTGCAAACTGCTCCCCGGCATCCCGAACCCCCTGGCGCACGCAGCGCCGGAGGAGATCGACTTCATCATCGTGCGGGAGAATGTTGAGGGCGAGCTGGCCGGGCCGGGCGGCCGCACGGGCACCGGCACGCCGTGGGAGACCGCCTCGCAACTGACCGTCATCAGCCGGGGGAACACCGAGCGGGTGGCGCGCTACTCCTTCAACCTTGCGCGGTCGCGCCGGAAGCGGCTGGCGAACATCACGAAGTCGAACGCGATGCGTCACGCCTACACCCTCTGGGACGAGGTGATCGCGCAGGTCGGCACCGAGTTCCCGGATGTGCAACTGGACAAGTTCTACGTCGACGCGGCGGCGGCGCGGATGGTGCTGCGCCCGCAGGACTTTGACGTGATGCTCTGCACGAACCTCTTCGGCGACATCCTCTCCGATCTCGGTGCGGCGCTCGCGGGCGGCCTCGGCGTGGCGGCGAGCGGCAACCTGAACCCGGAGGGCCGCGCTCCCTCACTCTTCGAACCCGTCCACGGCAGCGCGCCGGACATCGCGGGGCGAGGCGTCGCTAACCCCGTCGCCGCCATCGGCGCGGGCGCGCTCATGCTCCGCCACCTCGGCGAACCCGCCGCTGCGGACGCCATCGAAGCCGCGATGGGCCGCGTTCTCCGCGACGGCGAATTCCGCACCCCCGACCTCGGTGGCGGCGCAACCACTGACCAGATGGCGGACGCCATCGCCGCCGCAATCGGGATGTGAGTATTGTTGGTACTCCGTTTCCTCCTCTGCCTTACGGCGAGCGTGACGAGCAACGGGGAGGTTCGGGGTTCGGGGTTCGAGGCGGGGAATGAGTTCTCGAACCCTCGAACCCTCGAACCGGCCCCCACGTATGCGATGATGATGCTACCTGGTACAGCACGTCGAAAGCCCCGTGCGTTACGGCACACACGACCATTACCGGGGTGCGGGGAAGTGGCATATATCTTGCCACCTTCTTCTGGCGACAGTTGATGTGCGAATACCAATAGTCGATATGTACTTGACTATTGGTATCGAAAAGCAATGACAAAGCGGCACATCGATGGGTGATGACGGGCTGACGCGGCGCACATCGCACGCGATTCCAGACAACGAGCGGTTCGCCGCGCCGCAGGGCGCCGGATTTTGTCTGCGCACTGCGCGGTTTCCGGGGCGCATTGGATAGCACAAGGGGGACACATGACACTGCACGGTACGACGCAACGATCAAGTCCGGGCATCCCACCACTGACGCGGCGGCAGGTGCTCAAGGGGTCACTCGCCGTTAGTGGTGGTACGGTCGCGTCCGCGCTGCTCGCGGCGTGCGGCGGAGACAAGAAGGCGACACGGGTGCCGGACGCCGCAGCAGTCAGCGGCGGTACGGCGGTTCCCGGCTCCTCCGGCGCGACGACGGGTTCGGGGACGGCAACGGGCGGGGCGGCGTTCACGCGACAGACATCAATCACGGAATGGGGCTTCGGCGTCGAGGAGACGAACCCGCTCGCGTTCGCGCGCGTCGATGCCTTCAAGAAGGCGTACCCGAGCATCAAACTGGATATCGTGCCGAAGGTGGAGGATCAGAAGATCCTCACCGGCGCGGCCTCCAAACAACTCCCCGAACTGCTCTGGCTGGACCGCACGACGCTCAGCAGTTGGGCGGCGCGCGGCGTCCTCAAGCCGCTCGACGAGTACATCCAGCGCGACAAGTTCGACATGGGCCGCTTCTACCCCTCCGCGACGAGCGAGGTGAAATACGGCGGCAAGACGTACGGCATCCCGCAATTCATGACGGTGCGCCCGCTCTATGTGAACGTGGACGCGCTGAAGGAGATCGGCGTCGATGCCGCCCAGATGGACACCGCCAACTGGGACGCGCTGATTGATAACGGCAAACGGCTGACGAAGCGCAGCGGCGACCGCGTCGATCGCTGGGGCTTCGACCCGAAGACGTACACGAAGGACGGCGCGGGCTTCCTCTACCTCTGGGGCCTCGGCAACGGCGGCACCTTCCTCAGTGGTGATGGGAAGAAGGCAAGCTTCAATGACCCCAAAATCGTCGAGGCGCTCGACTGGGGCAACCGTGCGTACCAGGATCAGGGCGGCTTCAAGTCGTACCAAGCGGTCGCGTCCGCGTGGCAGAACGACGAGCAATTCGCGCGCGGGCAGGTCGCGATGACGCTCTACGAGAACTGGATGCTCGGCATCATCGCCCGCGTCGCGCCGGACCTCAACTTCACCGTCGTCCCCGTGAAGAAGCGTGGCGGGAGCGACCCGATCAGCTTCACGACCGGCAGCGCGTGGGCGATCACCGCGAGCGCGAAGGACGCCGACGCCGCATGGGAGTTCGTCAAATTCATGAACGACCCGAACACCTGGATGATCGGCGCAAGCGCGACCAAAGATAACCAGAAGAAGAATAACAAGCCGTATATCCCCGCGCTGACAGGCGACAAGGCGGTCGATCAGATGCAGATTGAGAAGCTGTACGAGCCGATCGCGCCGAAGTTCGACAGCGCGGTGAAACTCTTCCCGCAATTGCTCGACAAGAGCCTCCAGTCGCCCATCTCCTCCTCGCCGGTGAGCAAGCAACTGGACGACGACCTCGGCAACGAGGGCGTGAAGCCGACGCTCTCCGGCGAGAGGAGCGCGAAGGACGCGCTCGACCGCGCGAACGAGAAGGCGCAGCGCGACATCGATTCATTCAAGGCCTAACAGCCGTCCATGCTCAATTCCCCTCCCCTCTCCATCGCCCGTAGATCATGGTATAGGTCAGTTCCATTTGGCGATGGAGAGGGGCCGGGGGTGAGGAAAGGTGTCACGATGGCTGCAATCGCACCACCGCGCACGGCGCGACGCCGATTCTCCGAGGAGAAACTGGCGGGGTATCTCTTCATCAGCCCGTGGATCATCGGCTTCATGATCTTCACCGCCGGGCCGATCATCGCGTCGATCTACTTCAGCTTCACGAACTACGACGTCGTCCGCTCCCCGAACTGGACGGGGCTGGACAACTACCGCACGCTGCTGGCGGATGACCCGCTCTTCTGGAAGTCGCTCGCGAACACCTTCATCTACACCGCGATGTACGTGCCGCTCCATGTCCTCGTCGCGCTCGGTCTCGCGCTGCTGCTGAACCGGGCGTCCCGCGCGCAGGGCATCTTCCGCACCGTCTACTATCTGCCGTCGCTGACGCCCGTCGTGGCGAGCGCGTACCTCTGGCTCTGGATCCTGAACCCGAACGACGGACTCCTGAACCGGGCGCTCCGCTTCGTCCATTTGTCCGCGCCCGCGTGGACGGTCGATCCTTTCTGGCTGAAGCCGACCATCGTCATCCAGAGTCTCTGGGGGTTCGGCGGCGCGATGATCATCTTCCTCGCCGGGATTAAAGGGATCCCCGCGTCGCTCTACGAGGCGGCGGAGTTGGACGGCGCGAACAGCTGGCAGCGATTCCGCAACGTCACCCTGCCGATGCTCTCCGGCGTCACCTTCTTCGTCACGACCGTCGCGGTGATCAATGGTTTGCAGGTCTTCACGCAGGGATATGTGATGTACGACAAGGACGGGGGGACAAAGAACGCCGCTCTGTTCGCGATCATGTACCTCTTCAAGCAGGCGTTCGAGTACTTTCACGTCGGGTATGCGTCCGCGATCGCATGGCTTCTCTTCCTCGTCATCCTCGCGCTGACGCTCATCCAGTTCCGCGTCTCAAGGCGCTGGGTCAGCACGGAAGTGGAGTAGAGGATAGAACGCATTTCCCCCCTTCCCTCGAAGGGAAGGAGCAGGAGGTTAGGAAGCATGGCAATGCGCACGGTCCGACCCATCGCCGTCCCGCCCGTGACCGTCGAACGTACGCGGGGCGCGGGCGTGCAACCGAGCGGTACTCCGCGCCATCAGGGCACGGGGCGGATCGGCACCTACCTGCTACTCGTGGCGCTCTCGGCGCTCTTCAGCATCCCCTTCGTCTGGCTGGTGCTGACTTCGTTGAAGCCGGAGAGCGAGGTCTTCTCGCCGGGCTGGATCCCGCATCCCGTCGCCACGGGCAACTATATCGACGTCTTCCGGTACGCGCCGGTGCTGACGTGGCTCCGCAACAGCCTGATCGTCAGCGTGCTCGCCGTCGCCAGCGTGCTGCTATCGAGCGCGCTCGTCGCGTACGCCTTCGCGCGGCTGCGCTTTCCGGGGCGCGCGCAACTCTTCGCGCTCGTGATCGGCACATACCTGCTACCCGGCGCCGCGACGATGGTGCCGACCTTCCTCATCTGGAACAAACTGCACGCCGTCAACACATTTTTCCCGCTCTGGGCGGGGAATCTGTTCGGGTCGGCCTTCTACATCTTCCTCCTGCGCCAGTTCCTCCTGAACATCCCGCAGGACCTCGTCGAGGCGGCGCGGATCGACGGCGCGAGCTACTTCACGATCTTCTGGCGCATCATGCTGCCGCTCATCAAGCCCGCGCTGATCACCGTCGCCATCTTCGAGTTCGTCGCGAAGTGGAACGACTTCCTCACGCCGCTGATCTACCTGAATCGGCAGGACCTCTACACGATGTCCCTCGGCCTCGCCTCCCTCAAGGTGGAGAACGGCCAGACGCAGTGGTCGCTCTGGATGGCCGCCTCGGTCATCCTCACCCTGCCGATGGTCCTCCTCTTCTTCCTCGCCCAGCGCTTCTTCATCGAGGGCATCGCGACGACGGGAAGTAAAGGGTGAGGACTCAGTCCTCAGTCCTTGAGGTATTTCTGGAACCAGCCGACGATGCGCTCCAGGCGCTCGCGGCGGTGGGCGGGTTTGCCGGACCGGGAGAGGCCGTGGCTCTCGCTCGGGAAGCGGACGAAGACGACCTCGCGCTGCAAGCGTCGGAGCGCGGTGAAGAGTTGCTCCGCCTCGCTGATCGTGCAGCGGTGATCGTCCTCGCTGTGGATGATGAGCAACGGGGTCGTGATCGTGTGGATATGCGCGATCGGCGAGCGCTCCCAGTAGAAATCCTTGTTTTCCCAGTACGGCCCCTTGAACTCCCAGTCCAAAGACCGCCAGATCATGTCGCTCGTGCCGTAGGATGAGATGCGGCTGAGCGTGCTGCGCTCCGTCACACCCGCCTTCCAGCGATCCGGGTACGCGCCGATCAGGAAGTTCATCAGGTAGCCGCCGTACGAACCGCCCGTGATGCCGACGCGCTCCGCGCTCAGATACGGCCGCCGAAGGACATACTCCAGCCCCGCCATGATGTCGTGCACGTCCACATCGCCCCAGTTCCCGGTGAGCGCGGAGGTGAACGCCTGCCCGTACCCGGTGCTGCCGCGCGGGTTGAAGTACGCGACGACGTACCCCTCGGCGGCGTAGCGGTGGAATGCGTGCATGAAACTGTTGCCATACTGCCCGCGCGGCCCGCCGTGGATGTCGAGGATCAGCGGGTACTCCCCCGCCGGATTGAACCCCGGTGGATGGAGCAGCCAGCCGTCCATCGCCACGCCCGCGTCAATCGGGACGGAGACGCGCTCCGGTTCCGGCAGCGCGACACCTGCGAGCGCGTCCGCGTTCACGTCGGTCAATCGGCGCTCGCCCGTGCCGTCGAGGCCGGTGACGAAGAGGTCGCACGGTAGCGTCATGCTGGAGGTGAGCACGACGAGCGCCTCTTTTGCGGCGTGGAAGCCGACGCAATGTCGGTCGCCGCCGACGAGGATGCGCACGCCGCCCGTCCGGGAGACCTGCGCGACGGAGGCCGTGCCGCAGTCCTCCGTCACGAAGAGGATGCCCTCACCATTGGGCGTCCATTGCAGCGGGAACTGCCCGCCGCCCGCGCCGATGTCGCCCATCACGCCGCCGGTCACGGAGCGGTCGTAGCCGCGCGTGAGCGCCGTCGCCGCGCCGCCGTCCGCCGGGATCGTCCAGACCATGTCGTTTGTCGTTGGGCCGGTCTCCGGCGGCTGGTCGTGGCCGACGAAGGCGACCTGTGCGCCGTCCGGCGACCACACCGGCGCGCTGAACGGCCCGACGCCTGCGGTCAGCCTGATCGACGGCCCGCCCGTCGCGTGGACGGTGTAGAGGTCGGAGACATTCGTCCACTCGCGGTCGTCCGTGCGGCGGGAGACGAAGGCGATGCGCCCGCCGTCCGGCGACCACGCGGGCTGCGTGTCGTCCCACGGGCCGTCCGTCAGTTGCGTCGACTCGCCGCCCCCCGCGACGGACACGGTGAAGAGGTGCTTGTACCGCCCGTCCCAGAAGCCCTCGCCGTCCATCTTGTAGCCGAGTTGGGTGATGACGCGCACATCGCTCCCCTCCGTCGGGGCGTGCGTCGCGTCGCTGTTGGCGGGGCGGTCGGTCTTGGTGACGTAGACGAGGCGCTGCCCATCCGGCGACCACGCGGGCTGGCTCGCGTCGTTCGGCCCGTGCGTCAGGCGACGCGCCTCGCCGAAGTCGGCGGGGATCACCCAGAGTTCCTTGCGCTCCTCGCGGTCGGAGACGAAGGCGATAGTGCGGCCATCCGGGGACCAGTGCGGCGCGCCCTCGCTCGCGTACGCCGTCGTCAACTGCCGGGGTGCGCCGCCCGCCGTTGGCACGAGCCAGAGGTTCGAGACCGTGCAATCCTTCTCCGTATCTGTCCGCATGACGACGAAGACGACCCGCGCCCCGTCCGGTGACACCTGGAACTCACCGATGATGCCGAGCGCGAACAAGTCATCGTTCGTAATTGTGCGCGTCCCCATTGATGCCATAAGAAACCCTCCGGGATAGTAGCCAGTAGTGGTAGCCAATAAATACGAACAGCACCGATGGCATCATACTCATAGGACTTACGCAGTTCGGGATGCATGTGCCAAATATTGTATCTGCAGATCGGACGCCAGTATATCACCTAGCACGGTCAAGTCCGGGTTCTTCTGTAGATTCCTCCACGGCGCTCAATCCTATCGCGCCACCTCGCCGCCCTCCCTCCCTCCGCGCTCACAGCGCCTTCCACAGATTCCGGTTGAAGGTCGTGTAGCCGAG